>JGI20214J51088_10002720_pt1 | contig 11708 bp, 10 predicted proteins | sample WetSurMetagenome_FD_51088 | JGI IMG/M metagenome (IMG submission 51088)
GTGAAACTCACCAGGGAACAATATCAGAATCTTGAGAAGTATCTGGTGGAGTTCAGAGCCAGGTTGAATCAGACAACCACAAGAGAGGAAGCAGTCCCTATGTTTAAGGATGCTGTGGTGGAGTTGGATAAGTATGGGTTGTTACCGAGGGGGATGAGTGTAAATCAAGCATTGAGATTATTGACAAAGATTAATGACCAACAACTGAAAGTCTTGGATTCTCTCGGCCTTGACCCTGATGCGAATTACTTCTGTTTAGTGTCTGGATTAACAACTAACACATGGTCTTTTGGTCTGTTGAACAATTTGGTACAAAGGTCAATACATTTTATTGAAGATTTTGGTAATACTCATCAAGATTTAGTAATTCAATTAATTAAACTTTCAGAAAAAATATATGAAAAAATTGTTAATTTATCTACTTGGTTACAAAACCATAACATGGTAATCTTTCTTAAATTGATATGGTTATTATTGGTACCTATACCGATATCTGCGATGATTATTTTTTATCAGGTATTATTCGCAGGCTATCTTACCACTTTATTCCCCTTTGGATTTTTATCTGTTCTTACTTTTGGCATCTTATCACATTACGGTGATTTTACTTCTTCGGGTTGGATGTTTTCAATTGGATTGAATGGTGTAAAAAAATATGAAGGTAATGAATTGTGGGGAACAGCAAGAGAAGAAGGTATTGAAACAGCATTTCAGTATTGTTTCCCTGGTGCATTGGGATTTACAGGATTAAAAATTGGGGCATCATTATTTCAAAAAACATTTTTCCTTGGCTCAGCAATGAAAGTAAAACTCAGCTCGGATAAACCTCCAGACCCATATTAAGTATCAAATTATATTTGATATTGTCAAATAAATAAGAGGAATATCATATGATAAGAAAATGTTTAACCATTGGAATAATCTTCTTGTTCGTTGGAATCTGTATCATTCCAGCAATTGCACAAGATGCAGAGAAAACAGTATCAGCATTAAGGGATGATTGGTTATACGTTGGTGGGAGTGGACCAGGGAATTATTCCACTATCCAAGCAGCAATGGAAAATGCTTCAAACGGGGATACGATTTTTGTCTACCCAGGAATTTACGGGACTCTAACGATTCGAAAATCCCTTCATTTTATCGGTTTCGATAAATTTACGACTATTTTGAATGGCACGGGCAGATACGATGTCGTAGCCGTTGAAGCAAACGACGTGACGCTCTCCGGTTTCACCGTCCAAAACGGAGGNACGCCTGGGACAGGTGCTTATGGCCGCGGTCTGAGCATTCAACAACGAACGAACATTTCNGTCTCAAACGTGATTCTTCGGNATAATTATCTTGGAATCATTCTGTATTGGGATAGGAATGTCGTTCTCGACAATATTAGTTTCATTTCAAACGGTGGTGGCATCGATTTCTGGGATGGAAAAAATTGTACCATATCTTATTGCACCTTTGACCATGCCGGAGTCAGCCATACCGGCTTTCCACCAAGCGACGCAGGTTGCTCACTGTTTATACGAAATAATATTTTTACCAACAACTCAGGGATTAGCATGGGATACCTCTGCATCGATACCCATGGGAACACTACGATAGAATCAAACTTGTTCCAGAATAATGATTGTGCAATCAGTATTTCTCAGAGCAAAGGCGTTAACATCTGGAAAAACAACTTCATCAATAACAAAAAAAATATAGCACTTTCTCAAGAGAGTCTCATACGTTTATATCATATATACGGGACATACAGACAACATTGGATGAACAACTACTGGGATGATTGGAATCACAACGGAAGTTATCCAATACCGGGAATTATGACGCTCGACATTGGAATCCCCTTCATCTTTCATTTCCAATTTGTCCTCATCCCGTTACCCATTTTAAGAATCCATTACAAAGAATATGATTCAGCCCCAGCCCAAGAACCCTATGATATTCAGGGATGAACTGAAAAGAGTCCGTCTGAAATTGTAGACCACGCATCCTATCAAATTTGGTATCACCCTTAAATTTTTTTGTAACAAATGGATTTTCTTATTAGACTCCTTCTTAAGCCAAAACAGATGAATGAATCACTAGGGAGGATGTAAAATTATAAATCACCAGAACCATTACCCTGCACTCATATGAAAAAAGACAAACTCATCCAACAGCTCAAAGAATGCGGCGCCATCAAGTTCGGACGATTTGTCCTTACCTCAGGAGCACTTTCCGACTATTACATCGACATAAAGAAAGCAAGCACTGATCCAAAAATACTCAAGCTCATCGCACAAGAAATGAGTCCGTATACGAAAGGCTACGACATGCTCGCCGGCATGGAGCTGGGAGCAGTCCCACTCGTCGTCGCCCTTGCCCTGGAAACCGGGATCCCTTACGTCATCATCCGNAAAGAAAAACGAGAACATGGCACCGGGAAGCAGATCGAAGGAGGAGACGTNAAAGGAAAAAGCGTTCTCATCGTCGAGGACGTCACCACCAGTGGTGGCTCGGTCGTAAAAACAATCCAGATACTGAGAGAGAACAACGCTGAAGTCGAAAAAGTCCTTGTCGTCGTCGACCGGGAGAGTGGGGCAAAAGAACAACTCCAGAAACTCGAAGTCCAGTTCATACCACTGGTCAGCGTCAATGAAATACTTAAACACAAGGAAATTTAACTAATTTGAAACAAACAAAACAAAGATAGAGGGAGTTCTATGAATGTGTTAGTTGTTGGTGGGGGCGCGCGAGAGCACGCCATCTGCGATGCGGTCGCCCGATCAGAACAGGCAACATTGTTTTCCGTGATGAACAACCAAAATCCTGGTATTGAGAAGCTTGCTGTCGAATACCTGTTAAAAAAAGAGACAGCGGTCGATGATATCATTGCCTATGCAAAGAAGAAAAACATCGATATCGCCCTGATCGGACCGGAAGCACCCCTTGAAGCAGGACTTGCTGACGCTCTGATGAAAAACGAAATCAACACCTGCGCTCCAATAAAGAACGCAGCACGGATAGAGACCGACAAGGAATGGATGCGTAACCTTCTTACTAAATATAAGATCCCTGGACAGCTTGCTCATAAGAGTTTTATCGACCCCAGCGAAGCAGAGGAATTCATCGAGACCCTCAATGCCAATATCGCAATCAAACCAATTGGTCTGACCGGCGGAAAAGGAGTTCATGTCGCTGGTGATCATTTCAACGGCACCGCCGAAGCCATGGCCTATGTCAGGGAAGTCATCCAGAACAGGATCGGTGGAGCTTCCAAAGTCCTCATCGAAGAAAAAGCGATCGGCGAAGAGTTCACCTTACAGGCATTCACCGATGGGACCCATGTCGCACCACTACCTGCCGTGCAGGACCATAAACGCTTACTGCCAGACGATAAAGGACCAAACACCGGAGGCATGGGCTCCTACTCATGTAATAATGGATTGTTACCGTTTCTCACCAGGATGGAATACGAGCAAGGTGTCTCCATCCTTCAGGACATCGTGAGTGCTCTGAAAAAAGAACGATGCCCCTACATAGGACCTATCTACGGACAGTTCATCCTCACCGCAGTCGGCATAAAAATCATCGAGGTGAACGCACGGTTCGGCGACCCGGAGGCCATGAACGTGCTGCCCCTGCTGCAAACCGATTTCATTGAACTATGTTCCGCGATGCTTGACTCATCCCTTTCCAAAAAAGACATCTTAATCGAAAAGAAATCAACGGTCTGCAAATATGTCGTCCCCGAAGGATATGGAGTCAAAAGCATGGCCGGCCAACCAATTTCCGTCGATGAGGACGCCATACGACAGGCTGGCGCTATGCTGTTCTACGCATCCGTCAATAAAAAAGATAATCATATCCTGACCGGATCATCACGATCCCTTGCCGTCGTCGGCATCACCGATGAAATCGCTGAAGCAGAAAAGATCTGTGAGCAGGCATTGACACACATCAAGGGCGATCATCTGTTCATCCGCCATGACATCGGGACAAAAACNCTCCTGGAAAAACGCGTTCGTCATATGAAAGAGATACGGGGAAAACCATGAAACAAGAACTCTTCGTGTATTATATCGGCACCGCAGGATCNGGAAAATCCACANTAACCGCATCCATGCAACAATGGTGCAAAGACCGCGGACTGGACGCAATCATCGTAAACCTAGACCCAGGCGCAGAAAACCTCCCCTACGAACCTGACGTTGACATCAGGGACTGGATCTCGCTGCGTGAAGTCATGGACTCCAATAAACTCGGGCCGAACGGCGCACAAATCGCCTGCGCAGACATGATCGCACTCAACACCGGCGAGGTCAAGGAAGCCATCAACTCCTTCAAAGCAGACTACACCCTTATTGATACCCCGGGTCAGCTGGAACTGTTCGTGTTCCGGGAAGCAGGAAAATACACGGTGAAGTTCCTCAGCCCGGAAAAATCAATCATCTGCTACCTCCTAGACCCGATGCTGGCAAAGACAGCATCTGGGTTCGTCACACAGCTCCTCCTTGCAATAGCGACAAATTTCAGGCTCAACCAATCTCAAATTAACGTTCTGAGCAAAGCTGATCTGCTCTCAAAAAAAGAACTCTCCCTCATCCAACGATGGTCCGGCGACCCTGAAGAAATCTACGAAGCACTCTGCAGCGAAGAAGCATCCATGCACCGCGAGATGAGCGAGCAGATTCTACAACTTATCAAAAGCATCGGCGGATACAGCAGGCTTATTCCGACCTCAAAGCGGAATTATTTCGGCATCGAGGACATCTACACCACCATCCAGCAGCAATTCGAAGGCGGAGAAGACCTGCTTAAAGATTGATTTACGTTGTCTTTATCGTCCCAAGCATCGGCTCAAAAATAAATCCTTTATCCATGAGTGCGGTCAACGCTTCCTCAATAGAGTTTTCATCAAGCCCCCGTTTCTTACAGGTCTCAACAATACTGTCCCACAGCGCACCATCAGTGCCCTCAAGCTCTTTTATGGTGTCTAGCACGACGGTCTGTGGATCGACGTCAGCCGCAGCCTCAGCGGGCTCTTCTTGTTTTTGTTTTTTTGGTTTTTTTGGCTCTTTTTTGGATTCCTTCTTCCGCTCCTTGATCTCCAGGGCCTCATCATGCCGGGCCTCTTCGAACGTCTCAGCAGACCCCGGGACAATATACTGCAGGGACTCCCGGATGAGTGTGGCGTACTTGGTCACATCAGCAGAACCATATTTCTTCAACGCAGCAACGATGCCTTCGGATAGTTCACGGCTGTACCCGAGTTTTTTGAGGTCAAACACGTTCGGTTGTGTCATCTTCATTGCCTCAACCATCGCACCAATCCGCTGCTTCGTCTGCATGCAGGTCTCAATGATCCAGCGGTCCCGCGCATCAGCGCTCACCTCACGGATCAGCTCAGGACGCAACGACACATACAAGGTCCCTTCCTCAGGGATGTAGGTGCGCACCTTTCCGATCACCGCGACAAACGCGGGAACCTCGATGCTCTGCAGCTTCTGGGTCGCCTCCTGCTGATACTGCCCGGAGTAAATCGTAAACACCCCGGTCGGATCAGACACATGCGCCCGCAGATACTCCCCACCCTCCGACACGCTCTCCACGTCGGTCAGCACCCCGGTGATGAACACGCGGTTCACCTTGCTGCCCAGGGGCGTCACCACATACGAAGGCACCTTTTCGCCGCTGCCTTTTATCTCAAGTGCGGCATCNTTGTACTCCGCGGCAAAAATCCGCCATGCCGGCTCCCGTCTCATAGTAACTCCTCCAGCTCCGCAGACAGCCGTTCTGCTTCAGCCGCGACATTAAAATCAGCGCGTTTCGCATCACGCGCAATCAACGTAATCCCATACTCATCGCCCAGGGCATTGCCCTGTAAACTAATACGATGACCAAACAGCAGGGTATTCATTTCTTCCACCAATCCTTCATCGTTTGCGGAATCAGTCATGGTTTTTCCAAGGAGTTTTTCAGTCAGCTCCTTTCCCAGGATAGCACTAACCGATCCGGTCCCATCATCAATGACCAGTTTCATGCGCATATCAGCTTTTCCTTCCACCGCGCCATGCACCGTACAGGAGCCATTCTGCAGCACGCGGTTGCACTGCGGGCATCGCTGTACCAGACCNGATCCTTTCCGGATTTCGATTATGGTACCTTCCACTTCGATATCCAATCCACCGTTTCGCTCAACCAGCTCTGAGAGTACTATTTTCTGGGTTTTTAGGTCTTTTTTTGATATCTTGTTTGCATCAAGTTTCTCAACGGTTGCTTTCTCATCAAACGTAAGCTGTGGGATACCCTTCCATGCTTTCACATACCCGCCAGCGATCTTCACCACGGATCCTTCCTTTAGCTTGAAATCATACCATGCGGTGAACTGTGCTTTTCCGGTCTCATCGCCCAGCAGCCCTGAAAACACTTTTTTCTTCTGACCTGAAACCTCCACCTCACGGTCCTGTATCTCAAGGATCCGTACCGTAACATCAACAGCACTCAGACCAGCGTGCAGCTCGTTTACTTTGTATTCCCGTGGTTCGATGTTCACCTCAGGCACTGAAGATTCATCAGCCTTTGTAATCTTGGTGCGGTCCCCGAAGTTTACTTTCACGCTCCCTTGCCATTCCTTCGTGTAGGCATTGGCGATATCGACCACTGAGCCTTTTTCAAGCTCAAAGTCCTTCCATGCGGTAAACTGAATCGTCCCGCTCGCATCCCCAAGGATGCCGTAAAAGATCTTCCGTGCCTCTCCTTTCACCTGGATCTCCCGGGGATTCACTGACACCACGCGACACAGGACATGGACGCTCTGCTGATCCGGTTTCAGATCAACAACCAAGGTGCGCTCTAAAGACAACGGTTGTTTATACCCGCCACCAAACTTCTTCACCAGCGTCTGCTTCGCATGATCAGCTGGAACACCATACTCCAGGAATTTCTTCAGCTCTTTTTGCAGCTCATCCCGACTGACATCCTTACCGGACGTCTCACGGAGTGCTTCAAGAATATCATCAATCTGCTGTTCAATATTGTCCTCAGCCATAAACGATTCCTCGCCCAAAATCGATATTCCGTACTCTCTATATAAAGAGTACTGTAGTACTATTAAGAACAATAAAAGTTTAGGAAAGCCCTATGATATTGCCGTTCTTATCGACATCTAAATGCTCAGACTGAGGGTTCGGGGGAAGACCAGGCATGGTCGTGATCTTACCGGTCATCGGGACTAGAAAACCTGCTCCTGCGGAGAACTTGATATCCCTAACNGTGATCTTAAAGCCGGTCGGCCTGCCTAGCAGCAGCGGATCATCGGACAACGAATAAGGAGTCTTTGCGATGCAGATAGGAAGNAAATCAAGCTCGAGCTCCTTGCAGAGTTTAAGGTCGCTTTCTGCGTTCACGGAATAACCGACCCGCTCCGCCCCGTACATCTTCTTGGCGATGATTTCTATCTTTGTTTTGACCGGCAGATCAAGGTCGTACAGATACGTGAAACGAGACGGCGTGTTATGTATCAGACTGACCAGCTTTCCTGCTAGCTCAATCCCACCTTCGCCACCCTTCCTCCAGACATCCGTCACCGCGCAGGGAACCTGTTTTTTTGTACAAAAGTGCTCGACCAGATCCAATTCTTCATCGGAATCACCGGTGAACTGATTGATCGCCACAATGACCGGGACCTGAAACCAGGCGATGTTCTCAAGGTGTTTTTCGAGGTTTGCAAGCCCCTTTATTAGAGCAGCCCGACCAGATCCTTCCCCATGACGTTTCAACGCCCTGATACTTACCACAAGGACGACAGCATCAGGGGTAAGCTTCCCGGTCCGACAGACGATATCAAAGAATTTTTCCGCCCCAAGCTCAGAGCCGAATCCAGCCTCGGTCACGAAATAATCAGCGAGCCGCAATCCCATCATATCCGCAATAAGGCTATTGGTCCCATGGGCGATGTTCGCAAACGGACCACCATGAACAAACGCTGGAACCCCCTCAATGGTCTGTACCAGATTGGGCATGATCGCATCCTTGAGCAGCACCGTCATTGCTCCCACTGCTTTCAGATCAGCGGCAGTCACCGGTTTGTTGTTATAGGTATAGGCAACAATGATACGGCTGAGCCGATTTTTCAGATCATGGATATCCTTGGAAAGGCAAAGGATCGCCATAACTTCAGAGGCAGGTGTGATTGCAAACTCTATCTCATGAGGTACACCATCGGAAGGACCACCAAGTCCAACGACGACTTTGCGCAGCGCCCGGTCACTGATATCCAGGACACGCGGCCAGACGATATAGCGAGGATCGATATGGAACAGGTCCCCATGGTGGATATGGTTGTCAAGAAGGCTAGCCAGAAGGTTATGGGCACTGGTGATCGCATGCATGTCCCCTGTGAAATGAAGATTGATATCCTCCATTGGAAGAACCTGGGAATATCCCCCACCGGTAGCGCCACCTTTCTTTCCCATGATCGGACCCATGGAGGGCTCCCGGATCGCCAGCATGGTTTTTTTCCCCAATGACGCCAATGCTTGTGCAAGCCCGATAGTCACAGTCGTTTTCCCCTCACCACTTGACGTCGGATTGATGGTCGTCACCAGGATAAGTTTGCCTTGTTTCTTCTGTTTTATCCGTTGTAGAACATCAAGAGAGACCTTTGCCTTGGAGCGGCCCCAGCAGAAAAACTCTCCTTCCTGTATCCCTGCTTTTGCTGCGATTTCCTCTATAGGGATCAGCGGGATGGAGCGGGCAATGTCGATATCGGTTTTCATACGATGACATGGTCGATATCATGTTTCCGTTAAAAAGGTGTACGTTAACAAAATGAATTAAAAAGTAAAGAGGACCACCATACGGGGATACTCATATGAAGTGTGTTTTTCTGGTGGTCCATGCAGTGTCAGGCAGGGAAGAATAAATGGTATGGGGATCATACAATGGCATGGGCTTATTTTTTGAGCGAACGATCCGTCCCTTCCTCTTGGGTGGAGGGGGAAAAATCACATTTTTCTGAAACACCCAATAGCGGATCCGCCAGTTCGTTCCATCGGTCAGGAGCGCTTCCTCTCGCCGGGTGATCAATATTCCTTCGGATTCCAGGCGATAGAACAATCGTCGATCAGCATGGTCAAGGATGTTGTCAATGATACAATCGTCGTATCCGAACATATCCATGACGATCTCGGCGTACTGCCGTGCTTCTTTTTCTCCGACATTAAGCTTTTGTTGGATTGTTTTTGCGAGTGCATTTAAGGTAACAAGTGGCATTCTTTGCCTCCGTTCTTATTGAACACTACTATTTTTATCTTTGATAGTATATATATTTTTCCCTTCTTCGGCGATTTTTTGCAAAAATGCCTGCAAAATTCATCTGATCCGTCAAAAACTATTATATCACCATGGGCCATACCCCGCATGGATTGCTACTATGAGACTTGCTCTTATCTCCGCTCGACCAGCCATTGCCAATAAGACAAAAAACATTCAGTTCATGGAGAGCTATCTCAAAAAAACAAAAGCAGACATCTACATTTTCGGTGAGTATTTCCTCACCGGGGATCGCTGCAAAGACGAATACAGGGACCTTGCAGAGGAACTTACCGGACCATCCATCCAGCACCTAAAAAAAATCGCAAAAAACAAACATTGTTACCTTGTTTTTGGCATGCCAATCAAAGATGACACAATCGACGGTCTTCTTTACAATGCCGCGGTGCTCATCCACCCGGACGGCACTGTTGATGCCTACAAAAAATGGTTCCTGCCTAACGCGGGACCGTTCGAAGAGAAAATCTTCTTCGACCAAGGCGAAGAGCTCCCCGTGTTCACTACGTCCTTTGGAAAAATTGGCTTGCTTATCTGCTACGACCTTAACTTCCCGGAACTCGCAAAAGCACTCACCTTACAAGGAGCTGATTTGCTCATCTGCATCTCCGCTTCCCCATCGACCACCAGACAGTACTTCGAAACGCTGCTGCCTGCACGCGCCTTGGAAAACACGGTGTTTCTTGCGTATGTCAACCTCGCAGGAAACCAGGAAGACCTTATCTANTGGGGTGGTTCCCAGGTGTACGACCCCTTAGGAAACCTTCTCATCAAAGCACCCTACTTCAAGGAAAGCATCATTACCTGTGACATCAACTTTAAAAACCTTGGACCGGCCCGGGCACGACGACCAGTGCTGCGGGACATCCGACCAGAAATCTACCAGGACCTCTACAACCTCTCGCGGTATCACACGAAAAAAGAGCCCATACAATAGAAAAAACTTTTATTTCGCAGAGGCTCTGAGACAGGACACCTGCATATTTTTTACACAAAGTATTTACATGAAAAAACTATTCAGGGAATCTGTTTCTATTCCGATTGACTGGGCGGGGCGAACCTTTGAAGCAACACGATGAAGAATTTATCAGAAGACTGGACCTTACTGCAGTAATTATAAGAAAACATATCATTGAAATGTTATATCAGGCAAAATCAGGACATCCAGGTGGATCTCTTTCTGCGGTTGAAGCTATCGTCGCCCTTTACTTTCATCACATGAGACATGATCCGAAGAACCCGAAAGACCCCAACAGGGACCGGTTCGTCTTAAGCAAGGGTCATGCCGCCCCGACATTGTATGCGGCCCTCGCAGAATGCGGNTATTTTGATACCAAAGAGCTGCTTCATCTTAGACAGATCAACNGCATGCTGCAAGGCCATCCGGTCTGCACGCNCATCCCCGGCGTGGAAGCATCAACCGGGTCTCTTGGTCATGGACTGTCGTTTGCAGACGGTATAGCACTGGCAGGGAAACTTGATAAAAAAGATTACCGCGTCTACGTCATGGTCGGTGACGGAGAGACCAACGAAGGCCAAATCTGGGAGGCAGCAGCCTCGGCAGCTCATTATAAGCTTGATAACCTCACCGCACTGATCGACAGAAATTTCTTACAGATCGATGGAAAGACAGAAGATGTTCTTCGTCTGGAATCGGTCCGTGATCGATGGAGTGCCTTTGGCTGGCATGTTCTTGAGGTTGATGGGCATGACATCGAAGAAATCATCGATGCGCTCCTTGCCGCAAGTGAACAGAAGAACCAACCAACCATGATCATCCTGAATACCGTGAAAGGAAAAGGCGTATCCTTCATGGAAAACAACATTGATTTCCATGGTGTGCCTCCGAACGAGATGGAATATAAACTCGCCATGAAAGAACTGGATACACTGCAAAAGGCACTCGAGGCGAACCTATGAACAAAAAACAGATGGCCAACCCTCGGGACGCGTATGGAGAAACCCTTGTGGAACTCGGGGGAAAATATCCGAGTATCGTCGTGCTCGATGCGGATCTTTCAAAGTCGACAAAAACGATTCTGTTTGCGAAAAAATATCCGGAANGGTTCTTTGAAATGGGGATCGCTGAGGCTAATATGATCTCTGCTGCTGCAGGGCTTGCATCCTGTGGAAAGATCCCGTTTGTCAGCACCTTTGCCGTGTTTGCGACCGGCAGGGTCTATGACCAGATTCGAATCGATGTCGCGTACTCCGAGGCAAACGTGAAAATCTTTGCGACCCATGGCGGGATCAGTGTCGGGAAGGATGGCGCGAGCCATCAGATGATCGAGGATCTCACGTTGATGCGGGTCTTGCCGAACATGACCGTGCTTGCGCCAAGCGATGCCACCCAGACACGACGGCTTGTCGAGCTGATGGCGATTACGGAAGGT
>JGI20214J51088_10002722_pt1 | contig 11691 bp, 5 predicted proteins | sample WetSurMetagenome_FD_51088 | JGI IMG/M metagenome (IMG submission 51088)
CGGCTCTGTCTATTTTGGCTGAGATAAAATTTGAAAGCGGCAATATTANCGGGGCCGCCGAGATTGTGAAAACTTTTCTCGCGCAAGCAGATCAGATCGGGGAGCCGTATCAAGGGGCTAAAGCCATNTTGATTGGGGAGGCTTGTAACTTGCCGGATCTGCCNGAGAGAGAGCTCGANGAACTATCGGCGAAAGATCCAAAGGTCGAATCGATTCTCACCAGATTCAGAGCCGACGCCGCCTTAATTGTTAGTAAAAATCCGGAGTTGTGGCTGGCTCGATTGGAGGAGGCGATCCGAAAATCGCGTTCATATTTTCTTTGCGGCCAGACCTGGAGGCTGCAAGCGCTTAAGGTGAGATTTTTAAGTTTGATGGGGGAGAAGTTTGAAAGTGTCCGTGAGGCTGACAAGTTAAAGGATGAGATTTCGAGAGCGCTCAGCGGACTCGATCAAAAAGATGGGTTGATCGAATTTCTAAAGTTATCGGGTAAAACCGATCATCAAAATGAGAGAAGAGTTGAGACTATGAGCAATGTCACACGCGAAGAGCGTTTGGAAGTTCTGATCAGGGTGACCAGGACCATTAATACGATCCGGGAACTGGACCCGCTTCTGAACAAAATAATGGATTTAGCTCTGGAAACTTTAAACGGAGAACGGGGCTTCATTATGCTTTTCTCGGGCTCGGGAAAATCGGACGAGAAAACACTCGAGCCAAAAGTCGCTCGGAATCTAGCCCGTGAGGATATACTCAGCGAGACCACCATTTCACGCTCCAGCGCTCTCGATGTGGCTAACTCCGGTAAGCCTTTATTATTGGGCCGTAGTGACGACCGGGTCGATCCTCGGCAATCGATGGTCACATTTCGAATCTCATCGCTGCTATGCGTGCCGTTGGCAGTTAAAGGCGATGTGCTGGGAATAGTCTATGTCGACAGCCGATCGGGAAAAACATTCACAAACGAAGATCTAGATTTTCTGGTAAGTTTCGCCGATCTGGCGGCCATAGCTATCGAGAACGCCAGCCTTTCGGAGAAACTATCGCAGAAAAATGTATATCTTCAAAAACAGGTTGAATCGACCTGGGGATTCGGAAATATCGTCGGGCGTTCTGCGGCTATGCAAAAAATATTCCGGATGGCGGAATCGGTGGCCGAAACCGATGTTACCGTTGTGGTGTCCGGCGAATCAGGCACAGGCAAAGAGCTTCTGGCCCGGGCTATTCATTTTGCCAGCCCTCGCAAAAAAGGACGATTTGTGCCGGTCGATTGTGGGGCGATGGCGGAGACGCTTTTAGAATCTGAGCTATTTGGCTATATCAGGGGTGCATTCACGGGGGCCGTGTCCGATAGGGAAGGGTTGTTCGAGGCCGCTGAGGGAGGCACGGTTTTCCTAGATGAGATCAGCAACACCAGTAAGAATTTCCAGGCGAAGCTGCTTAGGGTGCTGCAGGAAAGCGAAATCCGTCGAGTAGGGGATAACCGTACCCGGAAAGTCAATGTCCGTATTATCGCTGCTACGAACAAAGATATCGAGCAAGAAGTAAAGGCGGGGAATTTTAGAGAAGACCTTTATTACAGGCTAAATGTAGTCAATATCGGACTTCCGCTTCTGAAAGACCGTCCAGAAGACATTCCGATTCTAGCTAACTATTTCCTGGGGAAAATTTGCGAGAAGATGAAAGTGCAGTCCAAAACTTTTTCGCCCCGAGCTCTCGATATGCTTTTAATCTATGCCTGGCCCGGTAATGTCAGACAGCTTGAAAATATGTGCGAGCGGATGGTTATTTTCGTAAAAAGCGCCGTTATCGAACCAGATGATCTTCCGAACGAAATAAAATCGCAGAAGATTGGCTTGCACTCTGAGGAATCCACAATCTCAGTGCCCAAAACCAAGGCTGAATTGAAAAGTGAGAAGTCCAAAATGGAAAGATTATTTCTACTTGATATACTAACCAGAACCGAGGGGAATGTCATGGAAGCCTCCCGACTCTCCGGAATGGACCGTTCCCAAATCCATCATCTAATGAGCCGTCTCGGAATAAGCAGTTCAGATTTTAAAAAGGGGGAGTGATGTTTGTAGCCCGGCCCGGGTTCCGCGCCCATTTGGGCAGAAATCCGATTGGGAGATTGCATAATTGCCTCAAGATGTAGCTGAAATGACGGTTGCACCTTGGGGCAAAATTGCATTATGAGTCGCAATCGGATTTCTATCTTTCGCTCCTTTGGAGCGAAAGGCGGAACNCGGGCCGGGCAACATATACTTATTTCTATGTTCTTTTCTTGATTCCGAGATTTTGCCCTTTATTTCGATTGCCGCGATTGATGTGATGATCAATCCAGACCAATAGGGCAATACCGGCGGCGGTCCCGGAAACTGCTCCAAGCATGAGTTCCGTTGAAGTGGGAAAATTTATCTCAGTGGTCAACTGTTGTATTATCATTTTACACTTCTCGTTGTTTTTATTTATTGTTTATTGTTAATGATAAACTCAAATAACCTCGATCAAGTTCTAAATAAACAAAGGGCATGCCCGTTTTAACGAGATAATATTATGGATGAAAGCATGCTTTAAAACGGGCTTAATCTAAANGGCGAGTCGAGCAAGCGCTTGATACAAATGGATTTNCAAACTAAAAATTGCNACTCGGCATTGTCAAGTCATGACGCATGGTAATAAAATTGAAAATAACNTTAGAAAGAAGTGAATCGCGTTGCACACCNAGACTATCATTTTGCAAATTGTTTAAAAAAAGCTTGCAATATTTTGTACAATAGCTATAATTATTATGGATGCGTANGTACGGGAAGATACTAACCTGCTTCTTTATATTGTTTTTAGTTTACTCGNTAGCGGAAGCAGAAAACCAGGGTTCGATTTCAGGTCGAGTTACCTGGAAGGATGGGTATGGTTCTGTTCCTGGCGCCAATATTTATTTCTATGATGCTTCTCAAACATTAATCGATTCCACGCAAACTAATCTATACGGCCTGTTCCATAAAATGATTTCCGGCGGCGTTTACCTGGTTTCTGTGGAAAAGGGCAATCTAATCAAGGAGTACTACCCCGATAAGTATATGGCTGATGATGCCGATCTGGTTACTGTCATTGTAGGACAAGATGTATACTTATCGTTTGCATTGGATTCGGGCGGCTGGATTTCGGGCACTTTTGGTATTACCGGCGACAATGTTGAATCCTGCTTGATAACAGCTATCAAAATTGACCAGCCATACGAAGGCTGGTATAAGAGCCTGACATTAACAGGGCCGTTTCCCAGTGCGTACGCGATATCGGGTTTAATTCCAGGTACGTATATAATTCTCGGCCGGGCTNGAGGCAAGTGCACCGAATATTATCCCGGATACAAGGATATTACCAATGCTACCCAGATCGATGTAATTCAGAATGAGGGCGTTCCTCATATATCATTCGTGTTGAACCAGGTCGGTTGGGGTTCGATACTTGGGCAGGTTTTTAATCANGCCTCCGGCGAAGCTATTCCTGGATTAACTTTGTATGCTTATCAATGGCATGATTTCTGGCAGGATCCGAATTTAATAACCGCTATCTCGGATGTTGATGGCAGCTATGAACTCAAGGTACCATCCGGTGATTATTTTATTTTTTGTGTNTATACCGGTCCCGATAACATGTCGACAGCCCTTTATTACAATAATTGCTATGAACCGATGAGTGCCAATATTATCCGTATTCGGTCCGGAATAGTTGCCGGAGATGTTAATTTCCCGATTGATTTATCAGTTGTTCATAATTTATCGATTTCAGGCTCGGTCGTAAATAAGTATACGGAAAATGAGCTTGAGGGTGTAGTGGTAACAGCGATAAATGCTGAAAATGGTCGGGTTGCGGGATCAGCCTATAGCGGCGGTGATGGNGGGTTTATGGTTAGCGGTTTGGCACCTGGCCGTTACCTGCTGATGTTCTCCGGAACCTATATCATCCCATATTTTTATCCNCAGTCGGAGAATTGGCAGAATGGCGAGGTAATCGAACTGACGGATCACTTTAGCAATATTCGCACCGAGGCGATTACACAGGATTATGGTAATAACGGTTTAACAATTGCCGGCAATGTAACATCATCAGATGGTCCGATCTCAGGCGCCAGGATATACGCATTCCATGAGGGGCAAACCGAGCCAACTGCTTATGCCAGAACCGATGATTTTGGGGAGTATTCGATTGTCAGTGGTCTGGCACCGGGGTATTATCGGATTACCTGCGATTTATACGGATATGATTACCGGGAATATCCTGATCAATTATATCTTGATTTGATGACTAATCCCGAGGCTCTAAATATCGATTTTTACCTGGGGAGTGAAACTGAGGCGGTTTCGGACGGGCAATTGCCCGGCGGAAATATTTCGCTTTTGGGCAACTATCCTAACCCGTTTAATTCGAAGACATTAATCAAGGTTTATTCAGATCGCAGTTTGGAGCTTTCAAGCCGATTGTCAGTTTATAATATGCTTGGACAACAGATTGGAAGCAGAACCATCCGAATTGAGCCCGGCGATAATATTATCGAATGGAATGCTAGCGAATTTGGCCACGCTGCCACATCAGGCATTTATTATTATCGCATCGACGGTGTTGAAAAAACTTACCGTATGATTCTTCTTAAGTGAATTCATAAATCACTTGACATATCGTCTTTATCCGCATAATCTTTCAGCAATTGGAGATTACTTGCCTTGTGCAAGTGCTTCTGCCTGCTTGTTTTTTTTGTTTTACTCGAGTTTAGTAAATGCAGAAGCAGGAGTTTTTGGGGATAGGAATTATTGATTAATAAAACGCTAAGGCAATCAAATGGGGTTGCTTTTGCGGTATTTTTATCAGGCGCACTTTGACAAAAGAATACAATTTTAGATTTTCGGTTACCCTTGACTGGGCCGGGCAGATGAATATGGAAGCTGATCGGTATTTTGGTGAAGTTATCACTCCGGATCTTCCTATGGTTCGGTTTTATACATGGGATAAGCCAACTATAAGTTTTGGCTGCAATCAAAACCCATCTAAAAGAATTGATCTGGTTTCCTGTCAGCGTGACCATATTCCCGTTGTGCAAAGGCCAACGGGAGGCCGAGAGCTTTTGCATGGTCATGATCTTTGCTATTGTGTGGCCATGCCTCATGCGGCCGGAACAACTGCTCTCCAGGCAAAGCAGATATTTGCCCGGATTACGGACGTGCTCATAGTGGGCCTTTCTAATATGGGAATAACAGCCGAGTGGCGAAACCTGAGTAACCGTCCGCGAACTATGCCCGGTCCATGTTTTGCCCAGACCGATGCAGGCGAGATTACAGTAGCTGAAAAGAAACTGATAGCATCGGCTCAGAGGGTTTTTGAGCGCTGTACCATACAGGAGGGGTCAATTCCGCTGATCAGGCCCATTATCGAATTAACAAACTATCTCAAGACAGCGGATAGGGAATCGATGAGGTTGGCTATGGATGCCAATACAGCCTATCTGCTAGAACAGTCTAACGGGACAATGCCAATTGAGACCGTGGTGGGACATTTCAGACAGGCATTCGAAGAGCACTTTTCCAGCCAGGCAGGACCGGCAGATGAGCTTTTGACAGATTTTAAAAGAAGTAATAAGAACGTTTTATGGTATCAGTATTGAAAGAGAATTTTGAAGCGAGGGAGGTGATATCGAAACTTTTTCATTGTGATTAAACTCAACATCAAGTGTTAAGGAGAAATTAAATGACAAGAAAGATTTTGATTTTAGCGATTGTGCTTATGCTAATTGCGCTTGCCGGGTCGGCTTTCGCGGTTGATCTGGTTAAGACTCGGCCAATTCCGACAAGGCCGCTATATATTTCTGGCGCAGAACCTGTGCCAGCAGTGGTGCCATATTACCCCTCAAGCCCTAGTCTAATTTGTTCGCCTGGCGATACGATGGGTTATACCCAATATGATTATCAAACCAACGGCTCCACTGGCCGCAGGATTGTAATCGACAGCCAGGGCGGAATGCATTTTGACTGGATGTGGAGCGATCAATATGGAGTAACTAGGAATATTCGATACAACTGTTTTGGCCCCAGCTTTCCGTCCCCCTGGCCTCAAGAGGGCGTGAACGTTGCTTATCGGGCAGGCTCTGGTTACACAACGATCAGCGTAAGCACCGATGACCGCGCTGTCTGCGCGTACCATAATGCCGCTACAGGCGCCGAATCGCTTTACGCAGCAAAAGATATTTTCCAGTGCCAGGGCACATTCTTCACTGGCCACCCGCCAAACAGAATTAGCGCCAACAAGCTGGTTTGGCCCTATGTCACAGTTGACCGTAACAATAGAATTCATGTGGTAGCAACTACCACGACGACAGGAATGTCCTACACTTACGAACCTATCGGTTATTCCCGCTCTAACAATGGCGGCTCTACATGGACAGCCATAGCTCCAGTGGATACTACCAGAACTATATCTGCCATTGTTGTCTCAAGTAAGGTATCCGATAAGGTGGCAATCGTTTACTGCCACCCGTACCTTAACGACACGACATCAGGTAGAAACAACATTTATTACATTCAATCTACAGACGGCACTACCTGGCCGTGGACATCCAAGACCAATATCACAAATTATCATCGTAATAACGATTCCCTTTACGCTTACACTGAAGTTAGCGCGGTTTATGACTATAATGACGACTTACATATAGTTTGGAACGCGCAGTACGTAAGCGGCCCAGTCAATTCNTTAGGAAACGGCCTTGGCGCTATGTACTACGGCCGCGCGCATATGTACCATTGGGATGCGACAGCAAATTCAATTAGCTCCTTCGCCAGCTTCGATTCCACTTGGCCGTCAGAAGGCTGCGATATGGGCGGATGGAATTTCGTTTACTGCAAATTCTCGGTTTCTGTTAACCCGACAGTTGGCTCTCANCAGGTATTTGTGGCTTACACCAGCTGGGATACTTCAGACTGTTCGAACGGCGGCTTTGCCAACGGCGATATTTATATGCAGCAATCCAACGATAACGGCGCCACCTGGNTACCCAGGGTTAATATGACCGCTTCCCAGTCTCCTCTTTGCGATCCAGGCGATTGCGATTCCGATAATTGGTCATCTCTNTCGGAATACACCTACAACAACAGTTTACATCTATTCTATGTCAACGATAGAGATGCCGGCGGTCTACCGCAAACGGAGGGTACTGCCACAGACAACCCGATGCTATATCTCGCTTTCCCAGTATCTGCGGTAGGCGATGACATCTCTCAGCCCAAGGATTTTTCACTGGCACAGAACTATCCAAATCCATTTAACGCCAGAACCAATATCGATTTTGAGTTGGCTAAGGGATCAATGGTCAATCTTTCGGTCTATGATATCACCGGTGCTAAGGTTTCGACATTGGTAAACGGTAAGCTGGATGCGGGTAAGCATCAGGTTAACTGGGATGCCAACGGAGTTGCCAGCGGTGTTTATTTCTACACCTTGAAGACNAANGANGCTGAGGTTACCAAGAAGATGACTCTGCTTAAGTAAGCAATTGTGGGTCATGGCGCGATGTAAAACCAGGCGCGCAGAACCGAATTTTAGGGGCGAATCACAGGGATTCGCCCCTTTGATTTTAGGTAAAAGAGTGATTTTTTTGTGGGCCCTCCTATTATTTTTATTACCTGGTTATTACCAAGCCGCGCGGCAATCCGGCATAACTCATTGTAGGTCATTAGCATTCGCAGGGGAATATTCTGACTATTTATGGGTTTTATTCAGGAGAGANTTATGTTTGATATTTACTAAAAAAATATATGGAATAATATATGTGCTTTATAGTATCATATTTGAGGTAGAATTAATGCGGGTAAATGTTTGCGAAATTTTCATTTTGTTGAATAAGNCATAAACAACAAATAAAAGGAGAAATTCAAATGACAAAAAAGCTATTGTTTTTAACAATCTTGCTTGCGTTAACGTTATTANCCGGGTCGGTTATTGCAGCCGATCTGGTTAAGATGCAACAAATGTCCAATAGTTCGTTGCGTTTAACCGGCGAGGAATTTGTGCCTGGTGTTGTACCTTATTATCCGAGCGCGCCCGGGTTGATCTGCCAGTCGCCCGGCGATACGATGGGCTTCACCCAATATGATTATCAAACCAACGCTTCTACCGGCCGCAGGATTGTAATTGACAGCCANGGCGGAATGCATTTTGACTGGATGTGGAGCGATCAATATGGAGTGACCAGAAACATAAGGTACAACTGTTTTGGACCCAGTTTTCCCTCCCCCTGGCCAGGTGAAGGAGTTAGCATTGGTAAGGCGGGCTCCGGTTATCCTCAAATTAGCGTAAGCATCGATGATCGAGCTGTTTGTGCCTGGCATTATGCGCCTACCGGGGCCGAATCTGTTTATGTTGGCCGGGATGTTTTCCAATGTCAGGGTACATTTGATACCCGTCGCCCTCCAAATAGAATTGGCACTTTGAACAAGCTAATCTGGCCTTATATTACAATTGACCGCAACAATAGGATTCAGTTAGTTGCTACCACTACAGTAACCGGATTGGCCTATTCCTATGAACCGATNGGTTATACTCGTTCCAATAATGGCGGGACAACGTGGACAGCAATGGCTCCTGTNGACACTACCCGGGGCATTTCCGCCGTGATCGTTTCCAGTAAGGTATCCGATAAGGTGGCCATCGTTTACTGCCATCCTTATCTAAATGACACAACAGGTGGTAGAAACAATATCTACTATATACAATCTACCGATGGTATCACCTGGAATAGCTTCTTGCCCAAAACTAATATTACCAACTACCATCGGAATAACGACTCCCTTTACGCCTGGGAAGAGGTTAGCGCCNTATACGATTACAACGATAACCTCCACATTGTTTGGAATGCGCAGTATACATCCGGCCCCATAAATTCTACACCATCATTCTATTATGGTCGCGCTCATTTATACCATTGGGATGCGACATCGAATTCAATTANTTCTTTCGCCAGTTTNGATTCCACTTGGCCCCAAGAAGGGTGCGATATGGGCGCTGGGAATTTTGTATTTACAAGATTCTCAGTGTCAGTTCATCCAACAGTTGGCTCACAGCAAGTATTTGTAGCCTATACCAGTTGGGATACATCAGATTGCTCAAATACGGGTTTTGCCAATGGTGATATCTATTTGCAGCAATCCAACGATAANGGCGCCACCTGGCTTCCCAAGGTTAATATGACGGCCTCGCCGACTCCCCTTTGTGAAGCTGGTGATTGTGATGCCGATAACTGGTCGTCGCTTTCAGAGTATACTTTAAATAGCAACCTGCATCTATTCTATGTCAATGATAAGGATGCCGGAGCAGTTGTACAAACCGAAGGCGCAGCAACCGATAACCCGATGTTATATCTGGCGTTTCCGGTTACATCCGTTGATGAGGATATTCCGCAGCCCAAGAATTTTTCATTGGCACAGAACTATCCGAATCCATTTAACGCCAGAACCAATATCGATTTTGAGTTGACCAAGGGATCGATGGTCAATCTTTCGGTTTATGATATCACCGGGGCCAGGGTTTCAACATTGGTAAACGGCAAGCTGGATGCTGGTCGGCATCAGGTTAACTGGGACGCCAATGGAGTTGCCAGCGGTGTTTATTTCTACACGCTGAAGACCAATGAGGCCGAAGTTACCAAGAAGATGACCCTGCTTAAGTAGAAGCGTTTTAAGCCGTTGCAAGCCATAGATGGCGGCTTACTACAGATGGAATCAGGGGGCGAATCCTTAAAAAGATTTGCCCCCTTTAATATTGACATTTTTTCCCAATATTGATAATATATATATGCAACATTGATTTACTTTCGTTGGATCCGAGAAATTGTCAATTGTAAGGGCAGTGAGATTGAAACGGCTATAAAATTTCCGTAATTTGCTGTTAACTGCTTCCAAGGAGAAATCAAGATGACAAAAATGATAATAATTTTTGGTTTGGGGCTATTAATATTCGGTGGCTCGGATGTGGCAGCTAATCCGGTAAGAACAAAAGCGATACCGATGCACCCTAACTTCCTGAATGGCACGGAATCATTACCGGCAGTGGCGCCATATTATCCCGGAACTCCCCATGCAATTTGCATAGCTGATACTATTGGCTACACCCAGTATGAATATCAAACTAATGGTTCTACGGGGCGCAGGATGGTAATCGATAGTCAGGGCGGGATGCATTTTGCCTGGATGTGGAGCGACCAATACGGAGTAACCAGAAATGTCAGCTACAATTGTTTTGGTTCTGATCTCCCATCGCCCTGGCCGGGGGAGGGAGAGGGTGTTGCTTATCGTGCCGGTTCCGGATATTGTCAGATCGGGAGCAGCGAAGGTGACCGGACTGTGATTGCTTATCACAATTTATCGAGTGGGAGCGAATCTCTATATGTCGCCAGGGATGTGTTCCAATGTCAGGGGACTTTTTACACCGGTCACCCATCAAGCAGGATGGGTAATAACAGGACGGGCTGGCCTTATATTACCGTCGATCATCAGAATCGCATACAATTAGTCGCAACCACAACTACTACCAATCTATCATACTCTTACATGCCTATAGGCTATACTCGTTCAAATAATGGAGGATCAACCTGGACTGCTATGGTTCCGGTTGATACGGGCGAGACCATTTCTGCCATTGTAGTCTCAAGCAAGGTATCTGATAAGGTAGCAATTATATATTGCCATCCATTCGCAAATGATACCACCGGTGGAAGAAGCGATGTTTATTACATTCAATCTACCGATGGTATTACATGGAATTGGACTACCGGCAAGGTAAACGTCACCAACTACCATTTAAACAACGATTCTCTTTACGCCTGGAGCGAGGTAAGCGCCGTATACGATTATAACGACAACCTGCATATTGTCTGGCCAGCGCAGTTTGTATCTGACACAATCAATCATCCTCCATACTTTTATTACGGCCGAGCTCACATTTACCATTGGGCAAGTAATACAAATATCATTAGTAGCTTTGCCAAATTCGACACAGTCTGGCCTCAAGAAGGGTGCGATATGGGTGCTGGTAATTTCGCATTTACCAGGATTTCCTGCGCGGTCGACCCATTTCCATCGCAACATGTTTGGGTGGCTTATACCAGTTGGGATTCCACGGATTGCTCGGCGGGTGGATTTGCCAATGGTGATATCTATCTTCAGGAATCGGTTGATGATGGCTTAACATGGGAGCCAAAGTTGAATCTAACCGATTCCCAGAGCCCCGGCTGCGAACCGGGCTACTGCGATTCCGACAATTGGTCCTCGCTTGCGGAATATTCTTACAACGATGATTTGCACCTAATCTATATTAACGACAAGGATGCCGGAGCAGTTGTACAAACCGAAGGCTTTACAACTGATAACCCTGTATTACATTTGGCATACAATTTCCCGTTTGGCGTTAGCCAGGATATTCAGCAGCCCAGGGATTTCTCACTGGCACAGAACTATCCAAATCCATTTAACGCCAGAACCAATATCGATTTTGAGTTGACTAAGGGATCAATGGTCAATCTTTCGGTCTATGATATCACCGGTGCTAAGGTTTCGACATTGGTAAACGGCAAGCTGGATGCTGGTCGGCATCAGGTTAACTGGGACGCCAATGGAGTTGCCAGCGGTGTTTATTTCTACACCTTGAGGA
>JGI20214J51088_10002723_pt1 | contig 11686 bp, 11 predicted proteins | sample WetSurMetagenome_FD_51088 | JGI IMG/M metagenome (IMG submission 51088)
AGTTCTTGTGAGGTGAAAATATAGCACAATTAGTATGATATTCCAATGAGTTAATGCTTCTGCTGTTATATGTATGATATTTGTACGCTCACGGATTCAGGATTAAGTGAAAGGAGATACTGCGATCCCTCGGGAATTAAACCCGAAAGGGACGCGTCGAGCGCGATGCGACTGGTTGTAAGATTTCGAGTTGGTTTTTGACCAAAAACGGGTGAAAGAAATCAAGAAACCGGCTGACCTTGCTGTGATAAAGTGAAATGGGGAAGAGTTCACTGGCGAGGATCGCGTTAAGAAGACAATATCTAAATGAACAAGCAGGGAAAGAGACATATTCTCCTTCCCTGCCTTCAAGGTCACTGCGCTCTCTCTTCCTCCCGCCGATATCACCAGGGGAAAGACTCTGCAATAGATCGTTCAATGCTGTTTTCAGTAGATGTGTTTTTCAGAGAGTTTCGCCTTCATCTCAATGTAGCGCGGCTCCCAATTTGTGGGGCATTCGAGCTTCAGTCCGGAGATTCTGTTCTCAAGCTCTTCTATGAACATATGCAGGTCCCTGACTTGGTCGAGAACTTTCTCCTTATCACCGGAGGAAACTTTGTCTAATCTCCCCACCACTTCATTGGCTTTAGCCTTCCATCCGCCAAGCTCGGTCGCTAGGTCGTCACAGTAGTTCTGCACGTCTTTCATACCTGCCTCCTTTGGAATTTAGTTTTGCCCCACCATCACATTTTAGGCCTGTGATCCCTGTCTACACAGACTCGATTAAGGGTACCTAATTTCTAATCAGCCCTCCAAATCCTGTCAAGTGACTTCCCGATAGATTGTTGTTGCCCATGTCCCAAAAAATACCTAAGTGCTTGTAATGAAAGTATGGTGTCAATAGGGGAGGTGCCATCAACGACCGGCGTTGCGTTAGTATACATAAACTTTGAATTATAAGGATATTGTGGGTAAGTGGCTGACGGCTCAACTTTGTCTTCGGCACTACGAAGAACTGAATCCCGGGCTCATGCCAGAAGCCGCTTTATCGAGCCTGCGGGAATTGCAGGTCTTTTTCAATGTTGGCAAGCTGTACGTAACAAAAGCCACTTCTTCCAGTGGGGAGCAGTGTGTTAATCTAACCTTCAGCGCTCCTGACTGTCTCTTCGCCTTGCACGAATCCCCTTTCCCAATCGACAGTGGGATCTTAGATTGTGAACATCCACCCGGATGGTGGAGCAATGCTTGAGCGCTGCCCCTGCCCCATGATCTTATTTAACGGGCTTACCGAAGCAGGGGCGTGGACAGACCTCCGGCGCCGGACATGAAGCCGGATGAAGTGGTCGGATCTTCTGGTCTTCCGGGCATTGCGCAGGAAACGGGTAAGGTGGTCCGGGAGGTGACCGACGCCGGACAACTGAATCCAGGCGGTATTCTGGTACCCGAACACACCCGGCCATCATGGACGCTCCTCGGTGCCCGGGCAGCCGCACTGGTTACCGACGGCGGCGGCTTTATGAGCCACAGCACCGTTGTTGCCAGCGAATTCGACCTGCCGGCGGTTGTCGGAAGCGACGGAGGGATTCGGATGGCGTAGCAGAATGACGACTTGCAGCTTTTAAACTCCGAAACTTTAATGACAAAGGAATCCTCATGAGAGAAACAGATGGGAACAGCCTTGTCGCTGTTGAATTTCAGCTCCAGTGGAAAAGCGATCACGGAACGCACACGGATTGTCTTTTTGCCGAAAAAGTCAATTTCTGGCGGGATATTTTCCCAAAACCGCTGTTTGAGAAACTGATGAACCGATGTGTCGGCGACTGTGTGGAACAGTCGTTTGGGACCGGTGAAATCCTCCCCGCTCCCGATCCTTCAAAGCGGTTTCGCATCAGGCACTCACAGTTTGAAGGAAATTTTCGGGCAGGGACGATTGTTCATCCGCGTCAGGGACGGTTTTATCCCAAAGGCATCCTGAAGGACGTCGCCAATGTGTTCAGAGCCAATATTGAACCCTTCCGATGTGCTGAGGTCACGGATTCCGAGATTGTGGTCGATTTCAGCCATCCACTTTCCGGAAAAGAACTTCATGTCAAAGCCTCTGTCCGGGACATAATGACCAGGACAGCAGGAAGGAGCGGAGCCTGCAATGACTGGATGGAAATCCTTACCTCGGGTCCGGGAATGCAGGTTAGGGGGAACGGGCAGCCGACGGATTTTTTTTCAGACTCTCCGTTTGAGCGATCAGACGAACTGCCTGACGGACAGTTCTACGAAAAGCCCAGGTTTGTGAACCACCTTGATGACACAGCCATTGCAGCCATCTCCGGTCTGTATGGACGGATGCTTCACGACGGAGACCGGGTACTGGATTTGATGAGCAGTTGGACCTCCCATCTTCCTTCCCGGCTGGCGCTTAAAAACCTAACCGGCCTGGGGCTGAATCCCGAAGAACTGCAGAGAAATGAACGATTGACCCGTGCGGTGATTCACGACCTGAATGAAAATCCGGTTCTGCCGTTTGATGACGCGTCCTTTGACGCCGTGATCTGCACGGTGTCTGTGGAATACCTGACGCAACCGGTGGCGGTGTTTAAGGATGCGGGACGAATCCTCAGACCAGGCGGCTGTTTTGTGGCAACCTTCTCCAACCGCTGGTTCCCGCCCAAAGCGGTAAATGTCTGGCAGGAGATTCACGAATTTGAGCGCATGGGTCTGGTGTCCGAATATTTTCTGCTGTCCGGACAGTTTGAAGATATAGGCACGTATTCTGTCCGGGGACTGCCGAGACCCGAAGGCGACAAATATCACGGAGAACGGTCGGTTTCCGATCCGGTTTACGCGGTCTGGGCATACCGACGATGAATGAAATGAACAGAGAATATTTGTTTGAAATTGTTGCAGTGTAAACGGCACATGCTGCCCCAAAAAACTCGATAAGCGAATTCTTGTCACCTCACGGAGGGTTGAACTCATGGATTTCTCAACGAATGATACCGAAGCCAAGAATAAATGGATCATTGAAATAGTGGAGAAAGGCTTTGTTGGGGAATATACATCTCACGTTCTTGAGTCAAAAGATAAGGTTCATATAGCCTACTTTGATTATATCAATGGTGATCTTAAACATGCAGAAAAGGGATCTGATGGATGGATCATAGAAAGGGTAGATCGAGAAGGAACCGTAGGTCAATACCTATCAATAGCAAAGGATGAAGAAGGAAGAGTTTATATAAGTTATAGGGATCAGGGGGAAAATCGGTTAAAAATGGCCGTATTTGATGGAAACAGATGGAATTTTGAAGTAGTAGATAACGAGCCATTTGCGAGTCTTGATACCTCAATATTTGTTGATGTTCCAGGGAAGGTCTATATCAGTTACTATAATTTTAACGAGGGGTATCTTAAGCTGGCTGTCAGGGATGAGGGTCAATGGAAAATAGAGATAGTAGATGACGGACAGAAGCAATCGAATGCCGTTGGAGGATTTTCTTCTGTCAAAGCAGATTCCCGTGGTCGTATTCACATCAGTTACATAGACAGTGTGAACGGCTTTTTAAAATATGCAGTAAAAGAGAATGATACCTGGAATATCGAAATCGCCGACGACAGTGAATTTGTGAGTAATTTCACCTCACTTGCCCTTGATAAAGAAGGGAATCCTTACATAAGTTATACGGTGGATAAATCCCCAAATAACCCTGACCTCTGGCTTGCGAAAAAGGTTGGAGGCAAATGGATGATCGAACTTGTTGACACTGCAAAATTTGCAGGGAACTTTAGTTCAATAGTAGTAGANCAGCATTCCAATATCTACATAAGCTATTCAGCCATGAGAAGGCTGAAAGTGGCAAAGAACATACAGGGTCTCTGGAAATTTGAAATCGTTGACCCTGATGGTACGGTACAGTATACTTCACTTTCCATAGATGCAGACGGGATGCCTCATATTGCATATTATGACAAGGACTGCGGTGTCAAATATGCTTATAAGGTAAGAACTACTTAAATAGGAACACAGAGCCTGTCTAGGAGTGTGTCGACAAATCTTTATAGGCAGGTAGGTCTCCCAAAGAATGCGCCTTCCATACGGCCCTCAGGATTGCCTGAGCTGTTACCCGGGCAGCAAGTGTCCCGACGACGCTCACTTCTGCGGAATCCATGTCCCCGCAGCTTAGAGCAAAAAGGGTGTCCCCGTCATAGAGGGTATGTGCCGGGTAAACTGTCCTGGCAAGACCATCGTGAGCCATTTGTGCCACCTTTGTGAGTTGTGTCTTGTTGAGTCTCACATTGGTAGCCACCGCACCCACAACCGTATGCTGCCCATCAAGAAACGCACGCACCGTGGTCAGACGCAGAATCTCCCGTTCCGAATCGATCAGCTCATGGCTCAGGGCAGTCTTGCGACATCCCGCTATGAGCCGGCCCAAGGCGGGATCCACGATGTCCCCGAAGGCGTTGACGACGATTAAGGCGCCCACCTCCACCCCGCTTTCAGCTCGCATAAAAGCACTCCCCAGGCCACTCTTCATCGCCCGCTCGAGATTGTAGAGCTTGCCGACCGTTGCTCCCAGGCCAGCCCCTACGCTTCCCTCGGCCACCGGATCTGAACATGCATTTTGACAGGCGGCATAGCCAAGAGTTGCGTCCGGGTAGCGCTCTGAACGGTTGACTCCCAGATCGAATATGACGGCGCCGGCAATGATGGGAATAAGGCCTCGCCCGCTATCAAAGCCGACGTTCCGTTCCTTGAGAAAGCGCCTTAAGCCATCGGCAACGCTCAACCCAAAAGCGCTCCCTCCGGTGAAGAAAAGCCCATGGATGCGGTCCACGAGATTGATGGGGTTGAGCGTATCAGTACCGTAGGTGCCCGGGGCGCCGCCGCGAATGTCAACTGCGGCGACGGCGCCTCCTTCCGGGATGATTACCGTGCATCCGCTGGGTGCATCCGGCAAAGCAGCATGCCCGACGGCAATACCTTTTATGGCTGTAAGGGTAGTATTATTCATTGGTGTTTGGCCTGAAATGTTGAAGGAGATACCGAAATATTTCTTTGCCAATGGCGATCCCGGTCTCAATGATGTCGGGTCCGTATTGACGACCCGTTGCGGTGCGAAAGGTCTCGGCGATGCGAAAGATGCCGGTCATGCCCCAAGGGAATTTTTCGATGAGTTCCTGCGGCGTGATGTGTTGATGGCTGACCATGTGCCACAGGGTGTGGGTAAAGGTGTCGGGTCCCCAGCGGAATTTGTCGGCATCGTACAGACAATCACTGATCAACTGCGACCAGGGGGGATCACACGGGAGAGGAGGGACGAATGCTTCGTGGTTGCCGATCGCCCGGCAGACGCATTTGACCTCTCTTGGTCCAAGGGGAAGCTTCCTGAGGATACGGTCCGCTTCTCTGGCTCCTGCCTCGGCGTGTTTTTCTTCGTCACGCCGCAGATCATGGAGCAGTCCGCAAATGAGTCCCAGTAACATCAATCGCTCCAGTTTGACTTGACTGATATGGTCTGGTTCGAATTCCACATAGATCAGGGTGGCCGTGTCTATACTCACCCGAGTGCTATGAAAGAGGCCATGACCCATGTCCTCCTGCAAGGTCGGCTCGACCATTCTGCGCAAGCGCACCAGCAGAGGAGTGGTGAAAAAAAGTCTTCGCGCCAGGGCAAGCGGAGCCTTGAACCGGGTGTAGAACTCGGGAGGCGGATGTTTTGCGGCGATTCTTTCCGCCTCACGCTGCAACCTCAGGGCCAATTCATTCATGGAGGTCTGTTGCTCTCTCAAAAATCATTTACACTAAAGTAAACTTTTCTGCAATGAGCCGGAAAAAGCGGGGAGTGTAGATCAGCTCGAATGTCTCCTGCTTATCCGGAAATAGAATGTGCGCCTGACGCCGCACGCCCTCGACAACCCCTTGGGCTTCTTCAAGGGAAAGGCGGGCTTGCGCGATGAAGGCGAGAGAAAAGTCCACCAGTCGGCGCAGTCGGCGAATGCGTTTCTCTTCTTCCATCTGTTCGACTTCTAAGTTCGGTATCGGAGGCAGCATCGCTCTCTCTCCTTCATGGTCTACCCATACATAAAATCTTCGGCCTTGGCCTGCAGCAGCTTCTCCTCCATCTGCATGATCCGCTTGAGCATGACGCTGACCATCTTTAAGGCCGCTTCGGGAAACTGTAAAAAGAGTTTCTGAAAGGTCTCGCGATCAATCGTCAAGCATTCCAGATCCGTTTTGGCCCTCACCGAGAAAAGCCGCTCGGTGTCGGACAACAACACCAGGCCGCCGAAAAAGTCTCCCTCGCCGAATTCGTTCAACAAGATCGAGTGGTCTTTCAGCTCTCTTATCACCTGACCTTTCCCGCAGATCACCACATATCCGAGGTCGCCCTGCTCACCCTGACGAAATACAAAATCCCCGGCCCTGAAATGCATGCGGTTGCTGAGATAGGCATAGAGTTTAAGTCGTTCGATGGGTATCCCGGAAAATGCGGGCACCCGGCGAAGAATATCCAGGTTTTTGTCCAACTCGCAGCGATTTTTTCCTGCAGCGTCGAGTTCAGGCGCCTTCTCCCGGTCCATGGGCGAGTTCATAGAAGAGACCCTTTCGTTCCATCAGTTCTTCGTATTTTCCCATTTCCACGATTCTTCCGGCCTTCATGACGGCGATCACATCGAAGTCCCGAACCATTTCCAGGCGATGCACCACGGCGATCAGGGTATGCCTGCCTTTCAGTTCGGAGTTCAACAGGTGCTGGATGCGGGCCTGGGACGTATTGTCGAGGCTTGCCGTCGCCTCATCCAAAATGAGTATGTTGGGCTCCTTGAGCAGCGCACGAGCAATCGCGATCTTCTGTTTCTGACCACCGGAAAGCCGATCACCCTTGCTCCCGACCGCGAATTCCAGGCCGACCTCCCTGACATCGTCGAGAAGTGCGGCCTCGGCAAGCAGGTCGACGACATTTTGCCGGATCTGTTCGTTGGTCAGCGCATGCTCAGTTCTTAAATGCCCGAAAATGACGTTTTCCAGCACACTGTGCGCATAAAGATATTCCTCCGGCTGGTAGAAAGTGATCGCCTCCGGCTCTTTCCTGCTCACGCTTTGCATGAAAAGGCTGCGCGCTTGCAGCAGTCTACGTTCCAGATCGAGGGAGAGTGAGGCCATTTTGTGCAAGGCCGGCGTAAAACGCAGAGCGAGACCCAACAGAGCATCCTCAATTTCCCGCGGCAGGCGCTCCCTCCCGAAACGGGTCAGCCGGTCGACAATTTCGCTGTAGCGGTCGAAGTCATCCGCCGAAATAGGACTCATTTTAAAGAAGAAATCGTCTGCCTCCAATCCTTTTAAGAGGTCCACCGTGCTTACTGCCAGTTCTTGGCCGAGATGAAGAAGCGGCTCGTCAAGGTTCGCCTCTTTCAAAAATTCCCGAAAGCGGCGGTTTGCCGGCAGTTCGTCGCATTGATAGGATTTCCGGTTGGGATGACCGAAAATGATGTTCTCGGCGATGCTGGTATAATATTGAAAACGGTTCACATCAAAAAAATCGACCGATTCTGCCAGTTCCGCTCCCCACCGCTGAAAAAAGGATTTCCTTACCGCGATGAGCTTTGCTGCGAATTCCGGGTGGCGTTCCGGGGAGAGAAGCGTGTTGAGCCCCATCACCAGAATATCCTCGGAGAATCCGATCCCGTCCAATATGCGGAAGATTCCTTGACGACCAGGAAGAGGCCGCTCTCTCCCAAGTCCGTTCAGGTTGAGAGATTGGCATGCATAGAGCAGGTTCTCCAGAATGGTCCCGTCAAAAATGAAGGGGTATTGCGCGACGTAACCGATGTTGTGACTGACATCCATGCGGGTGAGGGTCTTCAGTTCGAGGCCGTCAATCTGAACGTGCCCGCTGTTGTAGAGGTAAAGCTGACCAATGACCATCGCCAGCGTGCTTTTCCCGCTGCCGGACAAGCCCACCAGGGCGAGCTGTTCACCTGCTCCGAGATCGAGCGATACCTGGTCGAGAATGCGGACCTGCTCGTCGGCCATGAAAGAGAGGTCTTTCACGTCAATATTCCCGGCGAGGTGGTGCGGCTGGCGGTCCTCTTCCGGAAGGCGCTTGAATTCGGGTTCGACGTTGAAGTAATCCATAATCTGGCGGTAGCGCACCTTGCTGTCCTGATAGTCTTGATAGTAGTCCATCAGTTCCTTCCAGGGGTCGTAGAGTTTCTCATAGGCCGAAAGGAAGGCAACCAGGGCGCCAAGGTCGAACCTCCCTTGAATGGTGAGGTAGCCGCCGACAATAAAAAGCACAAAGGGGCCGAGGCTCTGAAAGAAGTTGTTGGTAAATTTAGTCAGGAACTTGAAATTGTTCATGTGCAGACGGATCCGAAAGAGCTTCGAGGAAAAACGTCCAAGTTTCTGATTTTCAAGCTCATAACCGGCATTTCCCTGGATTTCGTGCATTCCGGAAATGGCTTCCCCGATGATATTGCTCATCGTCCGGGTAACATCTATGCGGTCCCGGTTTAGACGATTGAAGCGTTTCTGAAGCATAGGAATAATGAAAATCTCTACCGGGTAGATGGAGAGGCTCAAGACTGCCAGCAATGGATCCAGGTAGGCCATGTATCCTGCAAACGACAACAGCGTCAGAATGTTGATAACGGGCACCGCAATGGCTCCGCCCATGAATTCGCCGATGGCACTGAGCTCGGAGGTCAGAGAGGCGATTACCATCCCCGGGGGGGTGCGTCGAAAAAAGGTGAGCGGCAAGCTGAGAATGTGATTATAGATTTGAGCACGCATTTCAAGGAGGATCTTTTGCCCGATGAAACCCTGCAGGAGATTAATGACGTATTTGATCAATCCCGCCGAAACGACGGCGCTCAGATAAAGACCACAGTAGAGAAGAAGAGCATTAAGGTCTCTCATGGCAATGGCCGAATTGACAATCCGCTTCTGCATTTCCAAGGGGAAGACACGGAGGAAAACGGCCGCAAGGATGAGCACCAGGAGAAGCGCCTGAAGACCTCGATAACGCTCGAGAACCCAAGAAAAAAAAGGCTTTTGGGGAATCATGGAACGGCACCCCCGAGCTTAGTAAACGCACTATCAGCCAAAACTCGCCTCGACTGACATAGTGTTTCCCACTCAGTCGCGAAAGTCAACGTCACATTCCGTTGCGATTTCGCTTGCGGAAGCTATCCTGCGACAATCGTCGCTGCGCAGTCTTGACAGCTTGCCGTCAGTTGCTATTAATAGGGCTCGAAATATTCATCCGGGGAATTCGATAAGCGTCTTCGCGCACGGACTGAAACCGATTGCTTGGAGAGAACTGGTAGAGCACGATGTTTTTTGAGAGGCCTTTTCGCAGAGCACGATTGCTTTGCTGAGAGCGCCCTTACGAGGAGATGAGATGCAGCCTGTTGAAATCAAGAAGGGGGTCTATAACGTTGGCGCCGTTGACTGGAACATTCGCGACTTTCATGGTTATTCCACGCTCAAAGGGACCACTTACAATGCTTATCTGGTGGTGGATGAAAAGATCGCTCTTTTTGACGCGGTGAAAAAACCCTTTCTTGGCGACCTGATGTGCAACATTTCGCGGATTGTCGACCCCAAGAAGATCGATTACCTCGTCGTGAATCATGTCGAGATGGATCACTCCGGCTCGATACCGGAAGTCATTGACCTCATTCGGCCTGAGAAAGTGTTCTGCTCGGCCATGGGCAAAAAGACACTGATTGAGCACTTCCATCGCGAAGACTGGCCTTTCGAAGTGGTGGGAACGGGGCAAACGATCAGTCTCGGGTCCAAAACGGTGCAGTTCATCGAGACTCGGATGCTCCACTGGCCGGACAGCATGTTTTCCTACATCAAGGAGGATCGCCTGCTCATCTCGAGTGATGCGTTCGGAGAACACTGGGCCACCAGTCAACGCTTTGACGACGAAGTAAACCAGGATGAGCTGTTTTACCATGCGGCCAAATACTACGCCAATATTCTGATGCTCTATTCACCGCTGGTCCAAAAACTCCTCGCCAGTGTTCAGAAATTGGGGCTCGAAATCGATATGATCGCTCCCGATCACGGGGTCATTTGGCGCAGCCATGCGGGCAAAATCATTGAGGCCTATGACACGTGGAGCAAGCAGAAGAGCAAGGACAAGGCCGTGATCATCTACGACACCATGTGGCAGAGCACCGAAAAAATGGCTCTTGCCATTGCCGAAGGTCTGATAGGCGAGGGGATCGAGGTCAAGATGCTCAACCTCAAGCTGGATCACCGAAGTGACATCATGACCGAAGTCCTTGACAGCAAAACTATCATTCTCGGGTCTCCGACCCTGAACAACGGGATGCTGCCGACCATGGCCGACATCCTCTGCTATATGAAAGGACTCCGCCCTGCGGAGAAAATCGGTTTTGCTTTTGGTTCCTATGGCTGGAGCGGCGAAGCCGTAAAGCAGATGACCGAGGCCTTGGAAGAAATGAAAGTAAAAATTGTGGAAGGGGGCACGAGAGTCAAATTTGTTCCTACCCATGACGATTATAAAAAATTTGCTGAGCTGGGCCGAAAAGTTGCGCTGGAGATCAAGAATCAGGGGTAAATGCCGCCTCTCTCCATGATTTTGTCGAGAAAGACCCCTCGGGAGGCAGGGTTTCTGGCAGGCGAACCGCGGGCGGACATATAGTCCGCCCCTGGGGGAAATCAATGTTGTATTGTATAGGGGAGGCCCTCACCCCTGCCCGGGATGGCCTTTCCCAACCATCTTTTCCACCTCCAGTTTGGCCTTCTGCAGAAATTCCGTTTCGTTTATCTTCCCCTCTACATAATCGCTCCAGGTGGCAAAATTGTTGAAAAAACAGAAGGTCAGGCCGGTGGCCTCGCAAAGCGTCCGGTAAATCTTATTGGCACGCTTCACGCGATCCTTCCTCTCGGCATCATCCGGGGGAGTCGGGTCTTCCTTTTCAATCACCAGATATTTGCCAAAGCTTTTGGCGAATTCGGCCAGTTCCGCCTGGGCCTTATCCTTGAGCACGTTTTCGTTGATGGACCCATCCACATACTCTTGCCAGGCATTGAAATCCTTCCAGGACGAGACCTTAATTCCGCCTTCCTCGCAGGCATCGCAAATCACCTGGCCCGCTTGCTCGGTCCGTTCTTGGTCTTTGGTGGCGGTTTCGTTGTTCTCCACCTTTTCGTCTTCAGACGTTTGCTGCATCTGCCGCTCCTTATGGTTGAAAGCTGAATACCACATTGATCGAGCTTTCGCTCGCTATTGTCACTCGACTGTGCGCCCGGCCTCGAGTTCTGCCGAAAATCGTCCGCTGCCGGATTCATCCTGCATGCCGGCAGAGGAAAAATAGCCGAAAAACTCCCGAATAGCAAACAGTCGTGAAGCCATAAGACGGGGAGCCCTGCAATTACCTTTGAACTGCTCCGAGGGATCGACTATAGACAACGTATGATCGCCGGAACTGATGCTCGAGAATATACGGCTGGGAACGGGTCCCGTAATGAAGGAACGGCTAATGAAACAATGGCGGTTGTGCATCCTGATGTTGCCCTTTTTGATGGCCGTTGTTGCCGGCAGCGCACTGGCTCTTGACGCAATAGATTCGATGCGCTGCGGTTCGAAACTGGTGATGATCGGAGAGACCAAGGTTGAGGTCGCTTCCAAGTGCGGCGACCCCACGCTGCGCGAAAAAATCACGCACAGCA
>JGI20214J51088_10002724_pt1 | contig 11685 bp, 9 predicted proteins | sample WetSurMetagenome_FD_51088 | JGI IMG/M metagenome (IMG submission 51088)
CTCATCCATTTCATTGCCGGCGACACGCACAGATCGGCTGTAGACGATTCCGGAGAGCGAAATGACTGCGATGTCGGTTGTGCCGCCTCCGATATCGACGATCATATTGCCGCAGGCTTCGGTTATAGGCATACCTGCGCCGATGGCGGCCACCATCGCCTGCTCTACAAGATAGACCTCGCTGGCCTTGGCGCGCAGGGCTGATTCCTGCACCGCCCGCTTTTCCACCTGTGTAATTTCCGACGGGATGCCGATAACGATACGGGGACTGAGAAGGTGATTGCGCCGGTGAGCCTGTTTAATGAAATATTTCAGCATCACTTCCGTGACGTCAAAATCGGCGATGACTCCATCCTTCATCGGTTTCACGGCGACGATGTCGGCCGGCGTACGGCCCAGCATTTCTTTCGCTTCGCGCCCCACGGCCAGGACTCTCTTGTTGTTCCTGTCGAGGGCGACAATGGAAGGCTCATTGACGACGATGCCGCGGCCCTTGGCGAAGACCAGAGTGTTGGCAGTTCCAAGATCGATTGCCAGGTCGCTTGAGAAAAATCCGAATACTGATCTGAAATTCATGGTTTCCTAAACCGCAACTTTTATGCTGTTTTTTGAAAGTTCCTTTGCGCGATACATGGCTGCATCCGCCTTTTTGATCAAACCCTCGGCGGTCAGAGTGTGTTTAGGACAGGTGGCCACACCCAGGCTAACGGTCAGACGGATGTTCAGATTTTGGGCAATAAACTCGAAATCTTCCACCCTTTTCCGAATACGTTCAGCAATAGCCATAGCCCCGCTCAGCGGGGTTTCAGGCAGGATGACCATGAACTCGTCTCCTCCATAGCGCCCCACCACGTCGGACTCCCGCACGATCATGCGGAGGACCTGCCCCATCTCGGCCAGCGCCTGGCTGCCGATTAAATGTCCAAATGTATCATTGATTTGCTTAAAACTATCAATATCAATGAAGAGCAGGGACACCTTTTTCTTATAGCGCAAACACCGTTTTACCTCGTCTTCCAGAAACCGCATGAGGTATCGGTAATTATACAGTGTCGTCAAATCATCGGTAATTGTTAATCGCTCGGCATGCTCAAATTTGCGAATAGTATCCACCGCCACGGCGAGAGGATTGAGCATTGATTCGAGCAGAGACTGGTCTGCATCGGAAAAAATGCCTCTATTCTTGTTGATAAATTCGATGGCGCCCAACTTTTTGCCCTTATTCTGCAGTAGATAGCATAATACCGAACGGATCAAGATGCTCTCCTGGCCGAAGGGCGCCCTGAGTCGATATGCAAAATCGTTATTCAAATAGGGAGTCCCTGTTTTCAAGACGCCTTCGATAATCGAGTTATTGGCATCATGATCAAACCGATCCATGTCCCACAGGTTTCCCGTGCTGTAAGCGCGTCGGGGCCCCTGATCGGAAACCAGATATAGGGCGCATTCATCCGCATCCAGGCGAGTCAGAACTCTGTTGATCAGGATGCACATGCTCAGGTTGCGGTCGCCTGGATTCGAGGAGGCCTCGATTGCGTTCACGAATCCCTCCAGGATTTCCTGCATCTCGTCGGCACGACGTCGGAAGAGTTCCAGTTCGCTCCGACCGGCGCGACTCAAGGCGAAATTTTCCAGCAGTTGATTGATTTCAGAAAATGAGGCGGGCAACTGAATCATGAGTAATCCATCCTCGCGCCTGGAGATGCTGCCGCTCTGGGACTTGCCGGGGGTTCGGCATCCTATGATCTCGGCGCCGGGGAAAATATTGGTCAGGTAGCAGTGGATGTCTTGATTATGTTCGTTGAACGCAAAGAAGACCGCGAGGAAGTTCCGCCTTGGGATAGCGGGACCTCCCAGCAGAGCCTGTTCCTGGAATAGCTCAAATTTCCAGGGAGCGCCTTCCGGTACGAGATCCTTCAGGATTTTGGAATCGCTATTTCGGTAGACGAGTCCCACGGCGAATTGTTCGAGCATTCTGACTCTTTTCGGGACCTCCGGTTCAATGGGTTAAGGATTCAGGGGAATATTAACCAGGCATAGGCTGCAAGCACATTCGAGCACAATAAGGCTCTCAGCACACTCATCGGATGGATCAATGCCGTCGATTAGAGCCAAAGAGAATCCCATTGCTCAGTTCATGGGGCCGCCTGAAAGCGCGTTTGAGCATGAGATCCGGCTGAGAGGAAGTCAATCGAGCACGAGCAGGTTCAATTTCTTCGGCAGAGACCAAAAAAGGAGGCGCGCATCCTCTTCTGGCAGCCAAAGCTGAATACGGTCGCGTGCCCGATCGGTCTTTTCCGCCTGCCATGTGCGATATCGATCGATGGAGCGACGATACGCGGTTTTAAGCCACTGCAGCACAGGAGGGCCAGATTCGCGCGAAGGGAGTGCCCTGATCTCAAGCACCCTATCTCCCTCGCAGATCAGGTCATAATCCGAGGGCATTCGATGTAGACCCCAAAGCTCCTGTTTGGCTGCCTCAGCAGTGGCCTGCTCGCCCGCCCCCGGCGTGATTTGGGGCCGTTCGCTCTTCTCCAGGGGCTTTTTTTCTATCATCTTCCAGACCGGATCCTTTGCCTCCCCGCGTTTTTGTACCCGCACATCGGACACGCTGAAAGTTCGCAGGTCTCGTCCGCGCGCCCGCATCACAATATTGCCGCCTTGCAAATCCACGACAATGTAGGGAGCCGGATTTCGCGCCAGAGAATACTCGGCAGCAAGGCTTTGCTCTTTGCGGTTTACCTCTGCGAGTTTCCGGCGCAACTGCTGGGGTCCTTCCGCTCCGGAGCTTTCCAGGTAGGACCTGTTCCCGCTGCAGGAAAAGACAGGCAATAAAAATACCAGGAGCGCCAGGGTGGCCGGCGCTGAGTTTCTGCGTTTCTGTGCTGACAGTCGCGGGTTCACGTCAATAGATCCATATAGGGGTCCCCGGCTGGGCCGTCCGGTAAATTTTTTCAAGTGTCTTGTCGTCAACGCGAATACACCCATGGGTGACGCTGGTGCCGAGCATTCTCGTGTAGAGGGTTCCGTGGATGAAATATCCGTCGCCGAAAGCAAGGGCGTAATCGCCGAGCACATCCGCGACAGCTCTACTCGCGCGATCCCTGGGAATCGGAGTCCCCTCCTCAATGAAGGCCCAGTCGGGGCGGTACCAGACGGGGTTACTCACTTTGCTGAGCACCCGGAAGTAGCCGCGCGGAGTCTCAAAAGTCCAAGACCGATTTCCTGCTGTGTCTTTGAGCTCCAACCCGCTTCCCGTGGAACATTTTGCCTGCGCTATCACTTGCTGACCTCGAAGCATCGTGATCTGGTTTTGCGCGGTATCGACCAAGATGGCATCACCGGTGGGGAAAAGATGCCGCGTATTTTGCTCCAGCTTCTGGACCCTGGCTTCCGCCAAGGCCAGCTGTTTAGGCAAAGCCGAAGGATCCAGTTTGGCGATTGCCGGAGTGATCACCGGTTCTCTTGAAACGAGGGACGGACGCGCCTGAACAAAGATGAAGGCTGCAATCAAAAGCATCAGGACCACCGCAACGCTGATTGCCATCGCCCATCGTTTACGGCGGACTCTGGCATTATTCGCGCGCGCATTCGCTCCAGTCATCATCTGGAAATACCCGCCCTTTCTGTCAGGCCGGATGCAAGAGAACTGATTCCCACTATGGTCACGGGCATTCCCAGGTAGCCATGACGGTAGAGGTCACGCATGTCTGCATCGCGCAGGGCGATGCAGCCATCCGTCCAGTCCGAAGCGGATCTGCCGCCGCCGTGAATTTCGATGTTGCTGCCGATGCGCGCGCCTGAGGCTATCGTTCCCTGCCGTTTCAAAGCCTGGAAGTGTTTGCGATCATTGGCATTTGGATAATCGATCATGAGAGCTTGTCCATACCTCCCCGCGGAATTTTGGTGATTGATTGTATAGGCTCCCTCAGGAGTGGCAGCGTCCTGCGACATTTCCTTGGGGCGATACCAGTTTCTGCCCAGATTGGCCTCATAGGTCTTCTCGACCCGCCCCTTGTTGATAAGAAGGCAGAGGTGCGCCAGTTTGTCGATCAGAATCGCCTTACGCCCGCTGGTCCTGGTCCATTGCAAAAGGGCTTCTGCTTCCCGGTCCCATTGGTTCCGCAGGGTGGAGTTGGCAAAACGCGCGAACACCAGGCCGCTTGAATGGTCAAAACGCTGCAAGGCCGCCCAAGCTCTCAAGGCGCTTGCCAACGCCGATTCGTGGTTGCCCTGCGACTGCAGGTGAACGGCTTCCTCGGTCAGAGTCTCGGCCCGGCGCCGTTCGAGATTACGTAAATCAAACTGGTTCCAAATCTTGCTGCTGGAAGTGTCCGCGTCCAGTTCGCTCTTGAGGATTTGGAGGAAAACTTCCAGCCTGCGCTGTTCATCTACTCTGCGCAAGACCATTCTGATACGCAGGGCCTGTGTGTCCACACAGGTAGATAGAAGCTGCAGGACATTGGCTGAATAGTCGCGCCAGAACCACCATTTCCGATTGGTCTCTAGGACCGCGAGCTTGGCATCCAGAGCCAACGCAGCCAGTCGCCGGTAATCGTTTCGGAAGGCGTAAGCATCCGGCCCGGTCCTGCATTCGGCCAGACGCTTTTCGAGGTATGTTTCCAGAAACCAGGGGCGCGTGGATATTCCCATGCGCCCCCTAACTTCAAGCATGCCGGCCAGAAGGACCAGAGTCAATACCAGTGCAACGGAAATAGTAATCCAGGTTCTTCCGTTTCTTACCATCATGTCCTGTCTCGCCGGTATTATAGGACAAGACGTTTCCGATTAACGCTTTAGTTTTGCCAGGGCCTGTTGGACCTGTTCCGTCACCGCAGCCGCCTTCTCTTTTACCGAATTGGCCTTTGCCAGCGCATCCTTGTACTTCTCTTGCGACATAAGGGTGTTGGCCTCGGTCAGTGCTTCCTCGGCAAGTTTCAAATCGTTTTGCATGGCTTCCAGGTCGGCCCTGGTATCTTTGCCCTTAGGAGCCTTGGCAAGAACCTTCTTGGCCTCTTCGAGCGTGGCCGGCAACGAGGCAATCAACGCCTCGGCATCCGCCTTGGCCTGCGCCTTGTTCGCCTGGGCATCATTTTTCGCCTTCTCTGCAGAATCCTTGGCAGCCTTCAGCATTTCAGAGGCAGCCTTGTAATCGCGGGAGAGTGCAAACTTGGCATCCTGCGTCTGGATCTCAGCCAACGCCTTGTTAAGGTTGTCCTGCGCAGTCTGCAGGCTCTCGGGGGCGTAGGTGGTTACATCGTCATTCTGAGCAGCTTCCACAGCCGCCTTGGTGGCGTTAACTTCTTCCGTCGGTGCGGATGCGCAGCCGACCAAGACGAGACTCAACCCTAAAACCACTAAAACCAAACTGAGTTTTTTCATTTCTCCAACTCCTGACAAAAGGTTTTCCGAAGCTGACTTGGAGTTGCCACCATTGGCACTCCTGATCTCAGCCGGCACTGAACTTATGCAAATCCAAGGCCATATGCAGCGTCAAATATCACTAGCCGCTCTTTTGGCGGGCCGAGATTAAGAATATCCCTTCCGACTCACCTGATGTCATGAAGATAAAGTATTATATCATATTGACATAATTGTATTTGCTTATGGAACTGACAGCTTCAATCGCTGTGGCCCAACGTTTCACTCCAACATGAAATCCCGCCTCCTGCAGATCCCGCTATCGATAGGTCCGATAATCCGCAGAGCCATAAGTGTGCATTATTTGCACAAATTAAGTCCCTATCACAGGCCGTTTCGTGATAATCTTGAGCCATTACAGCACAAAAAGGGACGCTCATGCAGGGGCAGATCAATCAATACATCCTCGCAAGACGGGCTAGTTCAAGAGTCTTCCTCTATAGTATTGTGGTTGCCATCAACGTGCTGCTCTGGATCCTGCTGGTGGCATTTCACTGGGAAGTCTCCCTGCGGGCGCGCGAGGTGGCATATTACGGCAGACAACTTTTCCCCTTGCGCTCGCAAGCGGTTCCGTTGCCGGTGATCTATGGGGCATGCGCCCTGCTCAATCTGGTCAGCCTGAGTGCGATTCTGCGGGATCGCAACAACCTGGCTGCCCGGGAAAAGCTCCAGACCCTCCTGGCTCAAATCCTGGAAAGCCTTGAAATCGGCGTGGTCGTGCTCGATCGCAGGGGTCACCTGAACCTGGCGAATGAAAGCGCGCGCAAGCTCCTGCCCGGAATTCCAAAAAAAAATCTGGACACCCATTATCCAGACGCCCTCGAAGACTATTCCGAACTGAAAGGGATTGTTAAATCGGCGCTGGAGGGGGGCGGCTTCGTGAAGGAGGTAGAACACGATCTGGGATCCAAGGTCGAGCCTTGTGCGGCTCGAATTACCACTCTGCCCCTCAAAGGCACGCACGGACGGATCAATGGAGTCCTGCTGCTGATAAACGACGTTCGGGAAGTCGTTGCTATGGAGCGGCAGGTGAGAGCTGCGGAAAGGCTTTCCACCCTGGGAACAGTGGCCGCCGCCCTGGCCCATGAAATCCGTAATCCCCTGGAAGCAATGAACCTCAATCTGGAGTTGCTCGGACGCAGCCTGGATGAGTCCAAAGCTGGGCGAGGCGATCCAGACCGCAAGGACAGGTATTTGAGAGTGATCGAGAGCGAAATCGCCCGAATGGGAAAGATTGTGGATAATTTTCTCTCGTTCGTCCGTCCCAGCCATACTCCTGTCTCCAATGTACGTCTGGACGAAATTCTCCGCCGGGTGGTCAATTTAATTGAAAACCAGGCGCGCTCGCGCAGAGTGGAGATTGATCTGGATATCGACAGGCAGGGGATTTCCGTGACTGGATTGGACGATCAGCTCACGCAGGTTTTCCTGAATCTCATGATTAATAGCCTGGAGGCCATGCCAGATGGGGGGAGGCTAGTGGTGCGGGCAGAAATCCCGGCAGAGACTGATACTCAACCCAGGACTATCGCGGTGCGCATACAGGATACCGGGGAAGGCATTCCGCCGGAGAGGATGTCGCGGCTTTTTGATCCCTTCTTTTCCACCAGGCCGCGCGGCACAGGCCTAGGATTGACAATTGCCCAGCGCTTTGTACGGGAATGTCGCGGCCGCATTCTCGTGGAAAGTGTTGTGGGCAGGGGGTCGACATTCATCGTCGAGCTCCCCCTGGTTTCTATAGGTGGCTAGCCATGTCCAATATCCCGGCTAAGATAATGGTGGTCGATGATGAGGTAAACATCCGCGAGGCGCTGGCGGCCCTGCTGGAGGAGGATGGCTATGAGGTTGCAGCATCCGCTTCAGCTGAGAAGGCGATGGAACGGCTCGGCAGGGAACCTTTTGACATCGTGATCTCGGACTTGCGCATGGAGGGAGCCTCCGGGCTCGATCTGCTTCAAAGCCTACGCGAGACCAACCCCGCAACCGAGGTCATCATACTTACGGCGTACGGCACGGTAGAAGGCGCCGTTGAGGCTATGAAGCTGGGAGCCTACGACTACATCTCCAAACCCATAGACCGACGGCGCCTCAGTCTGCTGATTGAGAAAGCCCTGGAGAAACAGCTCCTGTTCCGGGAAAATCGCAACCTGCGCCGACGCCTCAGCATCAAGGAAGAATTCTCCAACATCATCGGCAACAGCCACCGGATCAGGGAAATCTTCAAAGTCATATCCGAAGTTGCTCCCTCCAACGCCACCATGCTAATCACGGGAGAGAGCGGGACAGGCAAGGAGTTGGTAGCCAGAGCTATTCACAACCGCAGTCCCCGGCGAGATCAGCCATTTGTAACTCTCAACTGTGGAGCGCTCCCCGACAGTCTCATGGAGAGCGAACTCTTTGGATATGAAAAGGGTGCTTTTACCGGGGCGCTTAATCTCAAGATTGGAAGGATAGAGGCCGCTTCCGGAGGCACTCTTTTCCTGGATGAGGTCGGCGACATGAGTCCGAAAACGCAGGTGGATTTCCTGCGCGTGCTACAGGAGCGGGAAATGCGCCGCCTGGGGGGTACAAAACCGATCAGCATTGACGTCCGCTTCATCGCTGCGACCAACAAGGATCTGAAGGATGAGATCGAGCAGAAAAGGTTCCGTGAGGACCTGTTCTATCGCATGAATGTCGTACCCTTGATCATGCCGCCTCTGCGCGAGCGGAAAGAGGATATTCCTATCATCCTGGAATCGTTCCTGCTGGAGTTTTGCAGCATCCACAGAAAGGAAAGCAAGAGCATTTCCGAGCCCGCACTCGACCTTCTCGTCCGCTACTCCTGGCCTGGAAATATTCGAGAATTGCGCAATCTGACTGAGCGTATGGTGCTGCTGGTGAGCCACGATGTTATTGAGCCCCGCGATCTTCCTGCCCACATCCGCCGGTCGGAGGACAATCAACCGGAGATCACAATTCCCTTGACGCAGCCGCTGCGCGAGATGGAAAAAGCAGTAATCAGCAACGTGCTTTCGCGTGTGACCCGAAACCGCACGGTTGCAGCGCGCATGCTTGGGATCAGCCTGCGCGCCCTGCATTACAAGATCAAGCGCTTCGGGCTGGAATCAGAATAGGATTTTCCCGCCCGACTGCAAAATATGCGCTTTGATAGTGAGGGCGCATATCTTTATGTTGTTGATAATAAATTGCTTATTGAAACGTGCATCCCGAGCTGTTTATCCTGTGCAAAAATTGCATAGCCATAATCAGGGCGGTCTGACTGAGCCTGGACTTAAAGCACAGCAGAAGCCCTGCGAGTACGGAGCTGCCAAAAAGCTAGAGTCTAAACGTATTAGTATTCTCAGCGTGCTTCTGTTCCGACAAGTCCGGATGGTCACAGAACATCGGCGTCGGTGTCGCTATCGAAATATAAGCTGCCCAAAGCCGATACCGATACCGACCGCGACCCCGATGATTAAAGCTGCACCACATTTTCATGCGTTTTCGCGTGGGCCAGGGGCACATGGAGGACGGCAGTGACTTTTGCTGTTCTGAATCCAGAATCTCCTCGGTTCTAGCGATATTAGGATGTATAATCCGACGTTTATCTCAGCTTAAGGGAGGTTTGTACTTCGCATGCTTGACATAATGCGCCGCAAGAAACGGCTGAAGTTTATCCTTTGGCTCGTCATCATCAGCTTGGGATTAGGCATGGTCCTTCTGTTTGTACCCGGAGGGAATATAGGAGATGCAACTATCGACTCCTCCGCGGCCACGGTGAACGGAGATCCGGTGTCTTTTCAGGTCCTGGCCGAGTCCTATCGCAGGACGGTAGCAAGCTTCACTGCCGACGCGCAAAACAAGCTTGACCCCGAGATATTGAAGTCGCTGGGAATAGGCCAACGGGTTCTGGATGGCCTGATCAGTCAACGCGTCATGCGCATCGCTGCCAAACGCCTGGGCATCGAGGTATCCCCGGAAGAGCTTCGAACCGCAATAGAAACCCATCCAAACCTCCAGTATCAGGGGAAATTTGTGGGCCTGGAACAGTACAAGTCCCTCCTGGCTNCCAACAGCATTTCTCTAAACGAATTTGAAGAGAGCCTGCGCGATGACCTGCTTAGCAAAAAGCTGCGCAGCGTTCTCACGGACTCGATGGATGTGACCACCGGCGATCTGCGCGAGGAATTCGTGCGGTCAAACCAGGAAGCGCAAGTGCGCTATGTTTTGTTCAAATCGGCTGATTTTACGACGCAAGTAAAACCCACAGAAGCGGATCTGCGCGCTTACTTCGATTCGCACAAGACAGATTATCTGGAACCGGAACATCGCCGCGCGCAATATTTGCTGATTCCGCTGGCTGCGGTCCTGGCGACGGTCACGGTTACCGACGAGGAGGTCAAGCAGGAGTGGGATAGGACCCCCCATGGGGATATCGTAGACGCCTCCCATATTCTTTTCTCAATCACCAATCCTTCCAAGGAGGCCGAAGTCAAGGCCAAAGCCCTGGAAGTCCTAAAGCGCGCTAAGGCGGGAGAAGATTTTGGGGCACTTGCCAAGCAGTACTCCGAGGACACGGGTTCGGCGAGTCAAGGCGGCAACCTGGGTGCGTTCCCACGTGGTCGCATGGTGCCTGAATTTGAAAACGTTGCATTCTCAATGAAGCCCGGCGAAATTTCGGATCTGGTGCGCTCGCAGTTCGGCTTCCACATCATCAAAGTATTGCGCCACGAAACGCCGAGCCTGGACCTGCAGAGGGGTGAGATTTCCCAATCGCTCCAGCGCAAAAAAGCCCTGGAAATCGTGAAGCAGAAAGCGGCGGAGGGAGAAAAGTTGGCGGAAACGCAGAAAGACCTCAGCGCCATCGGGAAAGCATTGAAGGTGCCGACCGAAATCAAGGAAACCGGACTTTTGATCAAAAACAATAATGCTTTGGGACAGGGACTCTTGCCTGAGCTGCTGGATGAAATATTTCAACTCAAAGAAATAGGCGCGATCGGGAAAGCCGCGGAGCATCCCACCGGCTATGCAATACCCAAACTGCTGGAGGTAAATCTGCCCAAGCCTCCCGATTTTGCTTCATCACGAAATAGCGTGGAATCCAATTTCATCGACTCCAAGGCCGCCGAACTCATGCTCGCTGAAGCGAAAAGGATCTCGGCCGAGGCCAGGCAGCTTTCGGACCTCGACAAAGCAGCGAAACAAAACAGGCTTTCCGTTGTTATCAGCCAGTCTTTCAAACTTGATGGCGTGCCAAACCTGGATCTGGGCTCCGTCGCCGCGTTCAATTCCGTTGCCTTCAACCTCCCCGTCGGCGCAGTCAGCGAACCCATATCAATGGGGAAGCAGGCGGCCGTCCTGCAAGTGATATCGCGCACTCCCTTCAATGAAGCTGCCTTTGATAAGCAGAAGGAAGAGATTCGAACCCGGCTGCTCGCCTGGCACGATAGCTACTATCAGGATTATCTTCGCGGCATTGAGGGAGAGCTGAGAAAAGCCGGGAAAATCCGCGTCAACCCAAAGGCGCTGGATGAACTGGCAAGGTACTGATAGACAGAATCAGTGCTCCAGTAGCACAGATTGATCGGGCGCTTTGCCGCCCTGCGAGTCGCCCCATTCACGCAGTGAGACCGCAAACGAGCGCAGTTGATCGGCCACTGCGATGATGCGCATGGTCTCCAGATGGAGTTTCGCCACATCGGCGCGGATCTTCTCGCTGCAGTCAGGGTTGCACATTAAAAGTTGCGTAAATCCGGACAGGATGGCCAGCGGATTGTTCAGCTCGTGCGTCAGGTTGCGCAGTGCGGCCACGATTTCATGGAGCGGAAGCGGTTGCTTCGATAGAGGCTCCTGCGCAATCAGTACAAAGCCCGCTGCGGAATCCGGCGAGCTGACCAACGGATAGAGAATCCCATGAGCTTTGACAGGGATCTCACCGCGCATCCGAAAATCAATTGCACCCTTCCAGGAACCCTGCCGCACAGCGACGTCCATCATCAGAGGGATCTTAAACGCCGTGTCGTCCGTCATCACGCGAACGATCGGCTGGCCGATCAGTTCCCCGGCGGTGAAACCTATAGCCTGTTCTGCATTGGGCGAAATGGAAGTGATCAGTCCCTCAGAAGAAAATGTTATGGCTAGTGATCCGGCCAGACAGTTTGCCGATGGCATAAGATTTCGCGCGTCCTGGATTTTGTATCGTCACTCAAAGCAGCCCGGCTTAATAAATTCGGGGGAATTCGGGGGAATTCGGGTGACAGGCACCTTAACCTCGAAGAAGCA
>JGI20214J51088_10002725_pt1 | contig 11685 bp, 8 predicted proteins | sample WetSurMetagenome_FD_51088 | JGI IMG/M metagenome (IMG submission 51088)
AGAGATCGACAGGCTTTTCCATCCCCGGTCCGTCGCGGTAGTGGGCGCTCCCCGAGGGATGAAAACCGGGACCGTGTTTCTCATGGCCCTTTTGGAACAGGGATTTTCCGGGCCGATTTACCCGGTGAATCCCCAGGCCGAAGAAATCAACGGAATCAAGGCCTATCCAAAGGTGGCCGATATCCCCGGACCGGTGGATTTGGCCATCATCCTCGTGCCCCACTGGAATTCCACCGCGGTCGTCAAGGAGTGTGCCGACAAGGGAGTCAAGGGAGCGGTCCTTTTTACCGCCGGGTACAAAGAAACCGGAACCGCAGAAGGAAAAGCCCTGGAGGAGGAACTGGTGCGCCTGGCAGGTGAAGCCGGGATGCGGCTCATCGGTCCAAACGGTATGGGTCTCTATTGCCCGAAAAGCGGCCTTTCATTTTTCCCGGGAGTTTCGAAAGAGCCCGGGCCGGTGGGGATCGTCTCCCACAGCGGATCGCTGACGAACATTCTGGGGAGGCTGGCCCCCCGGAAAGGGATTCGTTTCAGCAAGGTGATCAGTTCGGGAAACGAGTGCGATCTCACTGCCGCGGATTTTTTGACTTACTTGGGTCACGATCCTGAAACCGGGCTTATTGGCAGTTACATCGAAGGCATCAAGAATGGCCCCGACTTTTTAAGGGCCCTCAAGCAGGCCTCACTCAAGAAACCGGTCATTGTCTGGAAAGTGGGTTTGACGTTGGAAGGTTCCCGGGCATCGGCGTCCCACACCGGTGCCTTGGCCGGATCCCGAAAGGTATGGCAGGCCGTGGAACGCCAAACCGGGGCGGTTCCCGCAGTGGGGTTTGAGGCCTGGGTCGATGCGTTGATGGGTTTTTCCCTGCTCCCGGAAAACATCGGTCCAAACATGGCGGTCATTTCAGGCCCTGGGGGGTTGGCTGTGTCGGCGGCAGAGGCCTGCGGGAATGAAGGCCTCTGTTTGGCATCCCTTTCCAACCAAACCCAGTCCCGTCTGTCCGGTTTTGTACCCCCCACAGGGACCAGTTTGCAGAATCCCGTTGATGTGAGTCTGAGCGCCCATTTTGACCTCACCATTTTTAAACGTTCAGCCGAAGCCGTTGCCCGGGATCCCGGTGTCGACGCGGTGGTGATTATCGGAGGCGGTCTGACACCCGAGGAGAGTCTGACTTTTGTCCGGTACATGATCGAGGTGCAACAGGAATGCGGGAAACCGCTGCTGATAGTGGCCATACCCGGTCATGACCTCAACCTGGGCCAGCAATTTTGTCAGGCCGGGATTCCCTTTTTTGAATCGGCCGAGCGGGCCATGAGAACCTACGCGCTTGTTTTTCGCTATCAGCGCTGGCGGCGGCTCCGATCCCTCGACTCGGGCCACGGCCTCCGGCCGCATGCGACATAGAAGGTATTGAATGCCATGGCGCTCGTCACTTTACAAGACGTGAGTGTGAGTTTCGGCGGCCCCCTCGTCCTGGAGCACGTGGATCTGCAGGTGGAGAAAGGCGAAAGGGTGGCCCTCATCGGCCGCAACGGCGAGGGCAAAACCACGCTGCTGCGGCTGATAGACGGCCAGCTCGCTCCGAACAGCGGCCGGATCACGGTGGAGAAAGGGGCTTCTGTGGCCGGCCTTGCCCAGGACTTGCCGCACGGCCTGACAGGGTCTGTACGTGAAGTGGTGAGCGGCAGGCCCGGGGCCCCATCGCCGTTGACAGAACACGATCCCGGAACCGGCGATCAGGCGCGGCGGGCGGCCGCCGGGGAGGCGCAAGGCCCGCAGGGCCACCAGGTCGCGACCGTGCTGACGCGGTTGTCCCTGGATCCCGAGGAACGCTTCGAGAACTTGTCGGTCGGGTTCAGACGCAAGGTCCTGCTGGCCCGGGCATTGGCGGCCGAACCGGATCTGCTTCTGCTCGATGAGCCCACCAACCACCTGGACATTCCCACCATCACCTGGCTGGAAGAATACCTTCAGAAGTACCGGGGGACTCTGATTCTCATCACCCATGACCGGGTCTTCCTGCGGAAGCTGGCCACGCGGATTGTCGAGTTGGACCGCGGCAGGCTGGTGAACTGGGTTTGCGGGTACAGGACTTTTCTGGAGCGCAGGGAGGCGGCCCTGGAGGTGGAAGAGTCTCAGCGCATCCGCTTCATGCGCAAGCTGGCAAAAGAGGAGGCGTGGATCAGGCAGGGCATCAAGGCGAGGCGCACCAGAAACGAAGGCCGCGTGCGTGCGCTCTTGAACCTGCGGGCGGAACAGCAGACGCTGCGCACCCAGACGGGTAGCGTGCAAATCCAGATCGAAGAGGCGCAGCGCACCGGCAAGATGGTGATCGAGGCCCAAGGGATCAGTCACGGGTACGGTCGAAATCCGCTGATCAAGAATTTTTCGGTAAGGATTATGCGGGGCGACCGGATCGGCATCATCGGTCCCAACGGAATCGGCAAAACCACTTTGCTGCGCATCCTGCTGGGCGAAACCGTGCCGCAGAAGGGACGGGTCAGGCGGGGGACCCACCTGGAAGTGATCTATTTCGACCAGCTCCATGCGCAGTTGGACGAGGACCGGTCGGTTCAGGAGAACATCGCCGACGGCAAAGAGGTGATCGATCTCAACGGCGGCCAGCGCCACGTGATCGGTTATCTGAAGGACTTTCTCTTTTCACCGGACCGTGCCCGCAGCCCGGTGCGCATCCTCTCGGGCGGGGAGAGAAACCGGCTGCTCCTGGCGCGTCTCTTTTCCCGGCCCTCCAATGTGCTCGTGCTCGACGAGCCCACGAACGATCTGGACATGGAAACTCTCGAACTGCTCGAAGAGCGGCTGCTGGACTATTCCGGCACGATCCTGCTCGTGAGCCACGACCGGGAGTTTCTCAACGGGGTGGTCACCAGCACCCTGGTGTTCGAGGAAAACGGTGTGGTGACCGAATACGCCGGCGGCTATGACGACTGGCTGATGCAGCGGCCGCAGTCGCCTGAAAAAAAACCGTCCGGCCGCGAAGGGCCAGGGGGAAAGGCTGCGGCCCGGAAGCAGCGGGAGAGAAGAGAGAGGCCCCGCAAGCTTACCTTCAAGGAGACAAGGGAGCTCGAGACCCTGCCCCGGCACATCGAAGAACTCGAGTCCGAGCAGAAGTCTCTCTATGAGCGGATGGCGGACCCGGAATTTTACAAGGAAGGCGGAGAAAAAATCAGCCGGGCCAAGGCAAGGCTGGGTGAGTTGGAACAGGCTTTGGAAGAGGCCTATGCGCGCTGGCAGGATCTGGAGAGTATCCGGGAAAGCGGGGCTGAAACGGTATTTTCAGCTTCGAAATGAGCTTCGTAAGTGCAAGAAACGCAGAAAGGCCTGTTGACACATAACCGGTGAACACAAATAATGTGTTCATGCTCAGGAAGTGAACACGGGGCACTCCCATGATTTTCTGAGTTTCTCCTGAGAAGCGTGAAGCGCCTGGGGGAAGGCGGCGTCCCTTCGAGGAAGTGACGCAAGGTTAAGAGTCGCGACAGATTAGACGGGGGATCCTTATGGAACTGAGCTCGCGTTTCGCAGGCACACCGCTGAAGGACTACCACACGGAGATCGCCTGGCGCCAGACCATGAACTTTGCGGCCGCGATCGATGACAACAACGACTATTATGTGGATGATGAACGGGAGGGAGGGATTATCGCGCCTCCCATGCTCAGCGTTGCCGTGACCTGGCGCATCCTCGATCGGATATGGGAGTACATTGAAGCAAAGGACTTTCCCGTGGAAGTCCTGGTGACACAGGTCCACCACACGGAGAGCCTCGAATTTCATCGCCCCATAAGACCCGGCGACCGGTTGACGGTAAAGGGGCGGGTGGCGGCCATTCTCCCGCACAGGGCCGGCACAAGGGTCGTCATGCGTTTTGATGCCCTGGACGCAGCAGAGGCGCCGGTTTTCACAGAGCACATCGGTGCGCTGCTGCGCGGCGTGAAATGTTCGGATGACGGTTTGTGCCCGAACCCGCTCCCCGAGGCGCCCCCCTTTGAAGAGAGGGCGGANCCCCTCTGGGAAAGCCGGATTCCCATAGACCCGTTGCGTGCCCATGTCTACGACGGCTGCACGGATATCGTGTTCCCGATTCACACGTCGAGAGCCTTTGCCCGCCAGGTGGGCTTGCCGGCTAACATCCTGCAAGGCACGGCCACACTCGCCTTTGCCGTGCGTGAGCTCATCAACAGGGAGGCCGGAGGGAACCCGCTCGCTCTCAAGTCCCTCTTCTGCCGTTTCACCGGCATGGTCTTACCGGGAACCGCGATAAGGGTACAACTGGTCGGCAAAAGCGGGAAAGACAACGGCACGGACCTGCACTTCATTGTGCTCAACCAGGAAGGGCAAAAGGCCATTAGCGGCGGCTACGCCTTTTTGAAAAAGGAATGATCCGTTCACTTGTGAACCTTGAGAACAGGAGGGCTTATGGACACCACGTCTCAGCACANCAGGTTGCCGCGTCTCAATGATTACATCAAGCACTGGGCCGAAAAGACCCCGGACAAGCCGGCCATGATCCAGCATGAAGACGGAAAAACCGTCACTTACAAGAAGTTCCTCTCCCTCATCGATTTCTTTGCCCTCCGGTTGCTGGACATGGGCATCAAGAAAGGGGATCGAGTCGCAACCATGCTCGTGCTCATCCCGGAGCACATGATGCTCATGTACGCCTGTTTCAAGATCGGGGCAATCCTGTCTCCCCTGGATTTGCGCCTCAAGGACGAGGAGGTGGTCAGGGACCTGAAGAAAATTGAGCCCAAAGCCTTTTTCTTCCTAGGGAAGACGCCGGTCCGGGATTTTCGCGAGGCGGGGAGAGCCGTGAAGGAGAAGTGCCCCTCTGTCGAGCACCTGGTGCAGTTTACGCCTGACCCCAAACCCGGCGATCTCCTGGAGGGGGCCGTGGCCATAACAGAGATGATGGACAAAAAGCGGCTTGTCTTCTTGAAGTTTAAGGATCTCTTTACCAGGCAGCTTGAAAAGGCCTATGCGGCCGTCGAGCCCCGCACGCCGGCCCTGATCATCTACACCACCGGGACGACCGGTGAGCCCAAGCCGGCGCTTCTCTGCCATGAGAACATCATTGTGCAGAACGAAATCCTTGCCCGGGGCATGGGTACAGAGAGGAGAGGCAATTTCCGCCTCCTGATCAACCTTCCCCCCAGTCATGTGGGTTGTGTCACCGAGTGCTTCATGACCACCATGTTTCTGGGGGAGACCACGGTCCTGCTCAGGATCTTTGATGTGAAGATGACCCTGGAAGCGGTGGAGAAACACAAAGTGAACATCCTCGGCCAGATCCCTACCCAGTTCCGTATGCTCTGGAACCACCCGGACTATGGCCGGTATGACCTGAGCAGCCTCACGTTCGTGGCCTATGCCGGGTCGGCAGTGGACGTGGAGTTTCTGAAAAAGCTCTCCACCATGGCGCCTGCCTACGGCACCGGCATTGGCATGACGGAAAACGCCGGGTTTGCCACCTTTACGCCGGAGCACATCTCGATCGAAGAGATGGCCGGCCAGGTGGGGCGTTGCTTTCCCGATCTCGCCCAGGTCACCGTTCGAAAACCTATGGAAAAAGACGGCAGGGCAGGGGAAGAACTCCCGGACAGTGAGGTCGGGGAAATCTGCTATCATTCCCCTATCGTGTTCCTGGGATACTACAACATGCCGGAGGAGACGGCGAAAACCATATCCACGGAGGGGATCCTGTACACCGGGGATCTGGGCTATTTCAAAGACATGGGATCCTACCGTGCCCTTTACCTTGCAGGACGGCGCAAGTTCATGATCAAGCAGAAAGGGTACAACGTGTTCCCGGATGAGGTGGAGTCGCACATTGCCGGGCTGGAGGGAGTGGATGTGGCGGAAGTGGTCGGCATGCCCCANAGGACCTTCGATGAAGGCATTTTCGCCTTTGTTCGACCGAAAAAAGGGGCTGAGATCACGGCGGACATGGTCATGGAACATGGCAAGAAGATCGCTTCGTACAAACGCCCCCAGCATGTAGAGATCTGGCCTGCTGGAAAGGATTTTCCCATCACAAGAAGCACCAAAGTGGATAAGCTGGCNCTGAAGGAGATCGCGAAGTCCGTCATCGAAGACCTTCGTCGCCAGAGGAAATGGGATGCAAGCTGATGCCGCGCTTCAGTAAGTGACGGGCCGGATGAAGGGCTTTGTCGGTGTCGCAGGCGATGCCTGGTTCGCCTGTCTCATGTACGGATGTTCTATGGCGAGGTGAATGAGCGTGGAACCATTGTCGTTTGATTTCAGACTGAGCGAATTCGACTTGAGCCTCTTGCCGGTGGACGCAGAGATGTTGAAGGGCAATGAGGCGATGATGAGGTCCACCCTTCNGGATCATCTGCGTGGTCTGTTCGAGCGGCTGCCGGGAGAATGGCGCATAACCCCTCATGAGAAACATATCTCTGTCACGTGGTTTGCAGAGACCTCCCAGGACATGGATTCCTTGATGACCCTGGTGATCAGCCTGATCCGCCAGCAGGCCTTTAGCCAGGCGGAGACGATATTAAGAACCCTCTTCGCCATATATCCGGATGATCGCGGGGTCCTCTTCAACCTGGGAATCATGCTGTGCGAGCAGGGGAGGCTCCNAGAGGCGAGGGAGGTGCTGAAAAAGCTCACCCGCACAGCGCCNGATTTCGCCAATGGATGGAATGCGCTGGGGGTCGCCCTTTCCAGGGAGGGGAAGCGGNAAGAGGCCTCAAGTGCGTTCCAGAAGAGCTTGGGCATTGACCCTGAAAACGGCCAAGTCATGAGAAATCTTGGCGCCTTGATGGCCAGGAAGGATCCGCAAGAGGCCCTGCGACATCTCACGCGGGCTGCAAAGCTCTTGCCCTCTGACCNACCTGCTCAGTACACCTACGGCAAGTGCCTGATGGACACAGGGAGCCTGGCGGATGCCGACACGGTGCTGAAGAAGGCCATTGCCCTGAACGAGAACTCCAAGATCGCCGATCTCTGCCGGGAAGCCAGGCTCAACATCGCCCGCAGGAACTTGAAGGCCGCAGTTCCCCGCGGCCTGAGAACGGAGGTCGTCGTGTTTTGCCTGGCGGCGCTGGAAACGTTTAAAGAGGTCGGACGTGAAAGAACCCAGGCCATCGCATTCGAGATCGCAGCGCTCGGAAGCAGCGGTCTCAACGTCACAGATCGCACCTCGCGTTTCCGGCTCCTGAACCTGCCGGGAAATTTCTCCGCCCTTCACCTCGTCGTGTACATGTATGTGGGCCTGAAGAAGGTGGCCCCCCGGATGGATCCCGGTATCGACTTCTCCAAAGAGTACACGTTCGCCCTTGCCATGCTGCCGGTGAAGAAAGGGAAATCCAGGGGGAGGAAAGCAAGGTAGGCCGGATGGGTCCCGCCTGCATCCTGCGGGCGACGGCTAATCGCTGCGGCTGAAGGCCCGGTTGACGATTTGTTTTGGGAGTCTATCGCTCTGGCACAAATCAATAGGATGACCGTCACGCAGTTCCTGGGGTATCCTCTAGATGATTCTTCGGCTTGCATGATGCAATACACCAATCCATCTTAGTCTACCTTCTTCGGGAGACATTGCTGTCGAGGCCATAATATTTGACCATCTGCTTGCCCCTTTTGGGAGTAGGCGAGTACATGGCAGCTATGCATTCCAGGCCGAGGAAGTCTTATTTGTCTCTTCATCCTTTGATGCAGAGACGGCCATATCTTTCCTGTTGAAAAATAGTTGACATTATCAATGACATTGTCTATTATCTGGCCATGAAAAACCACGAATGGTCCGAACAGGTACAGGGGCTTAAACACGAGGGCGGAGAGCCGCACCTCATCTTTGAGATCATGCGAACGTATCATGCGCTCATAAACGTCCTTTCGCGCAAGGTGGGAATGCCCTTTTCGCGTGTGAAGCTCCTCCGCGTGCTGGCGCTCGCCTTTCCCGGAGAAATGGGAATTTTGGAGATTGCCCGTCGTTTGCACGTCAACGGCGCTGCGGTAACCCGCCAGATCAAGGAGATGGAAGGACTCGGTCTGGTTGCCCGCATGCCTGACGAGTTCGACGGCCGGCGCTGCCATGTGAAGGTGACGGCAAAGGGACGCAACCTTTTTGAACAAATTCATCAAAGACAGCATGAGTTTGAGAGAGATTTCGCATCCGGCGAGTTGACACTCGAAGAGTTACAGACCGCGGCCAAAGTTCTTTTCCGGCTTCGGTCCNTGCTCGAAAAGATGGGCTAAAGNAGNCGATTGTCATGGAAAAGAAGGCTGAAAAGAGATGNTCTGCGACATTTCTGGATCGTCACGCATGAGGTGCTTGGCATAATCTTCATGGCGAGCGCAATCTGGCACATCATTCTTAACCGCAAGGCGCTGGTCAACCACATTCGGGGTTCGGTGGGACGGGTTGCCGGCGTGAGCAGGGAAGCATTCTGGGCGGCCGCGTTGGTTTGCATAATGCTGTTCGTGTCGGTCGGGCACATATTGCTTGCCCATTAACACCTCCTGGCATTTATTGCCCAACGCACGCGGCAGGAGGCATTATTATGACGATAGACAATGAAATCTATTCCCGCGAGGATTTTGGCTGGTGGGAGGGTGNTGCAAACAGCACCAATGTGCTGTTGCGTTATTTTATCAATCCCATAAGGTTTGCCTATTTTGCGGGAATATTGAAACAAAACTCCGGTAGGGGTGTTTCGGGGAGAAAACTTCTTGATGTTGGCTGCGGCGGCGGGTATCTCTGCGAGGAATTTGCCAAAACCGGGTTTGATGTGACCGGCATTGACCCTTCTCAAAACACCCTCAAGGCCGCAAAGGAGCATGCCGACCAAAGTCGCCTGTGCATAGCCTATGAAAAGGGCAGGGCTGAGGCGATTCCTTTTAGCGACTCTTCATTTGATTATGTGAGTTGCTGCGACGTTTTGGAGCATGTGGATGACATCAGCAAGACAATTTCGGAAGTCGCCCGCGTGTTGCGGCCCGGCGGATTATTCTTTTACGACACCATCAACCGCACGGTTGTATCCTGGCTGGTGATGATAAAAATAGCGCAGGACTGGAACCGGACTGCATGGGAGGCTCCCAACACGCACGAATGGAAGCGGTTTGTCAAACCGTCGGAACTGGCTTCAATCATGAACGCAAATGGCCTTGTAATGGATGAAATCAAAGGCATTGGATCGGCCAACAGCGGGTCGGTGATCTGGAAGGCGATTCGGCAAAGGGCAAAAGGAAAAATCACCCGTTATGAAATGGCCACACGCTTCGGATTTGAGAAAAACGACGAGGTTGACGTGTCATACATGGGATATGCGATCAAACAATAGGCCGGGTCACCGCTTCTTCCCATTCTTCCATCATTCCACTATTCCAACATTCCCGTTTTCTTCTTCCTTCCTATTCTTTAAACAGTTCCGTGCTGAGATAACGCTCGCCTGTGCTGGGCAGAATGACCACGATTTTTTTGTCTTTGTTTTCGGGCCGCCCTGCAACTCTCAAAGCCGCTGCGACCGCTGCGCCTGAAGAGATGCCGGCCAGGATGCCTTCCACCTTGGCAAGATCCCTGGCTGTCTCAAAGGCTTCGTCGTTGGTGACCGTGATGATCTCATCGATGATGCTTCTGTTGAGCACTTCAGGAACAAAACCTGCTCCAATCCCCTGAATCTTGTGCGGGCCTGGCTTGCCTCCTGAAAGGACAGGGGATGCGGCAGGTTCGACAGCCACTGTTTTGAAAGAGGGCTTGCGGCTCTTCATCACCTCCGACACGCCGGTGATGGTGCCCCCGGTGCCCACCCCGGCCACCAGAATGTCCGCCTCTCCTGCGGTGTCCTGCCAGATCTCTTCCGCTGTTGTTCTTCGGTGAATTTCCGGATTGGCCGGGTTGCCGAACTGGTTGGGCATGTAGGCTTTGGGGTTTTCTGCAAGGATTTCCTGAGCCCTTTTAATGGCGCCCTTCATCCCTTCAGTGCCGGGAGTGAGAACCAGTTCTGCGCCGAGGTGCTTGAGGAGCTTTTTCCTTTCCACGCTCATGGTTTCAGGCATGGTCAGCGTGAGGCGGTATTTTTTGGCGGCGCAGACAAAAGCCAGGGCAATGCCCGTGTTCCCGCTCGTGGGCTCCACGATCAGCGTGTCCCCACGAATCAGGCCCTGCCTCTCTGCGGCTTCGATCATGGCCAGGCCAATGCGGTCCTTGACGCTTCCCACAGGATTCCTGAATTCCAGCTTGGCGAGCACTGCGGCCTGCAGTCCCCCGGCCATCCGGTTCAACCGGACGAGGGGCGTGCCTCCTATAGTGAGCGTCACATCAGAGAATATTCTGTTCATCTTTATCTCCTTATGCTCTTTGTGTTCTTGGGCTCGGCTTGCCTTTGAAGACGAGCTCGGGTTTCTTGAGATACACCTGGGTGTCCGGAGGCACGGACTCGGTGATCCACACATTGCCTCCGATCACAGAACGGGCGCCGATGACCGTGCTCCCGCCCAGGATGGTTGCACCGGAGTAAATGATAACGTCGTCTTGGATAGTAGGATGTCGTTTTCTGTTCCTGAGATCTTCAACCTCTTCTCTCTGCACGGACAGGGCGCCCAGAGTCACCCCCTGGTAGATCCGCACCCGATTGCCGATCTCGCAAGTCTCGCCGATGACCACACCGGTTCCGTGATCGATGAAGAAGCTCTCCCCGATGTGAGCTCCCGGGTGGATGTCGATGCCTGTCATGCTGTGCGCATACTCGGTCATGATCCGCGGAAGCAGAGGAATGCCCTGTTCGTGGAGCTGATGGGCGATGCGGTACACGGTTATGGCAAAAAGCCCGGGGTAGCTGAAGATGATCTCGTCGAATCCTTTGGCCGCAGGATCACCCTGGTAGGCCGCGCGCACATCCATGGCAAGCATGCTCCGCAAACGGGAGAGATGGTGCATGAAGGCGATGGCCGTCTCCTGCCCCCTCTGTTCGCAATGGGTGCAGGGCTGGCTGTAGCGGAGGCACTCGTGCCGGATGGACAGGGTGATCTGCTCCGCCAGGGCTTCAAACAAGGCGGTTGCTTCCTGGCCGAAATAGTAGCTGAGGTTGATGCTGTCCACCCGGGAGCGAATGAAGTACCCCGGGTACAGGATGCGTCTTGCTTTTTCAATGACGCTTATCGTGGCCTCCCTTGACGGGATGGGCTCCGGACTGATGTGATCAAAGCAATCCCCGGTCCTGCAGCTCAGCACGAGCTCGTCCACGACGCCCGGAATCTCCTCCCGGCGGTGCTCGGAGGCGACCACCTCTACTTTGCACTGATCCGCTCTTGCTAAGTCTTCCATGTCTAACCCCCTTGCGTTCTTCCTCTTCGCCCTGTCAACACGCCGGCAGATTCTATCGGCTTTGATGAAATACGCCAACAGGGAAATTCAGTACGTAAAATAATCATCTAATCGTTTATTGTGTATTATTTTTGATTTGCGCTGAACCCCCTCAAAATCCTAAACTGTTGGTAACGTTCAAAAGTGTTCACATGGGCTTACACAAAAGGGATCTCTTGCGCCGAGCCACACGTCCGACAGGGCCGGGCCTTTTCTGAAGTGACTGGCGGGAGGCCTCCGTCTTTTCACGACTTATCTGTGGGGGAAGCCCCGGCCCCGAGCGTACGCGAGGGGAACGGTGGAGGGGGCAAGTTTCCCTCGCAGATAAGTCG
>JGI20214J51088_10002727_pt1 | contig 11685 bp, 7 predicted proteins | sample WetSurMetagenome_FD_51088 | JGI IMG/M metagenome (IMG submission 51088)
CGGTTGACACACAGATGGATATTGCTCTATTAATAGTTGAAGCATTAAAATTTATTTTTCCAGCTTACTGTGCAAACGCCACCCCTGTACTAGCAGGCGGCGGACCAAAAATGGACTTTGGCAAAAACTTTATCGATGGCAAACGAATTTTTGGCAACAACAAAACCTTTAGGGGATTCTTTTTCGGATGGACAATCGGCATGCTGGTTGGTTCAGTAGAATACGTAGTTTTTCCAGGCTACCCAATTTTATTTATTGTTCTAATTCCTTTGGGAGCTCTTGTTGGCGATCTTACAGGTGCTTTCATTAAAAGAAGAATAGGAATTGCACCTGGTGGATTGCTGCCAATCGTTGACCAGGTAGACTTTGTTGTTGGAGCCTTGGTATTTTCGCTTCCTTTGGCTATTGTAAACTGGGAATTGGCTGTAACAGTTCTGCTAATTACGCCGCCTATCCACTTGTTCACAAACTATTTAGCATATAAGCTAAAGCTAAAGAAACACCCGTGGTAAAAGCAAATTAATTAAGATTAAAAGTTAAAAATGGTAAAAATTGAAGAGATAGTTGTTGTTTAGCCTCGATATGTTTGCTTAAAGTTAATTGCGCCTTCTAGAAACACATAAGATATTAGCAGTAGTGTTACGCCAATGATTAACATCATGTAGGCTTGTCTTGGTTTGTACGCGTTTTTTGTACTTTGATATACGAATAGTAAGCCCATGAAGCCAAGAGCATACAGCATTACTGAAATTACGGTGTCAGCAACCCACTGGTTACTAATGTCAGGATACAGAAATAGAAATTGTCCGGTGTTTGGATTATAGAATGATACGGCAGGGTGGTTGATTAGAGTGTATAAGCCGCCTCCGAAAATGAAGATTGCGTATGCGACACCAACAATGCTTATAACGGCTAATGACGGAGCGTTCGAGGAGAGTCTGCGGAACCATCTGCTCAGCGAAAATGACATGTTTTCAGAGCTTTTCTTAAGTTTACCTGACATTCTTTTCCCATCCATGATTAAGTGCTTTAATACATCTTAGCCCATTATCCTGTTAATGAATTTTTCTGAAAATAGCGAGGTACCCATGCTCAAATTAGCCTGCAGCTGAAAGTGTCTCATGTGTTTGATGCAACCGCTTTATCCATTGTTTGTTTGGTTGGACAGTTTGGGTTTAGGCAAAGATGCCACGGCTTTCTGGTATTTCTTAGCACATAAATTTCTGGGGATCCACAGTTTTTGCACTGGGAAGCCAAGGGTTTTATTGTGCCAACCTGAGGTAACGGAAAAGTGACGTTGCATTTAGTCTTAAAATAGTTAGAACACCCTACAAAACGTTTTCCAGTTTTTCGGGAGCGTAAAATTACTAGTTTTCCGTCTGAGCATTTTGGGCAGATACCAATGGTTCTTTGCTCTTCTCGAGATTTGTTTAGCGCCTCACTCAATTTGGAGCCTACAACTGATTGGTTTGTTTTTAGCTCAGATATAGCTGGTCTTAAGGTTTCAATCGCATCTTGTAGCACAACTTCTTTTGTTTGAATGCCCTCTTGTATACGGTTCATTTCTGCTTCAATTTGCTTAGTTAATTTAGGCAAAGTAATGCTTGGACAATATTTCTCTAAGACATCGATGACTTCAAAGCCGAGACGAGAAACAGAAAAGCAATCTGAACTGTTGAGATATTTGCGGTTTATCAATGTTTGGATTATTGCTGCCCGTGTTGCTTTTGTACCGATTTCTTCTTTTTCCATTTTCATAAGAAGGGTGCGCGGGTTATATCTTGGCGGAGGCTTCGTTTGGCTTTCTTTACAAGTCACGCTTTTTGCCTCAACCTCTTGTCCTTCGACTACTGAAGGCGCCATGCGGTCTTTTAAATCAACATAGGGCTTGTAGAATTCTATCCAGCCCTCTTGCAATGTTTGAGTGGTCGAAAAAATAAAGTTGTTACATCTAATATCAACAACAACCTTTGTTGATTGACGGGTTGCAGGTTCACCAAAAACAGACATGAACCTACGCACAATAAGGTCAAGAACATTACGTTCGGGGATACCCAGTGGTTTTTCTGGCAAGTTTCCTGTTGGATAAATTGCTGGGTGTGCTGGATCAGATTTAACACCTTCGTAAGGTTTCANTGTAGATTTAGAAAGAAGTTTAGTTGCAGTTTTTGAATAAGCAGGTAGTTTGCCTAGTTTTCGTAGTATCTGGACGTAGCCNATTTGTGGTGGAAGTTTTTGACTATTTGTTCTGGGGTACGAAATCAAGGCTTCTATGTAGAGGTGCTGGGCGATGTTTGAGGTTCGCATGGGTGAATAATGGAAAATTCTGTAAGCTTCGCTTTGTAAGGCTCCCATGTCAAAAGGAAAAGGGGGCTTTTGTCCAAACTGCACAATGGAAACTTTTTTGATCTGGCCTTCTTTGGTTCTGCAGCCATCTACAATTGCAGTCGCTTCGTGCTTCTTTTGCAGAGTTTTTTCGTATTCAAACGGGTAAACGGTGCCTTCTATGCATATTCTAGCTCTTATGGTCCAATATGGGGTTGGGGCAAAACTGTTAATAGCTTTTTCACGATCTTTAAGAAATTTTAGGGTTGGCCCTTGTACTCTACCAGTGCTTATTGTTGCATATTGTCCGCTGGAGTTTTTTGCTGCTGCGGTTAGGGCTCTTGAAAGGTTTATGCCGTAAACCCAGTCAATTTCGTGCCTGGTTAATCCAGCGTTAACTAAGGCGAAATCTAGATTAGGCAGCATGTTAGCGTAAGATTCTTGGAGTTCTTCAGTAGTTAGCGTTGAATATTTCATACGTTTAGCAGTTTGCTCTTTGTTTCCGCAGGCATACTTGAGCAAGCAATAACCTATGATGCTGCCTTCAATGTCAAAATCACAAGCGTCAACAAAAATGTCAGCGTTCTCTGATAGTTTTGCGATAACTGCGAGCCAAAGGCGAATTTTCGATGCTCCTTTTTCAGCCATATATCTGGGAACCCAACGGTAATCAAAAACTGGATATTCATTACTATTTTTTTCTTTGCTTGCAACGGTGTACATATGTCCAAGGGCAGGAACTACAATTATTGCGCTATCTCTATAGGCTTGATAATACGGAACGCCATGAATAACATTCCTTCCTGCATTTCCATTGCAATCTAGAGCCATAGCTATTCTTTTTGCGGCATCTGGCTTTTCAGTGATAATTAATGTGTATTTTTCCAAATGATAAAGACCACATTAAACTATCTTAAGATGGCGATTCTATTTAAAATAAGGTTTCATGAGTGGTTGTTTCCAACTTGACTTTGTGAGAAGCGATTTTTAGGAATAATTAAATATGCCATAACCGTGTATAACTCGGGGGATTTAGGGTGCCTCAACGGGTAATTTGCCATGGATGTAGTCACGTTTTATATGAAGGAGCAGAGCTTAAACCGCCAGATGAAATTATCTCAGGACATGGCGGAAAATGTCCAAAATGTAATCGCAAATTGTCACTTCTACCCATAGATATAGACGTTAAACCTGTAAACAAGCGTTGACAAATTGAGTAATTCCGCAGTCGCCTCTGAAAAGTTGGAAGAAACGCATTGGGAAAAAGCAGCCAAAACCAAAATGGGCAAATACCTAACCAGCATTGAAACAGATTTTATTTCTAAGGCACTTACTTTAGATCAAAATAACCTCACCATCATGGATGTTGGGGCAGAAGCAGGTCGCTTTTCATTATTAGCAAAAAATGGCAAAGCAACTGTTGTTAGTTTAGACATTGATTCATATTCGCTAAAGAGGCTGAAGCGAAAAAGCAAAGATATCCATATCATACAAGCAGATGCCCGAAAACTTCCAATAAAAAGCGAAATTTTTGATGCTGTCTTCATGATTGAAGTACTAGATTATATACCAGAATTACAGGAGACTTTCCGAGATTGCAAGAGAGCGCTCAAGACAAATGCGCCTTGCATTTTATCTTTTGGAAACAAATCGAGCATAAAATCGAAAATAAAACAAATGCGTGGTCGTTCTTACCTGCATTCTTACAAAAACGTCATTGCCTGCCTAAATGAAACAGGATTTGAAATAAAGAAAAAAACAGGATATGGCTGGATTCTTTTTGGCAGAACTTCTGAGAACAAGTTAGTGCCCATTATGGTAAAGTGCGAAAAATTTTTGGGCTTAAGAAGAATTCCACGATTTAGCCCTTGGGTTATATTACACGTAACTAAACAACCATAATCATGGCTTCTCGACACATTTTGGAAAGCCATAAATAAACCAGCAATGTGTATAAATTAAGATTAACCAGAAAATATCCAACTGAAAAAGAGGATGGCTTGACGTGGGGGAAGGAATTAAAGACAAACTCAGTAGTCGCTTAGAACCTTTCGGTAGACTACGCTTAGAGATAAGTCATGGAACTATAATTGCAATCGCAGCATTAGCATTAATACTCTTTGTTGCTTTTGTAGTACGTCTTTTGCCGCTACGATGGGAAAACCTAGTAGGGGGAACAGCGTATCTCAATGAGTTTGACCCCTATTACCAATTCAGCGCGACCCAACATATGATAAACAATGGTTTGCTTTCGCCCTTTTTAGGTTCGGGCTGGGTTAACATGCAAAAATGGTATCCATGGGGACTTAACATGCAAGGCACATTGCCATCATTGCCAATGACAGCGGCAGTGCTTTATGACATCATAAAAGTATTTGGCGCAAACATCGATTTAATGACATTTACCTCAATATTACCTGCCATTATTGGTATGTTTGATTGCTTAATAATATACTTCTTAGGCAAAGACTATGGTGGAAAAACCGTTGGTTTGTTTGCAGCTTTATTCTTGGCGTTGGCGCCGTCATTTTTACAAAGAAGCTCCTTAGGCTTCTTTGATACGGAAGTTCCAGGTGTGCTCGGTTTATTACTGTTCACTTTCCTGTTCTTGCGGTCAATAGATGGCAAAAGATCAATCCGCAGTTCATTAATATACTCGTTAGGCGCAGGTGCAGCTTTAGCTTATTTCATTGGTGGCTGGGGTGCATCTTACTATATTCTTGATCTGGCTGCATTATTCGTCTTTGTCATGGTAGTGTTGAAAAGATACAGCCAGAGACTTCTAATTAGCTATAGCGTAGTCTTTGGTTTAGCTCTATTCATAGCCACAAAGGTTCCATATATTGGAAATCAATATCTACTTAGCGGAGCGGTAGTTCCAGTAGCTGCAGTATTTGTCATATTGCTAATTGCAGAAATTTTACGCAACAACATAAGCATGAAATCAAAACTTACACTTGCTGTTGGAACTTTAGTAGTCGGCTCAATCGCGTTTATAGCTCTATGGGCGGGTGGCTTCTTAGGTGCATTAACAGGAAAATTCAGCACAGTACTTGATCCCTTTATCAGAGCAGCCTCACCACTCATTAACTCAGTAGCAGAACAGCGAATCTCTGGATGGGGAAACATTTACACGGAGTTAGGCATTGCAATACTCTTCTTCTTAGTTGGCCTTTACTTCACTCTGAGAAATCCAACAAATAGAAACATCTTCATCTTGCTGTTTTCAGTAACCTCACTGTACTTTGCAGCTTCAATGGTTCGACTGCTCGTAATCTTCGCGCCTGCATTCGCAATCATAGCAGGAATGGGTCTGCTAAGCCTCATAAAACCCTTCTACACATTGCTGCAGGAAAGCCCACGTTCAATAGCTAAAGCAAAACGCAAACTCGCACGAGTTAGCAAAGAGTACAGTGGAGTAGCCGTATTTATAATATTCATGTTATTGGTGACAGAGTTTGCTTTCGCTCCCACACAAGTCGGCACAGTGCCAAGACCAATAGCGGGAGCATACATACCAACAGCGATAAGCGCTTCAAGCCTGCCACTTGGAGGTACAGACCTAAACCAGCCAGTAACTGCTTGGCTTGACGCAATAAAATGGCTTAATGAAAACGCTAAGCCAACTGATGTCGTTGTAGCTTGGTGGGACTATGGAAACTGGTTAGCCGACCTTGGTAACGTTACCTCGTTCGCAGACAACACCACAGTGAACGGTACGCAAATTGAAAACTTAGGCTTCATATTCATGGGTAACGAAAACCAGTCAATGCATATGCTCAACACATATAACAGTTATAACAACCCTGGTCACGTGAAATACATAATGGTCTTTACTGTGCTGCAAATTGGTCAATCGAGTTCAAGCAGTTCAAGCTACATAGCTTACCCATCCGGNTACGGCGATGAAGGTAAATGGTCATGGATGGCAAGAATTTCAGGTGAAGCAAAGAATAGGTTGGTAGAAAATGGCTACATGAATCCTGCTACCGCATGGACGGATGAAACAGCATTTGGTGCAGCAAGCCAGCAAACAGGAAGATGGGAATGGAACGACCAAGGAATGAACAGCACTGTTTACAAACTGATGAACTACGCTGAAGTCGATTACACCAACCAGATAAACCAGATTTCAGGGTTAGGCTATACACTCTCACCGGATGCAACCGCAACGATTCCAACATACTTCACAAAAGCATACTTTGCAGGTGAAACAGCAAGCCCCTTCCAATACAAAGGACTGGTACCAATCGTAGCAATCTACGAAATCAACTATGACGCATACTACGCAGCAACAGGCGCAACTGGGACAGGAACAAGCTAAACATAAACAGGAAGAAACAAATGTTCCCAAAGGTCCCAGACCAACATAAAGCTGGACAACCATTAATTTCAAACGGTTTGGGCGTCCTATACGTCCTCTTTACAACCGTCTATCTTTTTATTCTTTATTTTTTAAAAATACCAAATGCTTCTGCCCCATTCACCTTGGCGGCATGTGTTCTTTTCGGCGGCTTCATGGGTCTACTTGACGACTGGATAGACCTTAAATGGCGTTACAAAGCATTTATGCCATTAATTGCTGCGTTGCCCCTTATCGCCTTTGCTCAGGAAGCAAATGCAAGAACAGACATAGCAATACCCCTACTTGGAACAATACATTTCGGTTGGACATACTTTGCAATAATTATTCCTTTAATCGTCATGATAGTAACAAACGTTGTGAATATGCTCGGAGGATTAAATGGATTAGAAACAATATGTCCCGCAATTGTAATTATTGGATTAATGACGCTTTCTATAATGTCGCCTTCACCATTGTATATTATAATGGTTGGACCCTTACTATTTTGGCTAATTTTAGCTATCTTTAATTATAAAGGAAAAGTTTTCGTAGGCAATTCAGGATCTTTTGCCATTGGAATAACCATAGCCTCATTCGCTGTTATAGCTGATTTAAAACTAAGCTTGTTAGTAATGATCTTGCCCTATATCTTTAATTCAGCACTCATACTTCTTGCAGTATTTTTTACAAGGAAAAAAGCTTCAATGACCTTTAAAGATGGAAAACTTTACTCAAATCACCGAAAAAGCTTAGTTACGTTGATTACCTACAATCGCCCGTTAACCGAACGGCAGGTAGTAATGATTGTTGCAGGAATTATTGCCCTCTCCACCTTTTTGGCTATAATAATATTTTCAATTACATAAGAAAACTCGCAAGTCTAGTTACGCCAATTATTTCTTCGAAATTCAAGCCAACTGCATCTAAAACTTGGTCAAAAGTAGCTTGTAAATATGCAATGTATTTGTCAACGTCAACTTCATTGCGTGATGCCAACTCAGAGGGCTTAACGCCTGAATTAGAATCGTCTAAGGGGTTTCCGCGAGACGAAGATTTTATTACTTTAACAAAACTGATGAGGTCACCTGCACGTAATTCTTTGCCACTTTTTTGAAGAATCCTTGCAGCTTTAACATGCTGAGGCGTAGTCTTAGTATAACTTGCCAGTTCATCACCTAAAACGACGTGGAAAGCTAGTTGATTCATGTCAGTCCATTCTCTGCGTTTGAGGATATTGTATCGATCACGAACTATTGCGGCAATGTCTTTTCGAGCTTTCTCGAAATCCTCAGGGTTCTTAACTTTTGCAAGTCTCTCTTTCATCTGGTTAAATGCGTCTTTAATGAACAAAGGAATATGTTTTTTCTTGCCAGTTAGCCCTTTTACGTCTACAGTGCCGTCTTCTAAAACTCCAAGGTAATTTTTTTTCCGCGAACTAAAAACTGCGTATCTATAAGTTTTGTCGACATCGATGCCCATGCCTAATTCGTGCTCTGTGTAATGAACTACGTCTTCAATTTGTTCTTTGGTAGGGTTTTTTAGGAATAAACTGTCGGTGTCTCCATAGAGGACTTGGATTCCCACCGTTTTTGCGTAGGTTAAGATTTGTGTAATGCTGTAGCGCCCAATTGCTGCTGTCGCTTCAGCGACTGGTGGGCAGTAAAGGTCAAAACTGTCAGCTCCGAAGACACCGTAACTGGCATTTAGAATAACTTTGAGGGCTCCTTGAGCGATGGTATACCAGCTTCTAAGTTCAGGAGGCAAGGTTTTGTCTTTTGCTCGGCTTTTATACCACCGAACACGTAAATCTCTCAATGAACCGATAAGAAGACTTTCAAGTGCTCTTTTCTCTGTGCAAACCCAATGTTGGGTATCAGGAATACTGTGGCTTCGGCAATTGGGGTGATTACAGCAGATTGATTGATAGCCAAGGTTCCAAACTTTGATTATTGATGGATATAGACTTGGAAAGTCCATAACTGACACATTAAAATGAACTCCTGGCGTCGGTTCAACAACAATTGCACCTTTGTATTTTTTGCCTTTAATCACCGCTGTGGTGCTTGTTTTGCCTTTTTTTGTAAGAATTTCTTCTGCGTTCGGTATAAGCAAGTTGCGTCTTCTATGTTCACGGTGCATAAAGTTGCGTATCCAACGGCTTACGCCTTGTCTACTGACATCTTCCATAGGCATGCTGGAAATTCTGGCAAGGACAAGTATCAATTTCATCGCTGAATCATTTTCAAAACTAGTCAGTTTGTAAGTTATTTCTGAGTCTCGTAGACAATAAGCAGCAAGTTCATGGTAACATAAATCTGCGAACGTTTTTTCAAGATGAATCTTTTGTTCACCCAAAAGAGCGTTGCCTACGTCGTCCAGACTTACATCTTTGTAGCGGTTGCCATAGGCGTAGATTTGCACTGAACGGTTGAAAAAGAACTTATAGAGATCAATGTGCACGCCGTATCTAAGTAAACAAACGCGTTTGCCTACTTCAATGGGAATTTGGTTCCTTTGGAAACCCAGATTTAATGCTCGATGGGTAAGATAGCGTAGATCGAAGTCGTCTCCGTTGAAAGTCAAGATGAATGGGTAGTCANTAAGGATTTCGAAGGTTTTTTTGACTAGGTCTTCTTCGGTTTCACAGTACTCCAGAGTTATGTCTGCAGGCAAATGGAGGTTACCTTCTCGTACGCCTTCACGCCTAAGGATCAAAACTCTTTTTTCGCCGTCAGAGCTGTAAACGGAAACGGCTATAACTGGACAGGCACCCTCACGAGCATCTGGCATTCTTGTCGATAACGGCGAAAACACTTCAATATCTATTGCTGCTCGACGAAATTTTGGAGCTGGATACTCTAAGAGTTTAGCCCACATTTCAGCGTATTGCCGCTCTTCATCTGTACAGTCTTTGAAGAGCTGGCTAATTTTGTTAAGATTTTCGGTAGCCTCTTGATTTACAACTTGAACAAGGCAATCGTTTTTTACCTCGTAAATCATGCCGGGTAGAAACTGCTGGTCATAAATGTAAGTTTGATAGTACTTGATTTTTGATTCCCAAACCTTAATATCTTCTTTGGCAACAGGCAAATCGGAAACTTTGGGAAAATCTTCAGGAATTATATCTCTTATGGTTCCTGAAGGTCTCCCGCCGATAGCTAAAGGGTCGCTAGCAACGATCTTTGTAACTTCAATCTCCTCGTCGGTTAAACAGTCAAATTTTCGCTGAGTCTCAAAATGATCAAACCCTTCATGATGGACTAAACGATCAATTTTTTCCAAATCAACCTTTGAAACATTTGTAAGGCAGTATGGTTTATGGCCTGTATTATCATACCAAAAATAGAGCTCGCCTGAATTTGGCTCATAAAGTTTGATAGCAACTTTTTTTTGTCGCCCGTCATAGAAAGCTGATACAAAATAGGAGGCGGAAAGGTTTTTTGGCGCTATTGGAGGAAAAACATGTGTTTTCTTTTCTTTTTTTATTTTTTGCTTTGTCGTTATTATGGTTGAAGATNGCAATGCTTCCGCTTTAGGCTCCGTTTTTACGGTGGTTTTAGCTGGTTCGCTAAAGTAATCTAAGGTTGTTATGCGCGCCATCCCATGTTGACCTTAAGCCCTTAATGGAAAGAAGAGACTAAAATCTTTACTGACAAAAAACTTGTTATTCTGACAAGCGGTATTAGAGAAGAAAACAACTTTTTGGCTAAACTTTTGCAGCTAAATATGCTGGTTGATTTTCATTATGGAGTTTTCCAATATCTTGCTTTCAATTGGAGTTCATAGGTTTTCGTAGAGAGGTGACTTTCGGCCACGCTTACATTTCAATATTTTACCGCATTCGGGTAAACATAAATGGTTTGAACGCTAATTTCACTTTTTACTTCTTGTATTTATTCACCTTCAAATAAGGTAGAAATTGGAAGGAATGTTCAGAAATTGGATTTAGTCTCAAAGGAGGTCCGTTTATTCATTTTCGTGCTCTTTTCCTTCTTCAATTAGTTCTCGGACTCTTGGACCCCCTTTTGCTCCGCCTTTTTTACCTGCTTCACTTACAGTCATTTTTCCTTTGTTGAGGTTTTCATCTTCATTTCGCCTTTTCGACAAACATTTCACCTCCATTTAAGGAACTGGATAAGAACGAATGGACTATCAACAGTTGAATTATTCATAAACGTATGTTGCTGTGCAAAGCTAGTAACAGAGGCTGTAATTCAAAAAAAAATCTGATTTTTAATCGCTTATTTAGAAGGGTTACATTTGTTCTAGCCGTGAAATTAATTGTTGAAGGATGCTTGGACAGTCGCTATAGAAACACTGAGTTGGATGGAAATGCGCAGGCTCAGCGAACACCTTGCGTTGGCAAAGACTCTTAGCGAGCTTCGAATAAAAGACCCGAACGCAATCCGTTATGGGTATGGCCTCGTTGTAGAAACTACGAGGCGAAAAAACTTAATAGACAAATTCATCAACGCCATCGTGACGCCCAAAAAAATAGGCGAATATAATCTCGGAGTACAATCGTTTCTTCGGCTTTACGTTTACCAAACAAGGATTGTTAAAAATTGGGGCAAAATCAACTTGCAGGAAGCCTCACACATTGCGAGCTTAGGTAGGGCAATTTTGGGGTGGCAAACACTACGGGAAGTAGAGCAATTTTTAGGTTTAATGCTCACACAACAATTGCAGTCAATTATTCAAAGCGTAGATGAAGAGCAGAGAATTAGCCTTGAAACCTTTCATCCATCTTGGTTTGTTAGGTACTGTCAGAAATTGATGGGGCACGAGGAGGCATTAGCTTTTCTTAAGGGAAGCATAAATCCGCCGCCCAACTACATTCGCATAAACACTCTTGTGGCAGAAGAAGACGCTATATTATCGAAACTGGCTACAGATAGAGTAAAATTGGAAAAAATCCAGATATTAAATTACACTTACAAGGTTTTAGAAACCAAAAAGCCTCTGAACTCACTTCAAAGCTACAAAGAGGGAGAATTTTACATCCAGGATAAAGC
>JGI20214J51088_10002728_pt1 | contig 11684 bp, 10 predicted proteins | sample WetSurMetagenome_FD_51088 | JGI IMG/M metagenome (IMG submission 51088)
ATAGATAATAGTTTTGTCCTGTTGGAGCAAAGAATGCTGGATCCCCCCCATAATAGGTTTGGCGGGGTTCTGGTACTGTTCCAGGCGTCCATCCGAGGGCTAATACGTCAAATCCGCCTTGGTCATAGGTTTTTCCAACCATGTCTGTGGCTGGTGTTAACACGCGGTCGTATACTGGCGTCCAACCTAAGTAAACGACTTTAGCGTCGATACCAAGTTGTTGTAAGTTGCTTGCGAAAACTTGTGTCCATTGTCGCCTCAAGAGATTTGCGTTGCCCGGCGCAATCAAGGTCACACTAAATATTGATGAGTGTTGTGCTGAAACAACTTCTGTCAAAGGTGCTAACATTGATGCTGCTAAAGCTGCTATGAGAACTAAAGTTAAAAGTTTTTTATTTAACCCCATAAGGTTTACCCCTAAGTCGGTATATTCTCAGTGATTGTTTTATGTATATTAAACTTGCTATACCCTGTAAACTGGTAAATGCTAACTTGTATATCTCACAAGGCATCATTCGAAAAACCTTAAAACCAATGATATCTCATATTTGTGCATAAGCGAGGACTTGGGATGCTGAAGAGTAAGCGGGGTTCGACGCTAACGATTAAACTAAGTGCTGTAGCCTCCAGCGCTATGTTTCGGTATATAATTAGACGCCTACTTTATATGATCCCTGTGGTTCTCGGTATTTCTGTAATCGCTTTTATCACTATGTACGCTGCTGGAGATCCTATTTCCTTAATTAGGCTTGGAAAACCAAATATCGATGAAACAACTCTCAATGCAATGAAGACATACTATGGTTTAGACAAACCTATTCCAATACAGTATATTGATTGGCTGGGCAATGTCCTGCGTCTCAACTTTGGCAAGTCTCTCTATGGCGGCGGATCAGTAAACTCTTTGATCGGACCAGAAATTTTGCCAACAATAGAACTGCAAGTAATTTCTCTTTTAATAGCTTTCGGAATTTCAATACCTATTGCAGTTCACTCAGCACGAAAACCATATTCAAAACAAGATTTGACTGTGACTTCTTTTTCGTTATTTGGTGTTTCAATGCCGACTTTTTGGTTGGGTCTTATCCTAATAATTGTGTTTTCTTTTAATCTAGGATGGCTTCCTTCGGCAGGCGCTCAAGGCGCAGCTGGATTTTTGTGGTGGGGTAACCCTGCCCTTGACGTAATTGCGCATTTCATTTTGCCAGTAACTGTACTGGTTTATGTTTCTCTAGCACAAAACATCCGCCTGATTAGAGCAAACATGTTGGAGGTCTTACGTTCCGATTACATTCTTGCTGCTCGTGCTAGTGGTCTTAGCGACAGGAAAGTGGTTTACAGTTATGCGCTAAGAAATGCAATTACACCAGCCGTAACTTTTCTTGCACTCGCATTGGGAATTATGCTTGCGGGAGCTCCTATGACCGAATATGTTTTTAGTTGGCCAGGATTAGGGCGTCAATATGTAGCGTCAACTTTAGGTTTAGACTTTCCAGTAATCATGGCTATAACTATCCTAATTACAATCATGACGTTAGTTGCCAACTTGGTTATGGATATATTGTATGTCTATATTGACCCAAGGGTTAGGATAAGGTAGGGTAAAATGAGTAAAGAAAACACCTCCATCCAAACGAAACGAAGGTCAGCTAGTCAATGGGCTGTTGCTTGGCGAAGATTTAAGAGAAACAAAGCGGGCGTTATCGGCTTAATAGTCGTTTTAGGCGTCGTATTCGTAGGTATTTTTGGTGATTTCTTGGCACCATATCCAGCATACCCTGATCCTGGAGCGCTCAAGCCGTTTTATGCTGGTGATGTACGAACTCCTCCCAATTCACATTACATTTTAGGCACTGATGTTGTTGGGACGGATGTTTTGAGTGACATCCTTCATGGAACAAAGTATGCGCTGTATGTCGGTGTGGTGGTAACATTAATTACAATGGCAATTGCGATTGTCGTTGGAGCCGTTGCTGGTTATTTTGGCGGAGCGGTCGATAATATTCTAATGCGATTTACCGAAGTTTTTCTTGTCTTTCCTTCTTTATTGTTTATTTTAATATTTGTTCGTGTCTTAACATTGGGTGCAGGTGTTGGTACCTCTATTAATTTTCTTGGCCTAACTATACCAATAGGTCTCACTATCGTAATTCTGGTACTTGCGATTTTTAATTGGCCGGGGGATGCACGAATGATTCGTGGAGAATTTCTTCGTGTAAGGGAACTCGATTTTATTGAGGCAGAAAAAGCATTAGGCGCGAGTAACAAACGTATAATCTTCAGACATATTCTACCAAATATTCTTTCGTCAATTATTGTTGTTGCAAGTTTAACAATTGCTTACGCCATACTTCTTGAGGCCGGTGTCAGTTTCTTAGGCTTTGGAGATGTTAACACTATGACATGGGGTCAAATACTCGAAAGCAACTTCGCTGATATGAGAGTTGTATGGTGGGCTGAATTGTTCCCAGGCATTGCAATATTGATAACTGTTTTTGCGTTCAATTTGTTAGGCGATGGATTATCAGATGCATTAAATCCAAGACTGAGAGATTAAAGGGGAAAACATAATGTCAGAAACGATACTGAGAATTGAAGAATTGAAGACTTACTTTTTCACTGAAGCAGGAATCGTAAAAGCAGTTGATGGGGTCTCCTTCGAAATAAGAAAGGGCGAATCTTTGGGTCTCGTAGGCGAATCAGGTTCCGGCAAAACAGTTACTGCTTTTTCAGTTTTGGGAATTGTTCCTAAACCTGGAAAAATAGTTGGCGGAAAAATAGTCTTTAAAGGAGACAATTTAGTTGGCAAAACCGAAAAGCAATTATTACCGCTACGGGGAAAGGAAATCGCTGTTATTTTTCAAGATCCCTCTTCCTCTTTAAATCCTCTTTACAAAGTAGAAACTCAGATCAAAGATGTCTTGCTTGCTCACAAAAAAATGACAGAGGAAGAATGTCGCAAAAGAGTACTTGAACTTCTTACGCTTGTAGGAATTCCAGATCCGGAAACCAGAATGCTTGAATTTCCTCACCAATTTAGTGGAGGTATGAAACAAAGAGTAGCAATCGCTAGGGCATTAGCACTTCAACCAACGCTTCTATTTGCAGATGAACCTACTACCGCACTGGATGTTACAATCCAAGCACAGGTCTTAGATCTGCTCGAGGATCTCAAACGGAAGTTGGGTATGTCACTAGTTATGATTACTCACGATATGGGAATCATCGCAAAAATGACCACTCGAGTAGTTGTTATGTACGCGGGGCGAGTTTGCGAAATTGCCAAAACTGAAGATTTGTATGAGCAGCCAAGACACCCTTACACAGCTACGTTGTTGGCTGCTGTTCCCCGTTTGGATAGAAAGAAAACGTTAAGCATTATTCCGGGAAACATTCCAAACCTGATAGAGCCACCATCAGGATGCCGTTTCCACCCAAGATGCAAATACGCTGACACTAAATGTGAACAAGATCAACCTAAAATGGAAGAAGTAGGACCAGACCATTTTGTCGCTTGCTACCGCTGGAAAGAACTTGTCTTAAAAGGAGAGAGCACAAATCATGACAAATGAAAGCTACCTTGAAGTAAAACACCTTGTCAAATACTTCCCCGTTTACTCAACAGGAGTACTAACGAAGAAACAAGTTGGCAAGGTTCACGCGGTTGATGACATATCATTTGATATTAGGAAACAAGAAACATTTGCGTTAGTAGGGGAAAGCGGTTGTGGAAAAACAACAACTGCGCGAGTAATCCTCAACCTTATAGAGCCTACCTCAGGCGAGGTCTATGTCGACAACGAAAATATTTTTAAAAAATTCCAGTCTGCTGACAAGCAAGAGAAAATGAAAATAAGACGGAAACTGCAAATGATTTTTCAGAACCCTTATGGCTCTCTCGACCCAAGGATGACAGTTTGCGATATTATCTCGGAACCATTTGTTATTCATGGACATCTTCCAAAGGAAAAACGCTGTGAACGTGTTTACGAGCTTTTGGAACTTGTTGGGTTAGAAGAATATCATGCAGAGCGCTATCCCCACGAATTTAGTGGCGGACAAAGACAAAGAATTTGTATTGCTAGAGCATTAGCAGTTGAACCTGAATTCATAATTGCTGATGAGCCAGTTTCTTCATTGGATGTCTCGATTAGAGCTCAAATTCTAAACCTGCTGGGAAATCTCCAAAAAACTATGGGCTTATCTTACCTGTATATCTCTCATGATTTGAGTTCTGTCAGGCAAATAAGCCATCGTGTCGGTGTAATGTATTTGGGAAAAATAGTGGAGTTAGCAGATACTGATGAACTCTTTGATAGTCCCCTACATCCTTATACTCAGGCATTAATTGAAGCTGTACCCATACCTGACCCAAAAATCAAAAACATTAAGGCAGGTTTGAGCGGCGAAGTTCCAAGTCCAATTACACCTCCAGCGGGATGCCGCTTCAACCCCAGATGCCCGTATGCTTCAGCAGAATGTAGAGAGCAATCGCCGGAGCTAACAGAAGTCAAGAAAGGCCATTACATAGCATGCATTCGAGAAAGAACTTGATACTTGATAGATAATTCTCAGATTCAATTTGGCTTGGAATAAAATAGTTGTGTTTAAGTAAACGGTTGTGTGAAAAATTAATTAGCGACACCCAACTTACGGACTTACTGATGGGAAGATCAAAATGGATTTTATTGACTTAAGAAGTGATACAGTTACACTTCCAACGCAAGAAATGCTTGACGCCATAAAAAATGCAAAGCTTGGGGATGACGTATACTGCGAAGATGCCACTGTTAATAAACTGCAGGAGATGGCAGCTGAAAAAATGGGCAAAGAAGCAGCCTTACTTGTTCCAAGCGGTACTCAAGCAAACCTTGCTTCTCTTATGACTAACTGCAATAGGGGTGAACTGGTTCTGCTGGAAGCTCAGTCTCATATTTACTGGTATGAAGTTGGTGGAATCTCTTCGATTGCAGGTTTATTTCCATGGCCAATAAAAGCTGCTAATGGAGCATTTGAACCGGAACAAATCGAAGATATCTTACGACCTGACAACATTCATTATGCAACGCCTTCCTTAATATGCATTGAAAATACCCATAACCGCTATGGCGGAATAATAGTAACTCCAAAACAACTAAAGCGCATAAATGAGGTTGCCCAAAGGCACCAACTAAAGGTTTACATGGATGGCGCTCGAATTTTTAATGCAGCCATCGCTTTAAATGTAGATGTGAAAGAGTTCACAAAGCATGTAGACAACTTAATGTTTTGTTTATCCAAAGGCTTGAGTTGCCCTATCGGCTCGCTCGTGATAGGCTCCCGAGGCTTCGTTGAAAAGGCACGAAAAATGCGAAAAATTCTTGGCGGTGGGATGCGGCAAGCCGGCATAATTGCCGCACCAGGAATTGTCGCTCTACAAACGATGGTTGAACGATTAAGAGAAGATCATGAGAACGCTAGATTACTTGCGGAAAAACTATCTAAAATAAAAGGAGTAAATATTGACTTGAAAAATGTGCAGACAAACATCGTTACTTTCGATTTGGATCCCTCAGTTGATTGCAATAAGTTTCTTTTGGGTTTTATGGAAAACGGGATTTTGGGTCTAGCAGCGTCAACAAACCGAATTCGTCTTGTTACACATCGGGGTATCGAGAGACAGCATGTTGAGAAGACTGTGGCTACTGCAGAGGCTCTACTGGGCTAACGATTTGTTGCTCTTCAGGCATCTTGGTCTTTCTAAAGTAATACCAGAAGAGTCCTATTGAAAAAGCATAAAGTGCGGTCGCAATAAAGAACGGCGCTGCAAGCAGCCCTAACGACATTAAAAAGGCGCCGACATAAGTGCTAAGGGCATTAGGTAGCCGCCAAAGAGCTGTATTAACCCCCGATGCCATACCACGTTCATCTTCTCTGACCAGTCCCATAATCATGGATTGAGAAAGTGGGCTTGCCATATTCATGAGAAAAGCACGAATCGTATAGACCGAGCTTGCGATGACGTAAGTTGGCGACAGAGGAGTAGCGAACATAAAAACGGTTGACAATGCCTGCGTTAAGACAATTGATTTAGCCAAACCAAATCTCTTAGCAAGCAATGGACCGGTTAACGTTGCAACCCCAATAAAGATGCTTACGATGCCCAAAATTGGTCCGCTGACCGTGTCTGGAATGCCATATTGAAGTCTTAGCCAAGCTGTCATCAATGGCACAATCATTCCAGCACCTATGGCAATGATTGCTCCGGTCAAAACGTATTTTGCAAGAATCATTCTAGATTCTCTACGGGAACGTTTTAGAGCTTCCCCCTCAAAATCTTGAACCTTTATTTGTTTCTCATTTTCGTGAACTCTCAACAATATAACTATTGAGAGAAGACTAAGCAGACCAAAGGTAAAGAAGAGTAAACCATGGCTTATCCTGCTTGAAAAACCGAGTAGTTCAAAGATTAAAACACCGGGTATCGCTAAGCTTCCAATGCCAAATGCTATGCTTTGTGCAAACCCGTAAAGCGAAAAAACGCTATTCCTATTGGTCGACTCAGCTTTTTCAGCTAGCAATGCTCCACTTGAAGCAGAGAAGGCTGCCTCCGAAACACCCTCAAAAACAGCAGTGGCAATTAAAAGTATTGGGTTTATTGTGAAGGCAAAAGCCGTCATAGTTAATCCCGCAATCACGTTACCGATGATAAGCATTTTTTTCCTTCCATATTTGTCAGCAGCCATACCGAGAGGGATACTTGCAATAAAAGCAGAAATCCCCATCGTTGAAATTACAATCCCCATAAAACCATACGATAAGCCTTGAATAGACGTCAAAAAATAAGAAATATCGGTAAATAACATACCGTAAGCAATCGAAGGGAAAATCGATTGGTAAATCAGATACTTAGCTTCTGATGATATTCCCGTGTAGCTGCTGAACATGACGATCTTTTTTCGTTAGACCAATTTTAAATGATAAGAGAAAGGATTAAGTTTTTTCCAGATAAACCTAAAAATTAGACATAAAAACCCCAATTAAAGGCGGGTCCGACGGGAATTGAACCCGCGACCCCCGGATTAAAAGTCCGGTGCTCTAGCCTGACTGAGCTACGGACCCGCACTTTATTTGATGCGGCTATAGGAAAATGAGAAGGGGTTTTTTAGCGTTTCGATTAAGAATTAGTTAAAAGAAATAATATGAGGGGTTTTTTGTGGTTTTAGGATTGTTGACATGAAGCTTTTAATTCTGTCTTGTGAGTTGAGGATAGTTTCGATTGTATGTGCGCCCCTTTCAGTTAGTTTGTATACTCTTTTTCGCTCTATCCATACTCCGTCAACTAAGCCATTTCGTTCTAAGGAATAGAGAAGTGAATAGACTGTGCCTGAACTTACTAGAAACCCAAATTTTGTATGTATATAGCTTATTACATCGTAACCGCTTATGGGTCCATTTTGAAGTTCTGCCATTATTATTGTATCCATGAAGTTTTTGATTACTTTTTCATGCATTTTTTTAATTATTCTGGCTTCAGATTTTTCTCCGTTGACTGTTATTGTTAACGCTACCATGTTCTTCACATCTGTTATCGTTTATTCATGTTTAAATATTTAAGCATTATTCGGATTTGGAATAATAAGTTATAACTTAGGCGGAAAGGTTTAAACTAAATAAATATTTTTAAACAATTGGTCGATGATAGAAAGCAATCAACCTCTAGCATTTATTACGTCGACAAACGAATGGCAGTGACTTGTATTTTACACAGAAATGTTATTGATGAACAATAAAGGGCAAAGAAAATTGCACTGTTTGTATAAATAGATCGGCATTGATTTGATAGTTTTTTAGATCAAAAGTTCAATTTTCATTGTTTTGTTTTCAATCTTACTATTTACCGATATATGTACATGTTAAGAAGTGTTATCTCCTATTTTGGCATAGAAGCCTACGGTGCCTTAAAGTTGATTTCATGGAAATATACGTTTAAACGGTTAAATGAAGAATACGAAATAGCCAAGAAGAAGCAGCAAGCCCTAGATAATCTTTTCACATCTGGCAAAATTTCACAGAATACACGCGACTCATTCAACTCCGAAATCGCAGCAGCCATTGCATCAATAGAGAAGCAGCAAAAAGAACTCTTTGATAGCATGCAAGGAAAGACCCAGGAATTAGAGAACCAAATTCAGACATTAGAAACACTTCTCGCCAATTATGAGATTCAGCATGTAGCGGGAGAAATCGATGAAGAAATTTACCAACGAGAAATTAGTCTGTTTACCTCTGGCCTCGAAACTACAAAGAATGAACTAAATACAATAAAACAAGTTACAAGTCAACTCTCTCCAACTCCACTAATTCAAGCGCCCGCAGCTCCAGAACCAATTTCTCCAGTTATCGAAGCGAAAATTGAAACCCCCGTTATTGAAGTAACTCCAGTTGAAGCTCCGATTCAAGCCCCTATCATTGAAACAGTAGTCGAAACGCCAGTTGCGCCTGCTCCTATTGAAACCGCTCCAGCTGAAGTTGCAGTTGAAGTAGCAAAAGCAGAAGCAGCCGTAGTTGAAACTGCGCCTGTCGAGACTCCTGCTACTGTAGAGGTTACACCAATCGAATCAGCTCCAGCGGAACCAGCCCCAGTTGAATCAGCTCCCGCAGAAGTAGCGCCTTCGCCAGTCGAAACCCCAGTTGAAATCCAAGTAATTGAAACTTCTCCAGTTGAAGCCGCTCCAGCATCGGTCGAAGTTCCTGCAATCGAAGCGCCAGCAGTTGAAGCTGCCCCAGTTGAAACAATCCCAGTTGAACCTGTTCCAATCGAAACCGCTCCAGTTGTTGAAGCTCCACCAGTCGAGGTAGCAATCGTTGAGGCTCCAGTAATTGAAGGAGCACCAGTAGAACAAGCTCCGATTCAAATTGAAGTCCCTCCAACGGTTGAAGTCCCTATTGTAGAAGCAGCCCCAATTGAAACTCCAGTTGTTGAAACAACACCAATGGAGACTCCTGCAGAAACAACGCCAATCGTAGAAACACCCATTGAAACCCCCATAATAGAGACTCCAGTTGATATTCCGGTTGTCGAAGCAGCACTCATAGAAGCTCCCGTCGATGTTGCACCAGTTGTCGAAGTTCCCGTTGCGCAAGTCATTGAAGCTCAATCAATTGAAGCCGCTACAGCACAAATTGAAGCTCTACCTGCAGAGACTGTTTCAGTTGAAGTTCCAATAATTGAACAAACGCCAATCGTCGAATCTCAAGTTGAAGCCCCCTCAGTAGAAATTGTAGAAGTCGAAACTCCGGTAGTTGAGATCCCAGTAATTGAAACCCCAATTATGGAAACATCTCCAGTAGAAGAAGCTCCAATAATTTCCCCTGAACCAGAAGTACAAATAATAAATGAACCATCTGTTGATATCGCTCCCCAAGAACTCACAATTGCTGAGCCTATGTCTCAAGAAATCACAATGGAAGCATCAGCTCCAGAAGCATCTGCCATAGAGCAGCCTGCTGTTGAAGCTGAAACAATTGTTACTACCCCTGAAGTAGTGTCTGATGCTGCACCAGTAAAAACTGAAATTGATGTCCCAATCGATTCATTTGATATTATTCCAGAAGTTGCAACTGTCGAAACAACGCTTGATAAAGTCATTGAGCCAGTTACGATAGAGGAGACACAAGTTCCAGCCCACCCTTTAGAAGCGCCTCAGGGGGCGCATTCAGACATCGTTCAATGTCAAAACGAAACAGAAGAAACCGAAACAGAAGACTCCAATAACAACGAATAAACCGTATCCTTCAAACCAACTTTTCTTTCTTTGTTTTTTCGTTTAATTGTTTTCATTTTTTGATCGAGAATATTAAGTTTATTCTTCTCGCCGGATTCTGCGATCAGTTTGAGCTTAAAATGTTAAATAGTAGTTGCAAACAATTTGGATTTGTCCTTAACGGTTAGGAGGTGACTTGAATGAGTCGGATTTTAACAATTTCGGCTGCTTTAATTTTGGTTGGAACTATACTTGCCGTTTTGCTTGGGCTAGAAGAACTGCTCACTAAAACAACTGTTGACGGTCAATTATCGGGCTTTTACCTTTTTGGCTGTGGATTATTCTTCACTCCGATCGCTTTGCTTCCATTTAGAAGAGGAGAAAAATGGGCTTGGTATACTGCGCTAATCGCTGGAGGTATTGCGCTTGTGGGGCAGCTGTTTCTTGTTTATTTTGCTGGTACCGCATTGCCTTCATACGCTTTACCTGCATCAATAATGCTCGTTGCTTTTTGGGCTACTGCAATAGCCCTTTCAGCTAAAGAAGTCTTTACTTCAAAACCTTAACTTTGCTGGCAAGTTATGGAAATAAAACAATAAAATTTTTTTATTTTTCAAGCAGTGTTGCTAGTAGTCTTATGGCTGCCCAAGCTGCTAGCGCACTTGTATGTGGATTGTCAGGGTGCGGGTCGTTTGCAAATCGTAAGTTCATTTCTCCAAAGCGCCATTTAACCCAAATCTCATGTGTATTACGGATAGTAGTTGGGTCTGAAAAAACTCGAACTTTAACTTTTATAGGTTTAACCGTTAACGCTAACGTTGCTGCAACATTCATTTCACGAGGGAACCTACGTGAAGCTTCCTCTGCTGAGCCCTCATACATTACCTTTTCTTCTGTATTATAGATGCCGAATGCTTTGGGGTTTTTGCGGGAAGTCAGAATAACCTCGTCAATTCCTGCCAAAGCAGCACTTGATAGTGCATCTAATCCCCCTATTGCTCCTGCTGGAAAATGAATTTTGCTTGAGCTGATGTTTAAATCAAGTAATGCGCCCGTGCTCATTACAATTAGCTCAGTTCCTGAAGAAACGATTTTTGCAATGAAATCTCTCACCGCTTTTTGAGACGCGGCTTCCACAACTACTTTCGGTTTCTGGGCAAGTAGATCATCAATGTTTCCAACTATCATTACTGGAAAATTCAGTTTGTCTTTAAGTTTTTGTGCTTTTTTGGGGTCTACATCATAGACAACCAATTCCCGGCACTCTACAAGTTTTCGTTCTATAGCTTCGGCTAATACGGTGCCTATTGCGCCGCAACCTATCAAACCAACCTTTTTTACGTTCATGCCTTTGCCTCATAATCAATTTTAACGTAAACTTCTGTTGGACTAACCTGACGTCCTTCAGTTTTCTTTTCGGCTAAGACCTCGATGCTAGGGGCTTTTAAGGTTCCAGCAATGTCTCCACTTGCCGAACATAAGACTTTGACGTTCTTTTCTGTAGCAGCGTAAATTGTTAATTTTTTGATCGGCGCGTTAAGTGGCAATTTCTTTTCTGCTTTGTCATGGCGCACTTCACCGATAACGGCGATAATTAGGTCACCGTTTTTCTCCGCTTCTTCATTTACCATTGCGGCGTTGAATTTAGGCCAAGGCGAAACCTGCAGGCTTTCAAAGTCTTTGTTATCTCTGAACATCAGCTGGTATATCTCCTCCGTCATGTGGGGTGTAATAGGTGCAAGAAGCTGCAACATGCGATACAGTACTTCGTAGAGTGAGTATTGGGCTGCCAACCTTTTGGTTGAGCCGTGCAGATTTGGATTGTAGAGTCTGTCTTTGACTGCTTCAACGTAATAATCACAGAAAACATGCCAGGTGAAGTTTCGGACATCTTCAATGGCGACATTGAATTGGCATTTCTCGAATTCTTCGGTGACT
>JGI20214J51088_10002730_pt1 | contig 11677 bp, 6 predicted proteins | sample WetSurMetagenome_FD_51088 | JGI IMG/M metagenome (IMG submission 51088)
TTTGTTCAAGGAGGCTATGAAACTTCCAAGGCTTTCCCATGATGCCTGATTACCTTTTCTCCCGTCTATTTCAAAATCAGATGGGGCAAGGTCAACAGAGGGAGTGTATTTCTCCAGGGAGACGGATAATGGCTCTTCAAGCATGGCAGATACATTTTCTGCCTGCCATACATGTGTGAGTTTTCCTCCATCATTTGTTATATTAACCTTACCCGGATTATTATTCTCATAATATCTCAACTTGTAATTGGCAGGAGTTATAACTTTAAGGACACTTTTCTCTGTGCTGACATTATAGCAGGGATGGAAATACCATGATGGCATTTGAAATAGCCCTTTGTAATCTTCGGTAGTTTCAATTTCTACAGTGAAAGGATATGTTCTGTAATCTGGATCAAGCCTGTAGTAATAATTGTCGTCATAGATATTTATTGTGAAAGCTGGCACTGCCTCAACCCGCGATGGACCAAAAGATTTGACCTTCTTTCCATTTGCATCGTATATTACAATTTTTTCCAGATGAGTAGAGCTAAACTTGTCAGTCATTCCATTGTAAACTGAGAAGAAACGTCCGTCCTGGTTCAGAATGGTTACAACAGCTTTCGTGTGTTCTTTAGCATTGGAAGGCGAGATTATTTCAAAGGTCTCGTCCCAAATGCGTATCACTGCTGAAGCATTCTTTTTAAGCTCCGGGCTTATTGATTCGACAGTATATACCTGTGCCCTAGTTTGCGAGGGTGCTATGCAAAAAAGCAGTGAAATAAGAGCTGTTTTAAATAGAAATCTTTTTCTCATTGCATTTTAAGTATTACAGGTTCGGCATGTTTGCTCACAAGATTATTGTAAACATTTCTTACATCTTTATACTGGTCCTGTGTAATTGTAAGAGAGTTGATATTAAATGCGTAATCAACTTTTATCTGTTTCCCCTCTGCTGTGGCATTATAGGTAAATGCAATGGCATTGTTATGCATTTTTGACGCTATTGGTCTGGGTAATACTCCGGGTGTTACATTGTCAGGGAGATTGACTACTACATTAACCGTGGTCTCTTCCAGCCTGCTAAAACTTATCGGATAGACACGTTCTGCGGCGTTAAACGGGCTCTCTTTAATCTGTTCAAACAACATAGGTGTTATGTAAAGTTCCTTATCAACCTGAGTTACCAATCCTTCAATTGTTGCATCAAGTGTTACTATAACGGGTTTATATAAGTCGTCAATATTTTCAATGTTTATATCATTTATCACAAGACCGGGATTTGATTTTTCAAACTCACGGGCATATTCGTCTTTACTATTATACGAAGAATAATCATCCCTGAAATCATAAGCAGCATAGTCTGACAGGGTCATTATTATTTTGCCTGAGAGAGTCAGATCAGGATTAAGAGTCATCTCATATTTATAGTTTGCAGATTCCTTGCTCTTACACACAAGCGGGATCCACTGTGAATATTTGTCGGAGATAATTCTTCCATTTCCGTTTATAACTCTGTCGGGGAGAAGGTAATCAGGCATGTATTTTTCAGTTGCATCCAGAAGTGTAAAGCCACTTTCGGTTTTCACTGCTACAATAACGTAATCAAGTTTATAGCGGCTCGGGTTAAACTGCGACAGCATTCCGTTGGACCTGGAGCTCAGAACTACAGGATAAACCTCAAATCCAAGCTTATTTAATATTTGCAGCAGGGTAAAATTAATGTCAGCAACGCTGCCTGAACCTATTTTAAAATGGTTGCATAGCCCTTCATCTGAAACATATTTTGTATATTCTTTGTTCCAGGCCTCCTTCTTTACTGCTTCAAATGCAGCTTTGATTAGCTCATCACCCTGCTTGCCGGAGCTTTTTAAATCATTAACCATTGATGATGCACAAAGTATCGGTTGGCCTTGTGCCGGAAAATAACTGTTTGTCAGAAGATTACTATTTACATCTTCCCAGGATGTGGTATAGGTTTTGAAATACCCGGGTATTGTAATGGATCTTATCTCAATTTCCATTTTGCTCATGTAATTATCCCTTGAGTTGATAAAAGGCTCCGCTTTGAATGCNGGAACGTTAGCAGCAGCCCATCGATCAGTTGTTGAAACTGTCATTGGAATATACCCGAAAAAATTCTTGCTGAAATTCAGGTATGGAGATTGAGGTATGTCTATCTCGCTGTATTTTACCGGGATAATCCTCTGGAAATCCCATTCCATTGGTAACCCCTGGAAAACATACTGGAGATCAAAAACAGTTCCTACTTTGAGATCAGGTATTGCCAGTGTTACTTCGTAAAGCCCGGAGCTAAGTTTTTTATAGAAAATTGAAGATGAAGGGAGTTTTTCTTTTACAAGCTGATCGCCTTGCATATTATAAATCATCCCTTTTACTGCCGGCTTTTCATCAACCAGATATCTTAAATCAGAGACATCATAGCCGGATTTTTTAAGAATTTTAATTCTTAATGTCCTGGTGAAAATAAAGTTTTCAATGTCGAACCATCCATAGTCTACAAGTACTACTGCTGCAGCACTTGTATCGGGCTCATAGGTATTGTTTGCTACATCTTCCTTGGTTATTTTTCCGAATGTAATAGGTGCTTTCTGACAAAAAGATGGCAGAAGAAAAATAGAAAACACTACAAAAGAAAGTAAGAGGTTTTTCATATCAGACTATTTGGTTAAAATTATGGTTACGTGACAGCAGAAAAATCACTATCTCAAAAATATAATTTTAATTTATTCAATTTTAAAAACATGTAATTGTTTTAAAAAAAATTTGACCATCGGGTGAAAAGTAAATTTCAATAACGAAAAAGGGATACCGAACAGATATCCCTTTAAATTAATTTATAAAATAAAGATCATTTTGTGAGTATCATATACCCCCAGGGATCCATTTTGTAAGTTTTGTCATGTTTAATTTTTAACTCATCACCGGTAAAGACATCTTTGTATTTCCCCTCGTCAAAACCACCTTTCAGCCTGACACTTACTGAATCCTTGCTGAAATTAATAATTGTCAGAACAGAATAGTCATCTTTAACTCTGGTATAGGCAACCACTTTTTTGGGTTTTGTTGTTTTAATTAAGTTATATGAACCTCCTTCGGTGCCATGGCGCAATGCCGGGTTAGAAGTCCGCAGATCACACAGTGTTTTATAAAACTGTCTCAGATCGGTCTCTTTCCAGACAATGGGGTCGTGCTTAAAAAATTCAAGGCGTTTGTCGAGATCAGCTTCCTGCCCGTTATAAAGCAATGGCACACCTGGGATAGTGAACAGGTAAGCAGCAAAGGCCTTTTGTGCATCTCCCATCTTTTCTTTTATTGTTCCATTCCATGAGTTTTCATCGTGATTAGTGAGGAAACGCAGGCGATATGCATCAGCGGGATAATATTGCATTTCCACTTTCATAATACTGTCAAGGGCTACCGGTTTTCTTTTTCCTTCCGCAACGGCATTCATCAGGTGATGATGTGCCCAGGCGTAATTCATGTCAAAGGCTCTTTCAAGAAGATATGAGTGTTCCTCATCTTCTGCAAGCATAAGAACGGGTTTTACAGCCTCCAGCTCGGTTCTTGCCTTATACCAGAATGCTTCAGGTATGAGACCAGGGAAATCACATCTGAAACCATCAACGCCAACATCTGCAACCCAGTACTTCATGGCATCTATCATATAATCCCACAGAGGAAGAGCCTTGTAATTGAGTTGTATAACATCGCTCCAGTCAAAGGGGGAAACGAATTTGCCTGTAGAATCTTTAGCATACCAGTCGGGGTGCTCTTTTGCCATAGCGTTGTCCCATGATGTGTGATTGCCAACCCAGTCGAGAATGACATGGAAACCCATTTCATGAGCTTTTGCAACCAGGGCTTTGAAGTCATCAATATTGCCGAACTCGGGGTTAATACCCTTAAAATCTTTAATTGAATAATAACTACCCAGTTCTCCTTTTCGGTTCACTTCACCTATTGGATAAACAGGCATAAACCAAAGTACATTTACACCGAGATCTTTAATCTGTGTCAATGAGCTGTCTACTCCGGCAAATGTACCGGATTTTGAAAACTGCCGTACATTAACCTCATAAAGTACCATGTTGCGTGTCCAGCCAACATGTTTAACCGACGTTGTAAGAGGAGCCTTTTCAGCAATCCCGGTTTTTTGTTTGCATGATGATAAAACGATGGCAAATCCTATTCCCAGGACAATAATCCAGATCAGGGGTTCTTTCATTTTGTTATTTTTTTAATTCAATAATCATTGCGCTTTTTGGTGCTATTATAAACGAAGAGAGATCCGAAATAGTCTGACCGGATATAACATCATGACCTGCGGTATATCCCTCCATAGCCTCTCCATATCTTTCCCTTGTTATTGTCCGTGATTCCTTGTCGTTATTATTCAGAACTACCAATACCGATTCGTTGTCGTTATACCTTGAATAAACGTAAAGGTTATTTTCAGGTATGAACTGTTTAAGTTTACCGGAATGTATCACTTTCTTGTCTTTTCTCCAGTTGAGTAGATTCCGGGTATACATGAAAGCATCTTTCTCTATGCCGGTCATTCCGTCAGGGGTGAAACAATTTTTTTGATCACCGGCCCATCCCCCCGGGAAGTCAGTACGAATGTAACCATCGCCCTTGCTTTTATCTCCTTCAGTTAAAATCTCGGAGCCGTAATATATCTGCGGGATTCCACGTGTCGTCAGCAAGAATGCCATCGCCATTTTATATACCTCCGGTCTGTTTCCTGTTTCGGAATAATATCTTGTCATGTCGTGGTTATCAAGAAAAATGAGATTTGTGAATGGATTGGGATACAGGAAATCCTGTGCGAGGGCATAGTAGAGTTGTGCAATGCCGTATATATCATTATCGGGTTCTGTGAATGCCTTATGTGTGGCAAAGGAAAGAGGAAAGTCCATAACAGATGGCAGGTTTGACTCATAACCGTCGTTGTTCTTTTTCCCAAGAGCCCAGTATGCTACAAATGGTTCCTGCTGATACCATGTTTCACCCACAATAAAGAATCCGGGGTATTCATCCGTAAGCCTTTTTGCCCATCTTGACATCATATTCTTCTCGGGGTAGGGATAGGTATCCATCCTGATGCCATCGAGGCCACTAAAGCCAATCCACCAGAGACTGTTCTGTGTAAGATAAGTCTCAACCAATGGGTTACTCTGGTTCAGGTCGGGCATTGAAATATCAAACCAGCCTTTCTCCATAAGCTCGGCATCGTATTTTGCTGCATAGGGATCCATATATGTAGATGCCCTGTAATTTGTCCTGGTAAAAGTATCGAACTGGTGAACCCAGTCTTTACATGGAAGATCTTTCATCCACCAGTGCTCTGAACCGCAATGGTTGAATACCATATCCATCACTATCTTAATCCCGACCCCATGAGCTTCGTTTACAAGCTGCCGGAAACCATCGTTAGTACCATACCTTGGATCAACCTTGTAAAAATCTGTTATTGCATAACCATGATACGAAGTCTGCTTCTGGTTGTTCTCAAGAAAAGGGGTGAGCCAGATGCCGGTAACGCCCAGATCTTTGATATAGGAGAGATGGTCTGAAATACCTTTAAGATCTCCTCCGTGACGTCCGTTGGGGTTTTTCCTGTCGGCTTTTTCATACATCCCTTCCACATTGTCATTTGAGGGGTCTCCGTTTGCAAACCTGTCAGGCATAAGAAGATAAATAACATCTGCTGCGTTAAAGCCTTTCTGCGGTTCAGAAGACTTCTGCATAAGTGTATATTTATATGCAATCTTTTCTTTTCCCCTGGTAAATGTGAGAAGCGGGTTTCCGGGTTTACAACTATTGTCGATTTTTAAATTGATAAAAAGATAATTGGGGTTCTCGGTCTTTACCACAGTGCTTATTTCAAGACCCGGGTATGCGGTGCTGACATTAAATTCTGAGATATCCTTTCCGTAAACCATAAGTTGCACATCAGGGTTCTTCATACCTGTCCACCACGATGGCGGTTCAATACGTTGTATATGCTGAATGGCCTGGGCAGGCAATAATAGTGATATGAAAAAAGTCAATACTGAAATAAGAATAATCTTTTTCATTTTCTTTCAAGTTTGCTTGTTTTGCCTGGCTCAATTGTTACAGGCTCGCCATATAGCTCTATATTGATACCGGAGTCAGAAAAGTTTGTAATTATCACATCTCTTTCTGTTACTTCAACCTTAAGTGGTTTATTCCTAAACCTCATAATGAAAGAGAATGACTCCCATGCATCAGGTATTGTAGGGTTGAGAGAAACTTTATCGTTTTTTATTTTCATTCCGCCAAAGCCCTGAACAATTGAAAGCCATGTTCCAGCCATACTTGTAATGTGCAAACCGTCTTTCACCTCTTTATTATAATCATCGAGGTCAAGACGGGCCGTTCGCAGGTATAGTTTATATGCCCTGTCGATGTCCTTCAGCTTTGCTGCAAGAATGGAGTGTATGCTGGGAGAGAGAGATGATTCGTGAACGCATCTTGCTTCGTAAAAGTCAAAATTACGTCTTAATGTTTCATCATCGTAGTCGTCTTCAAAGAAATATAATCCCTGGAGTACATCGGCTTGTTTGATAAATACTGATCGCAGAATCCTGTCCCATGACCAATGTTGATTAAGAGGTCTTTCAGAAGGATTAAGCTCAGAGACAAGCATTTGCTCCTTGTCCATATATCCATCCTGCTGCAGGAAAATTCCAAGTGAGGTATCTTCAGGGAGGTGGATATTGGCAATAATATTTGTCCAGTGTGAAATCTCTTTTTCCAAATCAAGTGCGGTGCGGGTAATTACAGCATTGTATTTTGCATTATTTACAACATGGAGCCCCTCGAGAACCTCTATAGTATATTTAAGTGTCCAGCGTGCAATAATGTTTGTATACCAGTTGTTATTTACGTTGTTTTCATATTCATTGGGGCCTGTTACGCCAAGGATAACGAACTTATTCCTATGATCTGACCATGTTGCTCTTTGTGACCAGAAACGTGAAACAGCAATAAGCACGTCAAGTCCGTAATCTGCCAGGTAGTCTTTATCTCCGGTGTTTCTGACATAGTTGAAAATTGCATAGGCAATGGCACCGTTACGATGTATCTCTTCAAAAGTTATTTCCCATTCATTATGGCACTCTTCGCCATTCATGGTTACCATGGGGAAGAGTGCGGCTCCGTTTTTAAAACCAAGCTTCCCGGCATTCTCAATTGCCTTGTCAAGCTGTTTGTACCTGTAAAGTAACAGGTTACGTGCTACATGTGAGTCGGCTGTATTAAGGTAAAATGTAAATGCAAAGGCTTCTGTATCCCAGTAGGTGCTGCCTCCGTATTTTTCACCGGTAAAGCCTTTGGGCCCGATGTTAAGTCTTGGGTCTTCACCTGTATAAGTCTGGTATAACTGGAAAATATTAAATCTTATGCCCTGCTGCGCCGCAATATCTCCTTTTATTACAATATCGCCCTGTTCCCATCTTTCAGCCCAGGCCTTCCTGTGCTTATCAAATAGCATTATGAAGCCCTCACATTCAGCTTCATATGCTTTTGACATAGCTTTGCTTTCAATTGACCCGGGAGCGTGGTTCAGAGATGAAAGTACTGCTATATATTTTGTTACATCAATAACATCCCCTGAAGAATACTGATAAGTGAAAATAGATGCGGCATATTGGTTTCTTGTTGAGATGTCCGTATGGCCATCTGTGACATCCCTGCCATTGACGCAAAAGACGTTGGTCTGCGCAGTAGCAACAACGAAACCTGTTTTTCGTGTCTGCGATTTAACAACAACTTTCTTGCCTTCTGTCTTTACTGCAGTCTCTTCCCAGAACTTTTCGCCATAATTGGCATCCTCGTTTTTTACATCAGCATTGATATAAGAGGTTATTCTTAATTTTCCGTTTCCCCCTGAAAGTTTAAGGGAATATTTTATTGCTGCTTTTTCTGGTTCGCTCATTGAGACGAATCTTTTTGCAGTCACTTCAACAATACAGCCCGAAGACATGGTTACGATGAAACTTCTTGTCAGCAGACCTTCCTTCATATCAAGAGTTCGTGTGAAGGATTTTATTTTACATGTTGCAAGGTCAAGCTGCTGGTCATCAATTTCAATATCAATACCAATCCACGACATGGTATTAGGTACTTTTGCAAAATACTCAGGATAGCCGTTTTTCCACCATCCAACCAGGGTCTTGTCGGGATAAAATATACCGGCGACATAGCTACCCTGAAGAGTGTCCCCACTGTATCTCTCCTCAAAATTAGCCCTTTGTCCCATCATTCCATTCCCAATGGAAAAAATGCTCTCAGAGTCCTTGCTGTTTTCCGGCTCAAACCTGTTCTCAATAATTTTCCACTCGTCCGGCACAAAACGTGAGTTCATTATTTTTTGTTTAAAGTTTTCTTAACTGTTCAATTGTTATTCCGGCAAGATTTGGCACAATAATTTCTGCTTCTGAAAGGTTCTCTTGTTCACCAATTCCTACACATTTCATTCCGGCTGCATGGGCAGCCTTAACACCAGCAACAGCATCTTCAAAGACAATGCAGTTTACAGGGTTCAACCCGAGTTGTTCAGCTCCTTTCAGGAAAACTTCCGGATTGGGTTTTGCCCGGGTAACACTATATCCGTCAATTACTGCATCAAATAAACCGGTAAGCCCGATGCGATCAAGAATGACTCCGGCATTTTTGCTTGCAGAACCAACCGCAATAAGGATTCCTTCCTTCCTGAGTTTTAACAGGAGGTCAATACTACCCGGAAGTATTTCTGAAGGATTCATTTGTGTTATGTAGTCAACATACCAGTTGTTTTTCCTGGTGGCAAGCAGGATCTTTTCCTCATCATCTTTCTCTATATTACCTGCGGCTAGCAGAATATCAAGTGAAGCCATACGGCTCACACCCTTAAGTGCTTCGTTTTGCTCCTCACTGAAGTCAAACCCAAGTTCGTTTGCAAGCCTTCTCCAAGCCAGATAATGATACCTGGCAGTATCAACAATTACTCCGTCGAGATCAAAAATACAACCCTTCAAATCCATCATTATTTCTTATCGTCTATGTCTTTAACAAATTTTACAGAAAAGGCAGCTATCAGCATTGAGATACCTCCGGTTACAAGAGCAAGCATAGTGTCACCTTCAAAAAGATGTTTTACCATACTTCCAAGTATACTGGCTGCAAGAATCTGCGGTATAACAATGAAAAAGTTGAATATCCCCATATAAGTGCCCATCTTGTTTTGTGGCAGAGAGCCGGTTAGGATGGCATAAGGCATAGAGAGAATACTGGCCCATGCCAGACCAATGCCTATCATTGGTAATACAAGAAGCCCGGGAGATCCAATAAAGTTGATTGATATAAGACTTATTCCTCCAATAATTAGGCATAATGCATGAGTGACTTTTCTACTGGTAGCTTTTGCAATTACCGGCAGAAAAAATGCTATCAGAGCTGATGCCCCGTTATATATTCCAAAAAGTCCGCTGACCCAGTTAGCTCCTTTATTATAAGTAGCTGATAAAGTATCTGTTGTCCCATAAATATGTGAGGTTACAGCCGAAGTAGTATATATCCATAGTGAAAACAGCGCAAACCAGGTGAAAAACTGAACCACAGCCAGTTGTGCCATTGTAGTAGGCATATGCTTCAGGTCAGTAAGGATAACATTAAGACCATTTATTCCTTTACCTACCGACTGAAGTATTCCTGAAAGTATCTGTAAAAGGCCAAAGAGTGTGATGCCTCCGGTTACAACATAGAGCTCTTTTTCAAGATTGACCCTTGAAAGAACAAATGTAAGGATGGCACCAATTCCAAACCATATCAGGCCTGGTTTATAGAAATTCTCGTTCGTCACCAGCCCCTTTTCTAAATTTTGAGCTTGAGGTTCTGCTATGTTAAGCGCCTCACCTCTTGCTACCTTTTCACCTTTTTCAAATTCCTCAAGTTCTTCAGGCGAATATTCTTTTGTTCGAATGATGGTCCATAATACAGCAAGGAGTAATACACAGCCACCTATGTAGAATGCTATTTTAACATTAGGCGGTAACAGTTTTCCTGCTGCGGGAACTGCAGGAACATTAAACAGCTTTACAAGCAATAAGGGGAGGAATGAACCGATGACAGCTCCGATGCCGATGAAAAAACTCTGCATTGCAAATCCTGTTGTACGTTGCCCTGATGAAAGCATATCACCAACAAAAGCCCTGAATGGCTCCATTGATATGTTTATAGATGCATCCATTATCCATAGCATTCCTGTGGCAAAAAGCCATGTTGGAGAGTTTGTTATTGCGAAGAGGGCAAGGGTTGCCAGTATAGCTCCTGTAAGAAAATATGGACGCCTTCTTCCCAAACGTCCCCATGTTTTATCGCTCATATGACCGATGATAGGCTGTACCAGTAAACCTGTGACTGGCGCTGCCACCCATAAGATAGGGATCTGATCAACTTTTGCTCCGAGCGATTCGAAGATACGACTTACGTTCCCGTTTTGTAAGGCAAAACCCATTTGGATGCCCATAAACCCAAAACTCATATTCCATATCTGCCAAAATGAAAGTTTTGGCTTGCGTCTGTATATCTCGTTCATAATTTGGTTTTGTCAGATTTCTACCTAATTAAATGCCCAATTCAAAATTAAACTAAAATTTCTCTTCACCACTATGTTTTAAAGTCGCGACCTGCCCATTTTTCGGGCATTTGCGGCGGGTTAATTATTTCAAACGTTTTCGGCCTGAATAACTATTTTAAATACTGCTACTATTTAGACGCATTCTAAATAAAAAGAGGCCATAAATGAAATCCGGACAAAACAAAGGATGACATATTCGTACATTTAAATTTTGTAAATTTGATATATAGTCAACCTAATGTTTATTACGATGGCAGAATTTATATATGAGAAGCATTTTCAACTTGGTACTGATAATACAAAGTATCGTTTGATAAGCAGGGATTATATCTCGGTGACAGAATGTTACGGCAGAAAAATATTGAAGGTTGACACACAGGCGCTTAATTTACTTGTTAAAGAGGCCTTTACTGATATAAATTTTTATCTCCGTACCTCACATCTTGAAAAGCTTTCCGCTATATTAAAGGATCCGGAAGCGACGGACAATGATCGGTTTGTTGCCTGGGTTATGCTGCGTAATTCAGTGATATCGGCAAAAGGTGAGCTTCCATGGTGCCAGGACACTGGAACCGCTATTGTTATGGCATATAAGGGAGAAGATGTATTTACCGGGGCCGATGATAGTGAATATATTTCCATGGGAGTTTACGAGACTTACCGGGATAAAAACCTGAGATATTCGCAGGTTGTTCCTTCGTCAATGTTTGATGAAAAGAACACTGGCAGCAATCTGCCTGCTCAGATAGATATTACTTCGTGCTCCGGCAACAAGTATGAGTTTCTTTTTATTGCAAAGGGAGGAGGCTCGGCAAACAAGACATTTTTATATCAGCAATCAAAGTCATTGCTTAACGAAGCTTCATTGACAAAGTTTGTCAGTGAAAAGATAGAAGACCTTGGCACATCGGCCTGCCCTCCATACCACCTTGCAGTTGTAATCGGGGGAACTTCTGCAGAGATGACATTAAAGACCGTGAAGCTTGCCTCGGCGGGTTATCTTGATGATCTGCCCACGACCGGAAGTAG
>JGI20214J51088_10002732_pt1 | contig 11672 bp, 9 predicted proteins | sample WetSurMetagenome_FD_51088 | JGI IMG/M metagenome (IMG submission 51088)
GTCGTCCTCGACGAGGCCGGGACGATCCTGGATGTGAATGCCGCAGGCCCATCGCTGACCGGTATTGCCAAAGAGCAGCTGATCGGCACACCGTATTTCGGCTACCTTATCGATGACGGGACCCTCACGTCTGCCTTGGCCGGGCTCCTTGATGCAGGAACCCTCGAGAAATTTGTCCGGATACAACGGACCGACGGGCATGTTACTCCCCTGTCTGTACATGCAATGGTTATTCCGGGATGGAAAGGCGGAAAAAAACGGATCATCGTTTCCGGCCATGATATCACCCGCCAGAAACAGGATGAGGAAGCCATCCGGGCATCCCTGGATGAGAAAGTCCTGCTCCTGCGGGAGGTCCACCACCGGGTGAAGAACAATCTCCAGATCATCATCAGTCTTGTCAACCTCCAGATGCGCCAGACCGGGGATCCCGCAGTAAAGCAGATCATGGCCGAGACGCAGAACCGCGTGCGGGCAATGTCGCTTGTCCACGAGAAGCTCTACCGCTCCGAGAGCCTCTCCCGGATCGATTTTGCGGATTATACCCGCTACCTTGCAACCCAGCTCTTCTCCTTCTACGGTACGGACACCCGGCGGGTGCAGCTGGANATGGCCATGGGGAAGACCATGGTGGACATCAATACGGCCGTCCCCCTTGGCCTGCTGGTGAACGAGCTCATCTCCAATGCCCTCAAGCATGCCTTCCCGCAGGGACGGGAAGGGACGATCCGAATCGGCGGCGGGGAGGAAGAAAATCTCATCACGCTAATTATACGGGATAACGGAGTCGGGATCCCTGCGGATATTGACTGGAAGAACACCACGTCGCTTGGCATGCGTCTCGTCACCAGCCTGATCGACCAGGTCGACGGGACAATTACGCTGGACCGGGAAAGCGGGACAATGTTCACGATAACGGTGAAGAGAGAACCTGAAGCCGGAGGTACGAAATGAATCATTCCCGGGCCGGTTTCCCGTATCCGGGGTTCAGGCCCCGATCAGGACCCGGATACCTGTCCTTCCTGCGTCCGGAGGCGCGGTTCGCGGTGGGAGAGGAACGATGAAATCCCGCAAATCCCCAAAAAAAACGGTTCATACGACCTCTGAAGGGGTGCATCCAGATCCTGAAGGAGCGCTCCGGCGGAGCGAGGAGAATCTCCGCATGGTACTTGATAATTTACCGGATCTGGTTCTTGTGCACCGGAACGGAATTATCCAGTATGTCAACCCGGCCATGACTGAGACCATGGGAATCAGGCCGGAAGAAGTGCTCAAAAGACCCCTTCTTGATTATATCGCCCCCGAGTACCATGCACGTGTTGCTGCTGCTGTCCGTGAGCGGACAGAATCCGGCAGGGTCCGGCCGTATGAGATTGAACTGTTGTCTCATGACGGCGGGCGAAGAACGGTGCTCATCCGCGGATCGGCAATTGAATTTGAGGGTTCGCCTGCAGTTCTCACGGTGCTTTCGGATATCACCGAACACCGGAAAGCCGAAGGGGCGCTCCGTGAAAGCGAGGAACGGTACAGTACGCTCTTCTCCAATAACCACTCTGTCTCTCTTATCATCGACCCTGATACCGGCAGAATCGTCGATGCCAACGGTGCTGCCCTCCGGTACTATGGTTATTCCCGCGACCAGCTGCTGTCCATGGGTATCTATGACCTGAACCGGCTGCCCCGCGATACGGTGGTCAGGAACCTTGTACGGGCAAAAAACAGGAAAGAGAAACATTTCCTCTCAACCCATTACCGTTATGATGGGGAGAAGCGCTCCGTGGAAGTGTATTCCGGCCCGATCCGGATCCGGGGAAAACCGCTCTTTTACTCCATCATCCATGATATCACCGACAGCAGGCTGGTTGAAAAGGCGTTACGGGAGAGCGAGGAACGGTACCGTACCCTCATTGACAATCTGCCGGATTATGTCATCGTCCACCGAGAGGGGATCCTGCTCTACGTCAACCCGGCGGCTGCAGACCATCTTGGGTATGATCTAAAAACCCTCCTTGGCAAACCACTCCTCTCGTTCATAGCCCCGGAGTACCATGATACTATCCGTCAGGCGATTATCCGGCGGATGGCGGGAGAAGATATCCCGTCGTACGAGATGAAGATCCGGGCAAAGGACGGGACATTCCGCACGGTCCTGACCAATGGTTCNGCCATCACCTTCGAAGGAAAACCTGCCAGCCTCAATGTGCTTTCGGATATNACCGACCGCAAACTCATGGAGGAAGAAGTACGGTCGCTCAACCGGGTCCTTGAACAGCGGGTAAAGGACAGGACCGAAGCCCTCAGTAAAACCAACGAACAGCTGACTGCCGAGATAGCAGCACGGAACGAAGCTGAACAGGCGACCATCCGCTCCCTTGAAGAAAAAGAACTCCTGCTCCGCGAGATCCACCACCGGGTCAAGAACAATCTCCAGATCATTGCAAGCCTCNTAAAACTCCAGTCCCGGTACATCAGTGATCCAAACGTCCTGGAATCGATCAGGAACAGCCAGAGCAGGATACGGGCCATGGCCCTTGTCCACGAGCGGATTTACCGCTCCCACAATATCGCGGAGATCAATGTAAAGGATTACCTGGACTACCTGACAAAACAGATCTTCCAGTTCTATAACATCCAGCAGCACCAGATCGGCATTACCGTGACGATGGACGTGATCCTGGCCGACATCGATACCGTCACTCCGCTCGGGCTCATCATCAACGAGCTCGTATCCAACTCGCTCAAATATGCATTTCCCGATGGGAGGAAGGGGTTCATCTCCATCGAATGTACCCGACCGGAACCGGACAAGCTCCGGATTATTTACCACGATGACGGGATCGGTATGCCCGCAGGGTTTGACTGGAAGAATACCGAATCCCTTGGTCTCCGGCTGGTCAACAGCCTTGTCGACCAGCTGAACGGGACCATCGAGACTGGCGGGGACACCGGATTAACGTTTGTCATAACCATTCAGCCGAAGCGGGGCTCGTTATCTTCCTGAACGTCTGCAGCCCTGCGTCCCGGCGCCGGCGAATCCGCCGGCACCCGGACGGGACGAAAGGTATGTCCCGGTCGCACAACCAGCAGGCCGGACGGAAAAAAGCACGGGGAGAGGATCCGGACCCCGCTGCAGGACCCGAAGGGCGGGGGACAGGATCCCGCCTTCGTTATTCCCCGGGTTTTACAAGAAGTATTTATATAGTGTCGTAATAATGGTTGACTGGTAAATTAAGAAGTGTTCCATGCCGCCAGCATCCGTCTTCATTGTCGAAGACGAACTCATTGAAGCAGAAGATATCCGCCAGACTCTGGAAAACCAGGGATATACCGTGACCGGGATCGCGCGGTCAGGCGAGCTGGCCCTCGAATATCTCCGCACTGCCCGGCCTGATGTCGTACTCATGGACATTCACCTTACCGGCACCATCGATGGCATTGACACGGCCAACAGGGTTCGCACGCTTTACAATATTCCGGTCATTTTCCTGACAGCCCACGCAGACGAGACCACGCTTGCAAGGGCGAAAGTCACCGAACCGTACGGGTACGTCCTCAAACCTTTTGACGAACGGGAATTGCATTCCAGCATCGAGATGGGACTCTACAAGCACCGGATGGAGGCGCTGGCAAAAGAGAACGAACGCACCATCCGGGTCCTTGCCAATGCCATCCCGGATGCGGTGATGCTTCTTGATGAAGACCGGCATATCATTGCGCTCAACGATGCGATGGCACGCCGGCTCGGACTCACGTATGCCCGTACACAGGGCGAACCGGCTGTCCGGTTTGACGGGAATGGCATGTTCACCTCACTGGATTTTCGGATCAGCACGGTCTTCCGGTCAGGTCTTCCTGTCCGCTTCGATGAGAAGAACGGAGAGGGGTGGTTTGAGATCTCCCTTCACCTTGTCGAGAGACTGGAAGGATCAGGGCAGCGGGTTTTTGTTCAGTACCATGATATCACCGATCACAAGAGATTCGAGAACCAGCTGAAAAAAGAGGGAATGACCCGGATCGAACAGAACATGGAGCAGTTCCAGATCCTGAACGATCAGATCAGGAATCCCCTCCAGGCTATCATGGGGTATGTCAACCTCGACTGCGTCCGGAACCAGGAGCGCATCATGGAGCAGATCAAGCTGATAGATAACCTTGTTTCCCGCCTTGACCAGGGATGGGTGGAGTCTGAAAAGGTACGCCGTTTCCTCCTCCGCCATTACCGGGACAATCCTGACGATAACCCGGGGACATCCTCCCCGGCGGGGGACCGGAGGGATGCAGCTGATGTACAGCGTCCTTGTCGTTGATGACGATCCGGCAATCCGGGAGATCTTCACCGCGTTCCTGATCCAGAAAGGAATGAGCGCCATTGCGGTGAGCGGGGGAAGGGAATGCCTCGATCTGCTGAAGAACCAGATGCCGGATATCATCCTCCTGGATCTGATGATGGAGCCTATGGACGGATGGGAAACCCTCCGTGAAATCCGAAATCATCCCTTTGCCGGGCAGGTTCCCGTGATAATTATCACGGGGAAACAGCCGGTTCCTGCCGATATCCTGGAATACGGCGGCATGATCGAGGATTTTATCGGAAAGCCTCTTGACTTCGTCAGGCTCGTTGCCTGCCTGCCCCAAACCCTGGAAAAGATCCGGGACCTGAACCGGACCGCCGCACAAAAGCAGGAAGCCGGAATGGATCCGGCACGTATCGCCGAGTATACCCGCCTCCTGCGGCTCGTGAGGATCACCACTACCCTGATCAGGAGACATAAGGATAAATCGTGGGCAGAGCAGGTTTTCTTGGAAAAACAGGAAGAGCGGCTGGCCGTACTGCATGCCATTCTCGGTTTTCCGGACCGCTTCCTGGCATGGGACAGGGAGGGATAACGATTCGCGANCCGGTGGACAACCCGGGATTACCCACAGGAACAGTTATCAGGATAATCGCCAGAACGATTACATAAGGGGTGCATGATGGATCAACCGGCAATTTTTATTGTTGAAGATGAGGCGATTGTTGCAAACGATATCAAGGAGACCCTCAAAAGCCTGGGATATTCCGTTCCCGGGATAGCGAAATCGGGGGAACTTGCCCTTGAAAAAGTCAAGGAGTCCAACCCGGATCTCGTGCTGATGGATATCCACCTCGCAGGGCAGATGGATGGTGTTGAGACCGCGGGGAAGATCCATGTTCTTTACGATATTCCGGTCATCTACCTTACCGCGTATGCCGACAAGGCGCTCCTTGAGCGGGCAAAAGTCACTGAACCTTACGGGTACGTCATCAAACCCTTTGACGAGCGGGAACTCCACTCCGTTATCGAGATGAGCCTCTACAAACACCGGATAGAGCGCGAGATCAAGAAGCGTGACGCGGTTCTCTTTGCCGTGAGTTCCGCTGTCGAATGGCTGCTCCGTATCTCGCGTTCGGAATCGCCCCTGTCGCATGAACCCCGCGACTTCAATGCGTCGGATATCCGCGATATCCTCGAACCGGTCGGGTTCGCGCTGAATGCCGGCGCTATCGGGATCTTCAAGACCGTTTCCGGGCCGGATAGCAAAGAAAGCCTCCGCATGATCTATGAATGGGGGAGTCCGGGCTATGCTTCGTGTCTCTATAAACCGGAACTGAAACAATTCACTTATGAAGGACTCGGGCTTTCCCGCTGGAAGGAGCTGCTGCTGAGAGGCGAGGTCATTTCCGCAACCCTGTCTGCGCTTCCGGAATCTGAGAAACCCCTGTTCACCCTGCTGGGTATTAAATCCGGGGTTATCCTTCCGATATTCATCCGCGACAGCTTCTGGGGTTTCATCGGGTTTTTCGATCTCGATGAGAAGGTCCGATCCCCGGACGAGGTGGAAGCACTGCGTATAACGGCAAACCTGCTTGGAGCGGCGATGGGGTACCGCTGATCCCCCGAAACGATCATGCCGTCGATCCTTGTTGTGGAAGACGAAGCAATCGTTGCCGATGATATCAAAGAGACGCTCAAATGTCTCGGATATGCGGTTACCGGGACCGCAAAGAGCGGGGAGACCGCTCTTGAAAAAGTGGCTGAGAACCGTCCTGATCTCGTGCTCATGGACATCCACCTTGCCGGTACCATAGATGGCATCGAAGCAGCAGGACAGATCCATGCAGCGTATGGCATTCCGGTCATCTTTCTCACTGCATATGCGGACTCAGCCCTTATCGAGCGGGCAAAATCTGCCGAACCGTACGGGTATATCGTAAAACCCTATGAAGAACGGGGACTTCACTCCGCTATCGAAATGGCACTCTACAAATATGGTATGGACCAGAAACTTCAGGAAAGCGAGGATCGGCTGCGGAAGCTGAATGATGAACTTGAATCCCGTGTTGCTACCCGTACCGCCACCCTCCGGCAGCAGCTGGAATTCCTCCAGCAGTTGATCGATACCATCCCCGCACCCGTCTATTACAAGGATTCGAAGGGGGTGTATCTCGGGTGCAACAATGCTTTCGAAGCCTATACCGGTATCCTGAAACGTGAAATTATCGGCAGGACGGATGCTGCCCTCTTCCCTTCCGATATGGCAGTCCTCTCCTCAGAAAAGGACACCCAGCTGGTGAGCCGGCGGGGGATCCAGGTATACCAGACTCGGTTCCCCCATGCCGATCATACGTACCGGGATGTCATCTTCAAGAAAGCTACGTTCAGCGATACGGAAGGCGGGATTGCCGGGTTCATCGGGGTCATGATCGACATCACGGATCGTATCCATGCCGAAGAAGCGCTCCGCGAGAGCGAACAGCGGTTCCGGGCAATTGCCGAGGACCAGACGGAACTTGTGTACCGCAACAGCCCGGACCGGACCTGCGTGTTTGCAAATGCAGCCTTCCTCCGGTATTTCGGCAGAACGGCGGAAAACACGATCGGGTACTTCTTCACCGCCCCCGCTCATCCCGATGATGCCATACGGGTTCAGCAGCATCTTGCAGCATTATCTTCTGAAAACCCTGCAGCCTCCATCACCTACCGGGTCATTCTTCCCGACGGTACCGTACGGAGCCTGCACTGGAACACCCGGGCATTTTTCGATACCAGCGGGCAGGTTCGGGAATACCAGTCTGTCGGGCACGAGAGCCCGTGAAATACCTGAGGATACTTCCTGCGCACCCCGGTGCGGATAAAAAAAGCGTGTAAATTCCCGGGCAACCGTGCCGGATCAGAGCTGGGCCGCGTGCTCGTGCATGAAGACCAGGATATTCCGGTTCTCTCCGCTGTCTTCCCGGATTATTCCCGCTTTCATGTCAACCGTCCGGTTTCTCCCGCTCTTGGTGGAGACCGTGGCAAACAGGGGAAGGTAATGGAGGGCATCGAGATTCAGTATGTTTTTTGTATTGGCATCAACAGGACCGGTTACCATTGAAACTGCGGGATTTATCTGGCTGAAAAGATTCCTGCCCTGCATCTCCTCGCGTGTCCATCCCAGGAGGGTTTCCGATGCAGAATTGGCAAATACGATGTTGTTCTTCATATCGATGATAAGCCCTGCTTCAGGTGATTTTGTCAGGAACAGTTCCAGTCGCTCCCGGTGTGTCCCTGTNCGGAATTTCATCCGGGACTTGTAGATGGCAAACTCGATATTAGAGTAGAGTTCCCGCGGATTGTAGGGTTTGACAAGGTAACTGTGAGAACCGGTCTTGATTGCCCTGCTGACCGTCTCGTCATCAGCGTAGGCTGTCAGGAATATGACCGGAACATCCATGACCGCATTGATCTTCTCAGTGGTCTGGATACCGTCGATATCACCTTTGATATGGATATCCATCAGGATAACATCAGGTTTTTTCTCCGTTGCAAGAGCTATCGCTTCGCTGCCGGAGACGGCAATCCCGACCACCGTATATCCCATCTTTGTCAGCGCTGCCTTGATGGAGAGTGCCACAACACCTTCATCTTCAACGATCAGAACTGATTTTTCCTGCATATGTTTCACAGCCTCCTGGAAATCCTGATACATGCCATAATTGTTGTAATGGTACCCGGCATAATAATAATATGCTTAAAATATCTCAACGATTCTGCGGGAGGGGGGAGTTTGTTTGTATCCCTGACGTTTTGGAACCTGCCATAGCAATGCACCCTGCCTGAGGATTCTGCCCCCCTTTCCTGTACCCACGGCAGTAACTCCACGAACCCCCTCCGGAACAGGGTACCTATTATATAATTTACCCGATAAGTATCACATAAGAGTAACGGGCTGTTCCTGACCGCAGCCTTTGCAAAAATTCAGGAATTATCCCGCGGCTCAGGCAAACGTGGTATCATGAAAGATATCTCCTGGTGGAAGCTGTTCTGGCTGTATATTATTTTCGTATTTACCCTCGAGATCATCCTTGCGACCTTCTTCTCTCTCCGGAGCGGGATCGTAGAGATCTTTCCGTATCTCTATATCCTCCCCATCATCCTGCTCGCCCGCCTCCACCCGCGGTTTGCCATCTACTTCACCATCATCCTGGGCTGGATCTACCTCGGTCTCGTTTACTTTTACCTGCCCTTTGAGATCAAAACGTTTGCCTCCAGCATTGCGTGGTTTTATATCTTTGTGACTATCGGCGTGGTGATCTCCTCCCTCGCTGAGTCCAGCCAGCAGGAGCAGAAATTCCGTGAGATGTTCGACAACTCCCTTGCCGGCATTTTTACCTTTGGTATGGATACCCGGAGGCTGGTAAAGTCAAACCTCCAGACCGCTGCCATGCTCGGGTATAGTCCTGAGGAAATGGAAGGCCGTGATCTTTTCACCTTATGGTGGGATAAAACGGAGTTTTTGGATCTGGTAAAAAAAATAGCAGCAGGCAACCCGATCGGGACCGTTGAGGTTGCCTTAAAGAAAAAGACCGGGGAGAAGATCTGGGCACTCCTGACCGCGTCCATGGCAGGCTCTTCCCACATTGTCTGTTCTGCCATTGACATAACGGACAAAAAAGAGATCAGGGATAACCTCATCGAGTCTGAACTGCGGTATCACATGCTCTTTGACAATGCAACGGATGCCATTCTCATCCATGATCCTGCCGGGACGATCCTGAATGCCAACCAGATTGCATCACGAAAGTCCGGGTATTCACTGACCCGGCTCCAGGAACTCCACCTGCAGGACCTGGGGCTCCTTCCCGCCGGGGGTTTTTCCGCCAACCAGAACACCGAACTCCAGTCAAAGGGATTTTACCTGTTTGAATCCCTGCTCATGACCCGTGACGGCACTCCTCTCCCGGTGGAAGTTTTCTGCAAGATTATTGAATACAACAGTCGGCCGGCAATTCTCAGCACGATCCGGGACATCACCGAGCGCAGGCTTGCCCAGGAAGCACTCAAAGAGAGCGAGACGAGATACCGGATGATCGGCGACCTGGTCCCCTTCGGCGTCTGGGCCTGTGACGCGCAGGGGAACTTCACCTACCTCTCAGAATCCTTCCTCGCGGTCCTCGGGATCACGCTTGATGACTGCAAAAGAAACGGCTGGATGCACCAGTTGCCCCGGGAGGATTATGACCGGACCGTTGCCGACTGGCGGCAGTGTATCCAGACCGGTGCATTCTGGGACTATGAGTACCGGATCGTGGACAAGAAAGGAAACGTGTTCATCGTCCTGAGCAGGGGTGCGCCCCACACGGACAGTGCCGGAACCATCACCTCATGGGTGGGTCTCCACCTCGACATCACGGAGCGGAAGCGGTACGAGGAGCGGCTGGAGACATCCCTGCGGGAGAAAGAGGTGATCATCAAGGAGGTGCACCACCGGGTGAAGAACAACATGCAGGTGATCTCCGGGTTCCTTGAACTTCAGTCGAATTATATTGACGATCCGCTGGCAGTAGAAAAACTGGGCGAATGCCAGCGGCGCGTCAGGACCATGGCGCTGGTGCACGAGAAACTCTACCAGTCAAAGAGCCTCGGTGTCATCAATGCTGCAGAATATATCAGGAGTCTCATCGCCGACCTGATGAACTCGTATACGGTGTCCACTCCGGTCGATGTCACCGTGGATGTCGATGATGTCAGTATCAATCTCGATATGGCAATNCCCTGCGGGCTNATCATCAATGAACTCGTGACCAATGCGTTGAAATACGCGTTTGCCGGTCGCGGGAGCGGCAGGCTCTCTCTCGTTATGCACCACCGGGAAGATCATACATTCTGCCTTACTATACAGGATGACGGGGTCGGCCTTCCCCCGGACTATGAAGCCCGCAGCATGGAAAGTCTCGGTACCCAGCTGGTCACGGTGCTTGTCCACCAGCTCGGTGGCGAGATGAAAACAGTAAGCGATCATGGTGCACGGTTCACGATCACCTTCCCGGAAAAGTTCTGAACGATACCCGGTATTTTTCCGGGATTGTGCGTTGAAACCGTGGAGGGTCCTGTTGCCGGTTCTCTCTCTTTTCTGGTAACCCGGTATGACCGTATTACTGCCGGATTTTTCGCAGTCAAATAAACCCATAAATAGAGCCAGCGGCGAATATCACATCTGACGTGATCTGTCATGAAAAATCCATCCCTCAATTACGGTATAGGTATTATCGTGCTGGTTGCAGCGCTCTTCGCTGCCGGCTGCACCTCGGTTTTCTCCGGTGGTGCCACGGCAACACCCACACCGTTCCCCACACCCGTCCCGACTGCCCTTCCGGTCAGTACGCCCGGAGGATCGTACTGCGGGTTTTCCACCTGTCACGGGACCGATCTCACGTGCAGCATGAATGCGCCGCAGATCTGCACCGCCATGTATCAGACTGGTGACAAGTGCCGGCAGTATGCCCGCTGTGATACCGGCGGGGGGAGCTGCACGCTGGTTGTCGACAACCCCCGGTTTACTACCTGCAAGGCCTGTGCGGAAAAATGCCAGATCCAGGCTGGCCCTGACAGTCTGGCGGCTACAAGCTGCGAAGAGAAGTGCTGATACACCCTGGAAAATTCTCCCGCTCATCCAACTCCGCGGAAGTCCAGGGACTGCTTCCATTTTTTACCCATTACAACAATATACTGAAACGATATCATGACGAACGAGATCATCATTGTCAGCACACCGTATGTACCCGGTTATCGGATTACCCGGACTATCGGAGTTACCTGGGGTCTTATCGTAAGAAGCCGCGGGCTCGGCCGGAACATCACGGCCGGTCTCCGTTCCATTGTCGGTGGTGAGATCCACGAGTACACGGAACTCCTGAACCAGTCCCGGGAACAGGCGCTCGACCGGCTGAAGGAGCATGCGCAGGCACTCGGGGCCAATGCAGTCGTGAGCATGCAGTTCGATTCATCGGAGATCGGGCAGACGATGACCGAGCTGCTCGCGTATGGGACCGCGGTCGTCGTCGAGAAGGAAACAACTCCCTCAAGCCCCGTCCGGCTCGGGTAAGGAACAACGGTTTCCCGTACCGGATATGCGCAGCCGGAGCAGGTTAAAAAAGAACTTTTTTTTGAAAAATGATGAGTGGAGGATCCCGTTTTCCCGGATCAGATCCAGCTCCCGGGGGTCTTCATCCTTGCCCTGACCGTGAACCCCTCCACGCCATTCCCCTCCCGTTTTGATGAAAAGTCGTACCCGTGTTCTCGCGGTAGGGGGCGGAGGGTTGCAATGATGGCGGGTACATTTGCGGGTCTGCCCCGAATTTTCCTGTCAGGCAGCTGTTCTCATTATTTTTT
>JGI20214J51088_10002733_pt1 | contig 11667 bp, 10 predicted proteins | sample WetSurMetagenome_FD_51088 | JGI IMG/M metagenome (IMG submission 51088)
ACGCTATTACTCCTCCGTTAAGATTTGCGGATATGTTATAACTTATATCGGCTTTCATGTTGAAATTTTCAAGCCATAATTTCTGGATCTGTCCTCCGACTGCAATTGACAAAAGCACATCATATACTCCGGGTTTAATCTTACCTGATGATGAATTGGTTGTTTCATCTGCCGCGATGGCTTTATCATGTTGTCCTTTAGCGAAGAAGGTTGGTACCCCGGGATTGTTTGACTGGTCCGTTGTGCCTTTGTAACGGATTATTTTAAGATCAAATGAAGCAAGACCTTTGCCTGCAGCGGGAGCTTCCGCAATTAATATCTGGTAATCATACATTGTTATTGTTACAGTTGTTTTTGTCTTTGGTTTGATGATGACATTACCAACTACAAAACTTAATGTTCCGGGTTTTCCTGAAAGTTTGAAAACCAATTTTAAATTGTAGGTTCCGGGGGCGGCTCCCTGTAATTTTACTTCTTTTCCCTCATGGATAAGTTTGAAAGATGATCCTGAAGTCAGGTCCCCAAGCGTTCTTGTCACTATTGTGAGTGGAGCTTTGTCGGTTGCCTGAAGTGCGACATAATCCTGTTGTACCCACACCTGATTCCAGCATCTCTCAGATTTTACTGTTATGCCGTTATCGAGCTTGTAAATGTACTCAGAAACAGGCTGCGAATTAACTGACAAAACAGCAATAATCTGAAGAAACAAAAAGTAAAATAGTTTTTTCATAGATGTATATTTTAAATTGTTGAGGAAGATCCAATCAAATTTACACCTTTTAAATATTGTAATGAAATTATTTAATTGACCTGAATTGTTAAAAAGATTTAAACTTCTAATAATTAGATATTCTTTTAAATAATTCTCAGAAATTAAGGGAATATTGACTCATGGATTGTTGTCTAATAATGAATAAATTCACTTAAATGAAATTAAAATGAAAAAAAGCATCAAAAAAAACCAGGATAACTGCATCTCTTTTTTGCAGTTATTGTCTCTTACGCTGATATTGGCACTCGTTACTCCTGTTATTATTAATGCACAGGCTGGAAAAACCAGTTTTGCAGGTGACTGGACATTAAATGCTGAGAAAAGTACTCAACCTCAAGGTGGAGGAGGAGCGAGAATGGGTGGTGGTAACTTTGTTGCTACCCAGGAAGCCAATCTGCTTACAGTGGTCAGAACCAGAACAGGTCAGGACGGACAGGCTATAACAACAACAATGAAATATACCCTCGATGGAAAAGAAAGTGTAAATACCTCTACCAGGGGTGACAGCAAATCAGTAGCCAAGTGGTCAGCAGATGGTAAATCACTCACCATAGAGACTTCAAGAACAATGGATATGAATGGAGAATCACGTACAATGAAATCCACTGAAGTATGGGTGTTGACCGATGCCAAAACACTCACAATCAACACTACAAGAGATGGACAGAACGGTGAGGTTAAGACTGTTATGGTATACGACAAGAAATAACTCTTTCTACATATTTTAAGAGGAGGCTCCTGTTGGAGCCTTTTTTTATGTATTCCAGAATAAAACGGATGTGAGTATTGTCTAATATAAAAACGATCAGATCTTGATTGGATAGATACTTCAGAAATATAAACAGGTTAAAAATTTTCTGTCATGAAAAAAATTGGAATTATAGTTGGAGCGCTGCTAATTATTATAATAATTGCAAGCGGATGTCAGCATGCAAGACGTCAGAAAAAGGAAGTGAAAGAATTTGCTGCAATAAATGAAATGAGAGATGGTGGCGGTTCCAGGCATGGGAGAGGAATGTGGAATATGCGGGGACGAATGGAAAATGGAATGAGGGGAGATAAGATGAATGATATGGGACCTGGCATGGGACGTGATATGATGCCTGGTATGGGTCGCGGTATAGGTATGGGAAGAGGCATGCGTCAGATGCGGAATGACAGCATCGGAAGGATGCCTTTTGGTCCCGGAAGAAGGATGCTTGAGAGTATTCCCAATGTAACAGAGGATCAGAAAAAACAGATCGGACAGCTTATGAAAAAAAATCAGGAAGAGATGAAAATGATGGGAGAGGAGTTTGCTTCAAAGATGAAGGCTGCAAGAGAATCACACAGGAAGGAAATGCTTAATATCCTTACTCCGGAACAGAAAAAATATTTTGAATCAGAACAGGGGAGACCATTTTAGAAGATCGCTTCAGCGGTCATAAAAATGCAGAAGGCATGGATCTTTTTCCATGCCTTCTGTTATTTAAAGTGCGTTCTATTTTGATGCCGTATTATTCATGGCGTCCCTGACCTGCTTCCAGCCGATCAGAATTATTTTATTTGCTTTCAGAAGATCTCTGAATTCCTTACCTGACACCAGGTCCAGGTCTTTTTGCCTCCACGCTGAACCATAGCCATCATGTCCTATGGTTATAGCCTTCGTTTCATCATTATCAATAGCCAGATGCACAATCATCTGGTTCAATCCAGGTTTCATCGATTCAATGCCCTTCCTGTAGGCATCAATCCAATTTGGGGTGACCATTTTTTCGTCAAGCATAAAGAGATTGTCAAGCAGAAAAACCTGTGACCCCAGTGATTTGGCTATATCAGCAGGCAGCATGCCAAGATAAGCTCTCGGAAACAATATCGGAAGATGATATGCTGCCGACAGGTCAAGATATACTTTTACCAGTTCAGGATTTGCAAGAACGCTGCCCATGTGGGTATCAAGGTGAGTAGGCTTGACACCTGAAGCGATTGCTTTATCAATCTGAGCTCTGAGCTCTTTTTCGGCTTCAGCACCTTTTGCCGTTTTTCCTAATTCTTCCACTGAAGGATAGAAATAATTATTTCTGTCAAGCAGGCTTAAAATCTGATCAGAAGATGAAATTCCGCCCCATTTGTACAGATTCCATTCTGCTGTCAGTGTGAGATGTATGCCGATATCCATTCCAGGATTTTCTTTTGCCCATGCTGCAATTTCCGGGGCCCAGGGACAGGGCACCATTATGCTTCCGGAGGTAATCCCTTTATTTTCGAAAGCTTTAATGCATGCGGTATTGACAGAATGGGAGAGGCCCATATCATCAGCGTGAATAATGAGGAGTTTTGAGTCCCGCGGATATCCGAGCAGCTCCGCCAGATTTTTATTTCCCTGAGCATTCATTGCCAGTGTGGCAAGAAGGCAGGTAATGATAAGTATTGATTTTTTCATTTCTGTTATTTATTAAATGATTATAGAATCAGATGGCATGAACCCTATCCTTAAAGGTAAATTGCCAATACGAAATTATAAAAAATCAGGACTTATTCTCAAAAAAAAAGGCCCCACAGGTTATTGATCCTGTGGGGCCTGATACTTTGCCTTTCACAACATATGCCTGAGAATCAGAGCATAATCCTTTATTTATTTAATTTCAACAACAGCATATTTAGATACTTTCCAGAATTCGTCAGGATTCTTGATATCTATGCTGGCAATATTGTTGTCTTTATCACGCACCAGTTCATAAGATGTAGCTGGATGATAGGTGATAAGTTTTGCCTTTTTTGAATTTACAGGTATGCTTTTTGTTTCGGTTATGTTAACCTGTGTAAATGCACTCTGTACAAGAGATTTCTGAAGAGTTTCTTTCCTGCCTAGTCCGAGGAAGCCACCTTCTTTATTAAGAAGACCTTTTGCCTTAAGAGATTTGTAAGTACCTGATGCAATAAAACCTTTGTTCAGATCAGCAGTCTGGTTTGCTATTTTTTCGTCTTTCTGGGTTATTGCAACCTGCTGTTCCGACATTTTGGTATTAAGCTGTCCGATTTCGAAATCTTTTTTGGTAAGAGTTTCCTTGAGTTCAGCAACTTCAATTTCACGCTGTTTGATAGTAGCTTCGAGTTCAGCCACTTTTACCTCTAAACCTTTAATCTGACCACCCTGTTTTGCTAACTGTGCGGTAAGACCAGCGATCTTCTTTTTATTCTGATCAAGTACTGTATTTATATACTCGATATCTTTGAGGATCTGCTGTTTTTTGTCTTTTGAGAATTCTTTATCTTCAGATTTGGTTGAGATAATGTTTTCTTTTTCCTTTACAGTAGCCAGATCTTTTTCAATTTCATCGAAGGTAAGCATCCATTCATTGATAACTGAATCCCTTGAAGTCAGTAACTGTGTGAATGAATGTTTCTGGTTTTCAACAATGGCAGCATGTTTTTTCTGCTCATTTGTATACATAGAATTTACAACGAAACCGGCAACGATTAAAAGAAGCAGGGCTATAATAGCAGTTGTAAGAACGCCTTTTTTAACGCCTTCTTTTTTTGCCTTCTTTTCGTTATTCCGAGAAGCCGCATTATCATTTGTAACAGTGCGGTTTGTGTTCAAGTCATTTGTCATTTTGATTCCTCCTTGTTTAATTTATTTTGATGGTTTTAATTATATATAAATTTATTATTCTCAAAATGNGGCCTGATAAATCACAGGTAGTATTAATTTAATGGCACCTATACTTCAAATGGTGTGCCCTGAATTATTTATGAGCGTAAAATGCTTTAAATGAATCAATTGACGTTTAGTAGAAATTGAACAAGATTACTCAATTTGAGAAAAGCATTCTCATAATGAGAATTAAAGGATTTTGGCTGAAATTAATTTGAGGAAAATGGCAAATGAATTATTATTCTTTTTCTTCCTTTAAAATCCGGTATATGGTTGAGATCCCTATATCGAGTTTTTCGGCAGCCAGTTTAATATCATCGTTGTTTTTCTTAAGTGTGGCTTTGATTATCTTAATCTGATATTCACGAAGAGTAAGATTGTCGCTGGCAATATCGGAAAGGGGATCACCTCTGTCAACTACCAGGTCGGCAGGTTCAATGACCTCTCCTTCAGATAATGTAACAGCCAGTTCAACTACCGATTTTAATTCACGGACATTTCCAGGGAACTGATAATTCAGGAGCTTTCTTTGTGCCTGGGCTGATATTTTTTTGACCTGGAGATTATTCTCTTCGCAGAATTTTCCAATAAAGTAGCGTGCCAGTATCAGAATATCATTTCCTCTGTCCCTGAGAGGAGGCAGCTCAATAGGCAGACCCAGAAGACGGTAATAAAGGTCTTCACGGAAGTTTCCTTTTTTTACTTCATCTTTCAGGTTTTTATTTGTTGCTACAACGATACGGCAGTCGGTCTTGATAGGTTTATTACTTCCAATTCTCACTATTTCTTTTTCCTGCAGAGCACGGAGAAGCTTGGCCTGTAAACTTAGTTCCATTTCGCCAATCTCATCAAGAAACAGAGTTCCTCCATCAGCTTCCTCAAAACGTCCTATTCTCCGGTATGCTGCACCTGTAAAAGCTCCTTTTTCATGACCAAAAAGCTCGCTTTCAATCAGCTCTGATGGAATAGCTGCCACGTTTACTGTGACAAATGATTTGTCTTTTCTTCTGGAATTGTAATGAATGGCTTTTGCCACCAGTTCCTTGCCGGTTCCGGTTTCACCGTTAATGATTACAGTTATATTGGTACTTAGGCCTTTGTCAATCAGATCGTATACGTTTTTTATTGCCTGGCTTTCTCCAAGTATGCTTTCACGGAAGCTATATTTTTTTTGTACTTCCTTCCGCAGAGTTGAAATCTCTCTTCTGAGTCCTATCCCGCTTCTGATATTCCTTACCGTATTTGTAAGCCGGTCCTTTATGTCATCCGATTTGCTGATATAGTCGTAGGCACCCATTTTAAGAAGTTCAACAACTGTATTAATGTCTTCCTGCTCGGAAATCAGTATTACCTGGACTTCGTTGTTCTCCTCCCTGATCCTTTTGAGCAGTTCAAGTCCGGTATAATCAGGCAGTCTGTAATCAAGAGTTACGATATCGGGACATTCAAACAAACTGTTAAGGAAATCTTTACCGTTATAGAAACTTTTGATTTCGAAGTCAGGATTAAGCGACAGAGTATGTACCAGTAGTCTGTTATACCATTCGCTGTCTTCTACAACAAATATTTTAAAGGGCTTTTCAGACATATTCAGTTCAATTCTGGTATGTAGTTTATTACAGCGGCTACAAAGTAAGTAAAAATGACTGTATTTACCAGCGAATTATCTGATATTCGTGATCTGTTCTTGAATTAGCACCATTACAGCTTCAAATTCCTGAGCCGCATTCCCAGCCAGTATATCGAGAGAAGGAGCTTCAACATTCTTTCTTATCTTTTCTTCGATTTTTTTCAGCAGGATGCAGAGATCCGTTGCACCTATATGCCTGCACGGAGGGAGCATTTTGTGTGCCAGTTCGGCAACTGTTTCGGGCTTTCCCGATCTTATTGCCTCATGCATCTCCGACAATCCTTTCTGGGTAGAATCGATAAAGGACTCAAGCATTTGTATCACAAATTGCTCATCGCCTCCTGAAAGATGATAAAGGTTCTTGAGATTTATCTTCTCAGTGCCATCTGCCGACGAAGCTTTTTCTTCAACCGGAGAGGCAGAAACTGAGACAGGGTCATAATCTTTAATGACAGATATAATGGTTGTCAGAAGGTTTTCTTCTTCGAATGGCTTAGGGAGAAAAGCATTCATGCCGGCTTCGCGGTATTTTTGCCAGTCTTCGGTTACTGAAGCAGCAGAGATACAGATAACAGGCATGTCATTAGCTGAAATTTTCATTTCCCTCCTGATGAACTGAGTCGCCTTCAGTCCGTCAATTCCCGGCATACGAGCATCCATGAAGAGCAGGTTAAAGCGGTTCGACTTGAGCAATTCGAGTGCTTCCATTCCGTTTGAGACTTCTGTATGACTTACTTTCCACCGATCGAGTATTGTTTTGAAAAGCAGACGGTTATACTCTTCATCATCAACAATTAGGATCTTAAGATTCCTGATCTCTTCAGGGATATACAGAGGAGGTTCTGCTTCCCTTTTGATAAGTTTTTCATCACCGGTTTCGTAAGGAATATGGCATGTTATTGTGGTTCCCTCATTTTTCCTGCTTTCACAACGAATGGTTCCATTATGCAGTTCGATAAGTTTTTTTACTATTGATAAACCCAGTCCGGTTCCTCCGTATTTTCTGGTTGTGCTCATTTCCTCCTGGGTGAAATCTTCGAAAATGTAATCTATCTTGCCTTCTTCAATTCCTATACCTGTGTCTGCTACTTTAATTACCAGTACTGGTTTATCATTTTCATCATTAACACAGTCAATGCTGTATTCAACTGTGCCGTTTTTTGTGAATTTCACTGAATTGCTTACAAGATTTATCAGGATCTGTTTAAGACGGTAGGGATCTCCAAGCAGCACAGCTGGAGTATCCTTACCAATGGAATATGATAGTCTGGTGTTGTTGCGAATCGACGTTTTTTCAAAGAGGGCATAAATGTCATCCATTATATGTTCAATTGAAAAGTGGACTTTCTCGAGAGAGAGTCTGCCGTTCTGCAATTTTGAAAAATCAAGAATATCATTAATTATACTGGCAAGATGATCGGATGAAGATTTAATGATTTTAAGAGAACGGCTTGTATTCTCATCAAGCGGTTCATGCAGTAACTGTTCCGTAAATCCGGAAATAGCAGTAACAGGTGTCCTTATCTCATGACTCATGTTCGCCATAAAGAGCTCCTTGGTACGGGCAAGCTTTTCAGCTTCCTCCTTAGAATTCTCGAGAGCAAGCTGGTATGCATATGTTTTCCTCACATACCTTACTATAATAAGCATTACAATTATTGCAAGAAAAGTCCCGCAAACTGAGAACATCGCAAGAACAATATAAGTCCTCCCCGCTAACTTGTTGGCTGATACTGCTTTTTCATTAATTAAAACGGAAATCTCATTTTCAATCTTTGTGATAAGATCATAAAACTGTTCCTTGATCTCAGTACTGGTTATGGCAAGGTTGGCTTCACGCTGCATAACCCTTTCCTTAGTTATACTGTCCTGTTGTTCAATAACTTTCAGATTGCTTAAGATTTCCTTATCATCAAGTTTGTTTCTATTTGTATTCCCGAAAACACGCTTGAGAATATTCTTTTCTGTCTTNTTAGCAGCTTCAGAACTGCTGTCTATCCTGTCAGACAACTGCTTTAGATCTTCGACAACTGTATGATTATTATTCAGGTACAATAGTTGATTCCAGATAGAAATGTTTCTTTCTATAAGTTTGTTGATCGTGTCTGTCTGAAGCAGCACAAGCGAGTCTTTCTGACACAGGTTTCTGAGCCTGCCTACTTTATCATCTATATTAGATATAATTATATAATAAGGCTTCAGATCTGCATTGTTGTGTGTACTGGTATAAATACGAATACTGTTTTGTGCTTTCTCCAGGTCCATCGAAATCTCCCTGATACTTGCCAGCCGGGGATCAGGCTTCAGATCAACCTGTATGGAAGCTACTATTGAAGAGAGATTGCGATACGACAAATAGCCGGTGGCTGATAACAGCCCAACAGCCATTATCATTAATAATCCGATCTTGATCTGAACTGTATATTTCTTCACCCTGATAGCAATTGGATAATTATTATCCAAAGCTATAAAAATTTATTCTCAATGTATTGATCAAGGTAAAGCCTGCAGAGAGCAGGAGCGAAGGTGTCTTTTACGACAAAGAAATCATAATTATTCTGTAAGCTTCTTTCCTCTATAAATATTGATTGTGNAAGCAATACTGCNAGTGTGTTGCTGTTTTCCTTTTTCAGACGCCCAATGATCTGCGACCCATTGATACCACTATCCATTCTTTTATCCACAAATGCNATTACATCATTGTTATTGAATTCACGGGAATCAATCTTTCTCATACAATCGTTGGAATCCACAAAGGAGTGAAAAACAAGTTTATACTTCATTTTCCTGTTCACAAAATAGATACTTTGCTGTAATGCATTGAATATTAAATTGTTATAATATTCGTTATCTTCCACCACTAGTACATCAACTGTCTGTTTCATCTTACCTCTCTCTTATGAGAAAAATGCTAATCCAAAAATGTGCCAGACAATATTAAAGAGTAAATATTCAGCTGTATTTAATTAGTAATTAATAAATTAGTAATCAAAGAATTTTTAGACAAATTCTTCCCTGGCGAGAAAATTTCTCAAAATGAGAAATTTATATTTCTTATCGGGAATTCTGGTTATAGATATTTTTAATCGAGTCTATAAAAAATAAATCCCGCTTTTGCGGGATTTATTTTAATATTAGCAACTATGTTGATAACTCTAATTTCAGTTCAATCAGAACTTAAGGTTATTTTCTGCGGTTTTCCTTGTTCCCTGATTCTTTGGAGCTGTTTTCTTTCTTTGTTCCGTTATCAGATTTGACTTTATTGGCAGAATTCCTCCTGTTAGTATTATTTACTGTGGTGGATTTATGCTGAACTGTCGTCTTGTTGACCTGTTGATTCTGATTGTTTCCCGGATTGGATACAGATCTGTTGACAACGGTTGTTGACGATTTTCTGGTCGTAACATTACTATTTGATGAAGGATGGTTATCAACTGATCTGTTTTTAACAGTTTCAGTTGATCTCCTGTTGACCTCCTGATTATTGGAACCTGAAGGATTATTAACGCTTCTGTTTGTTATTGAGTTATTTGACTTTCGGTCGTTGTTATTCCTTCTCGATTCGGGCTGTGAGATCTGATTCTGATGATTATCAGATGGTCCCGCGTTATTATTCTGTTTTAACATGGCTGTGGATCTCCTGTATTCCTGCGGATGCTTTTTGGCAAACACTTCTTCGCCTCTTTTTCTGTCTTCAGGATGCGAGTATGCCGACTTATATGTTCCAATTTCAATTCTGTGATTTACGTCAGGTGAGAATGACCTTCTGCCTACATAATAATAGTCGTTCCATCTCGAGTAACGGTGATAGTCCCACCGGCGGTAATGCCCGTAATAATCGTTGTACCAGTGATAATGATACCCGTAGTAATAATGCCATGAGAATGGCGTCCATGGGTGCCAGTAATGAGGATAGTATCCCCAGTACCAAGATGAATGCCATACAGTATAGGTTGGGAGATAAATAAATCTTACAAGAGGCCATGTTGCAATCTCAAAAGGAGTCGTTCTAACATATGTTACCTGTGTGACGCTGCTGTTGGGACCTGTATATCCAGGATTTGGGGTTCCGACAGCCTCATTGTCAAAGATAGGCTCGACGATATAGTTCTTTCCATAGAGCTGTTCATCGCCGGTAAGCTGGACCTGAACCTGTCCGTTATTAAACCTCTGAACGGTAAAAACAGCAACATCCTGGTTTTCTCTTGGACTGACAGCGACCTGAAGAACAATATTGTGAACATCTCCGTCAACATCATCGAATACTTTAATATAATCTACCAGGTTATCTCCGTTAAGATCGAGGTTGTTTATATTTGATTTCGGATCATTTAGAGATCTTTCAAAATCTTCGAGAGTTTTTGATTGCTGAAATAGTTTCATCACTGCATAAAGGTTCAGGTTGTCTCCCGGGAGACCAAGATAGTCCTCCTGTCTTTCCTGAGCCATCAGTGTACTGCCGGCGGCGAATAACGCCAGCATAATTGAGGTAATCATAAATCTTTTCATAACACAAATATTAAAGGAACAAGTTAATATATTTTAATATTAACAAAACCTGTACCAACTTTTTTTTTTCAAAGAAAATGGGATTCTTATAAACATACTTTGCTTATTCCTGCATATTCCGGAATTGCCTGTTAATGCACATTTGAGAGACTTGATCAGAAATCTTTTACGAAAAAAAATAATTATTCCGTTATTATGGTATATATATTAAATAAGGATAGAAGACGTTTCAGAACCGACCTGAATTCAGGAATAGCTATCTTTACTGCATTATATAAATCAGCACTCTTAACCTTATATAATGAAGTTTAATACCAAAGCTGCAGTCACTTTATTGATCCTGTGCTTTATCTCAGTTAGCTCAATGCCTTTCAGACAGGAACAGGATACTGCACTATTATGGAATGAATGTCAGCTTGACGGGGTCATTAAGTTCAATGTTTTTAAAGCAGCAATTTCAGGATTCAGGCAGATCGACAACATTAAAAAAAAGAATCTGATAACCATTATTGATTTCTCAAAACCATCATCTGAAAACAGGTTTTATGTTATTGACCTGGAACATAAAAAGCTTGCTTATAAATGTCTGGTTGCGCACGGAAAAAACTCAGGCGATCTTTATGCTGACAGTTTTTCGAATACTGCTGAGACTTTTAAAAGTTCACTTGGTTTTTATCTGACAGGAGAGACCTATTCAGGAAAACATGGCTATGCTCTCAGGCTTGATGGCCTCGAAAAAGGTATTAACGACAATGCCAGGATGCGTGAGATAGTAATTCACGGAGCCGATTATGTTAGTGAAGAATTTGTAAAGAAATACGGCAGGCTTGGAAAAAGCTGGGGTTGTCCGGCGTTACCATCTGAACTCACAAAAGAAATCATAGATTTTATTTCGGGAGGCAGTTGCCTGTTTATTTATGCTGACAATAAATATTATAAGGAGCACTCGGCATTTTGAGTTTCTCCAAACTGTTGGCCTGTGATCATTCCATAATTCCTGTTCAGTATTCACCAACCTGTCAAAACTTTATTAGATTTATAATCATAAATTTTTAAATTTGCATCGATTAATTAAACCTAAAAGATATGAAGGAACTAGTACGTTGCCGCCCCTGCGGA
>JGI20214J51088_10002734_pt1 | contig 11667 bp, 8 predicted proteins | sample WetSurMetagenome_FD_51088 | JGI IMG/M metagenome (IMG submission 51088)
CGGGACACGGACCCCGAACAGGCTCGCCAGGGAAAGCAGCCCCTACCTGCTCCAGCATGCGTTCAACCCGGTTGAATGGCGCCCCTGGGGAGAGGAGGCATTCCAGCTGGCCCGGAAACAGGACAGGCCGGTTTTTCTCTCGATCGGGTACTCGACCTGTCACTGGTGTCACGTAATGGGGCACGAATCTTTTGAGGATGCGGAAGTGGCAGCCCTGCTGAACCGCACCTTTGTCTGTATCAAGGTAGACAGGGAAGAGCGTCCTGATATTGATGCACTCTACATGTCGGTTGCCCTGGCGCTCACCGGAACTGGCGGCTGGCCACTCACCATAATAATGACACCCGCTAAGGAACCCTTTTTTGCGGCGACTTATATCCCGAAGGAGACCCGGTTTGGGTCAAACGGTCTTCTCGACCTCGTACCCGCGATCGATACCTTCTGGAAATCCAGGCGTGGTGACATCAGAGAGACGGTGGGGAAGATTACCCGCGCACTTCAACAAGGCCGGAAGACTGTAAAAGATCAGCCGGCTACAGAAAAACTCCTCCATGACGCATACCGTGACCTCGCACTCCGGTTTGATGCCACCAACGGGGGATTTTCCAGCGCACCAAAATTCCCGTCACCCCACACCATATCGTTTCTCCTCCGGTACTGGAAGAAAACAGGAGATGAACATGCCCTTGCCATGGCAGATAAAACACTCCGGGCGATGTCGTGCGGGGGAATATACGACCATCTCGGGTACGGGTTCCACCGGTATTCAACCGATTCACGCTGGCTCGTACCTCATTTTGAGAAAATGCTCTACGACCAGGCCTTGCTTGTAACAGCCTTTACCGAAGCATACCTGGTGACAGCTAACAGGTCATTCCGCAGAACGGCAGAGGAATGCCTCACCTACCTCCTCCGTGATATGCGCGATCCCGCCGGGGGATTTTACTCCGCCGAAGACGCTGATAGCGAAGGAATTGAAGGGAAATACTACCTCTGGAAAAAGGGGGAGATAGAGGCAGCGCTTGGGGATGATGCTCCGGTTTTTATCAGGACCTATAACGTGAAGCAGGGAGGAAATTTCCCTGCGCAGGAGACCGGACAACGGACAGGGGAAAATATCCTGCACCTTTCTGCCCCGCAGGATGGACCGGCACCATTCCCCAAAGCCCATGAAGACGAGCTTGTTACATCCCTTTCGAATGCAAGGGAACGCCTTTACGCCATCCGGAAGAAACGCGTCCACCCGTTTAAAGATGACAAGGTACTGACTGACTGGAACGGGCTTGTCATCTCTGCACTTTCACTTGCAGCACGCGCATTCGGGGATGAACGGTACCTCAAAGCTGCAACCAGTGCTGCTGATTTCATTCTCGGCACTATGCTGTCCGGGAAAGGGGAGCTCCTTCACCGGTACCGGGATGGAACGGCCGGCATCCGCGGGGTGGCATCGGACTATGCGTACCTCTGTGCAGGGCTCCTGGACCTGTACGAGCTAACTTTTACACCGAAATACCTGGAGGCTGCGATCGGGATCGAGGAGTATTTCAGTCGTTATTTCCTGGACAGGAGTGAAGGGGGCTATTTCACGTCACACGGGGAAGAGACGGATCTCCTTGTCCGGCAGAAAGATATCTATGACGGTGCGCTCCCTTCTGTCAACTCGGTTACCATGAAAAATCTTTTGCGGCTCGGCCTCATGACAACCAATTCCAACTATCATAAACGGGCATGGGACCTTGCAGCGTCCTTCTCAACGCTTGTTGAACAGGCACCTGCAGGGTATACAGCTTTTCTTTCTGCCCTTGATTTTGCATTCGGACCATCTGCCGGCATCGTACTGGTCGGGGCTGCGGGGGCACCGGACCTTGCTGACATGACATCGGTAATTAATTCCCATTTTTTCCCTTCTATCGTGGTTCTCCACAGGCCCGACGGTGAGGGCCCCTTCGAGATCGACCATATATCAGGCTATACGGGAGAGATGAGAAGCGCGGGTGGAAAGGCGACCGCATTTGTCTGCAAAAATCATGCATGTTCCCATCCAACTATTGACCCGGGAACCGTGATGGCGGACCTTGAAAGAATGTATGATAAACCTGGGGGCCCCGGGTTCAACAAAAAAATAGTCTAGAGGTTCTTCAGCGCGACAAGGTCCTTAACACCGGTAAGTTTCCAGACCAGTGATCGTTCTTCCCTTGCAATTGCTTCGGCCGGGTCAAGCGGGGAATGACCAAGCGCTGCAAGAATATTCAGGGAGAGGTGTTTTTCCTTGATGAGATCGACGAAACGCTGCCGGACGAGTTTTTTCTCGATCGAGTCGTGTACCTCTTCCAGGTATCCCTGCATGGTAACAAAGGTATAGCATGAGAGATCTTTCGTGTATTTCTCCACCTCCACGGATACATAGGGGCTTTTCCTGAAGTATTCGATCTTCTTCCCGTATTTTGTCGAGAGGAAGTATATGAACTGTCCATCAAAAACATAAAGAAACGGGGCGATATAGGGGTATTTTTCGCCCTGGAACGCAATACGACTGATATATCCCTCTTCTATGAGGTGGTCGTATTCTTCTTTTTCCATTCTTGGGATCTTTATAATCTCCATTCCGATCTTATGTGAATCTCTGGCATGTATTGATAAAGATTTGTAATTTATTTTCATCATGATACCCCCTGGATACCTCCATTCCTGATGACACCAGGGATCCGATCAGAGAATTCCCCATGAAAAGTCCCGGGTCGGTCTTCGACCTGGGTATGCTCTCCCGGCACAGAACTACCCCGTACATAATTTCAATACTATTGAAAAATCAATGGTTACGGGTTATTTTTTTACGGGAAGACCCGCCGCGGACCAGCCTGACATCCCACCCAGGATATTTGTCACACGCGGATAGCCATGTATAGAAAGATAACTGGCGGCAAGGCAGCCCTTGTACCCCGCATCACAATAAACGACAATGTTTGCCTGTTGCGGAACATCGCTTATTTTCAGGGGGAGTTCCCCGACATAGATATGGTGGTCTCCCCGGATGTGTCCGGATTTTTCCCGGTTCCGGATATCACGGACATCGAGAAGATACAGTTCTTCGGTAGCTGATTCCATGGCCGTGTTCAGGTCCCGGACCGACCAGACGCGGTGCCGGATGAAACGTTCTCCTGCCTTATACCACCCCGGGAACCCTCCGGCGAGGTACCCTTTCAGGTTATCGTAACCAAGCCGAACAAACTGCCGAATAACCTGACTCATATCGAGGTTGAAATCGTCAACGAGGATGATTGGTGCCTCGTAATTGAGGAACCAGCCCATGAATGCGGGAAGGCCTTCACGCCATATTGAGAGACTTCCCTCGATATAACCCGCCCCGAAACTTCCCGGGGCCCTGATATCCACGAGCTGGGCACCCTTACCCGCCAGTTCCTTCACCTGCCTGCCGGAATAGGGAATAAGGTCCGGTAATTGTCCGATCAGGGGCGCCCCTTCAAGGTTGAGTACCTCCATCTTACGGAAATACGGGGGGAGGTAGTGGTGCTCCCCGGTCTTGTAATCAATAAAAGCCCTTCGGTCCATCTGGAGAAGTGGGTTGGTTTTTTTCTCATAACCCGTTGTTGTCACCGGGTGGTCAACAATGTCGGCCCCACAGACCGATCCTGCCCCGTGGGCCGGGTAAAGGAGGACGTCATCTCCGGGAGGAATTATTTTATTCCATATACTATCGTAGAGCATCCCGGCGGCCTCTTCACCTCTCCCCATGCCAAGAAGATCGGTACGGCCGACATCACCTGAAAACAATGCATCCCCGGTGAACACAAGGTATGGGTCATCCGAGACTTTCTTATCCTTTACTATAATCGAGATACTATCGTGGGTGTGACCGGGGGTCTCCCGCACAGATAGTTCGAGGTCGCCGAGCTGGAAACTCCTGCCATNTTCCGCCCTCGTCCCGTAGGAGAATGGTGTAACGGGACCATGGTAAATTTCAGCCCCGGTGCGCTCTGCAAGTTCACATGAACCCGATACGTAGTCCTCGTTCCGGTGCGTCTCAAAAATAAAGAGGATCTGCTGATCGAGGCCCTTTGCGATATCGAGGTACACATCACAGTCCCGGCGGGGGTCAATAACCGCCGCAGTCCTGCCGGACCCGACATAATACGAGTGATGGGCGAGTCCTTCAGAGGTTACCTGTCGTAGTATCATCTCAATTGTCCCCTTTCTCCCTATTGGAGAACCGGGTATTAAAGTTGTGGACTGTACTGTCCGCACAGGCATGGCAACTATTTCATTGTCACCTGGAAGCAATCCCTGGGTGGTATAACGGGAGGAAGTTACTTATTTTAGCGTGGTGAAAAAACCAAGATATGAAGAAAGACCGCGTATATGTTCTCCTGCCTGTCCTGGTTCTTGTGGTTTTCTGCACTTTTTGTGGTTGCACGAATACNATGGTGCCGGAACGGACGGTTGTTGACGGGACCGGGGTGCTGAATCTCCCTGATATGTTCGGATCCTCGTTGAAGATTGCCGGTGATGACGGGCTTATTTATATTCCTGCCCCCTTCCCGAGTGACCATTTCAACAACAGGGACAAGGTCGCGTTTTCGGGGCGTACCATCCCCAACCCCTATTACCCTGTCCAGACAGGAATTCCGGTTGATCTTGTCCTGATGCGGCAAATCCCTGGCGATACCGGGTATATCTATGGCATAGGGAACGTGACATTTATCCCCACTGAAGGAGGTTTTTATGGTATCATCGTTGATACCGGGGGAAAATCTGGGGTCGTGCAGTACCTGCCATTAGATCTCGACAGCGAATTTAAACAGGACGGAATTGTGGTATCGTTCACGGCAAAAGGAAATCCAGATACGGTTACCATTGCACAATGGGGCCTTCCGGTTAGTATCGTCAGGATGAAAAAGCTCAGTTAATCGGAACATGTACATTTTTAAGAAAAGATTCCTGGCGATTTCTTCATCTTTTTTCGTCGGCCCCTGTGTAGCACAATGGAATCAATTACATTGGTTTGATTAGAATATGGTAAGGCAGGAACGCAGATGGCGGATGAACGATCACCCGGGATCAGGGCAGTATTATTTGACATGGACAATACCCTTTTTGACCTTATTGGTGCAAAGATGGCCGCATGTGATGCCACATCAGGGTACCTTGGGAGAGATGACGGCCAGGACCTTTTTGATTACTTCCTCAGGCCGGACTGGGGATTTGAGGACTGGAGAAACATCCGCGATTACCTCGTTGATCGGGATCTTTTTTCGATTTCACGCTATTTTGATGTCTGTAACCTGTACGAGAAGGAGAAACTGAAAAACATCACCGCGTACCCGGGGGTCACTGACGTCGTCCTTGAGATCAGGGGAATGGGAATACCCCTCGGCCTGGTCACTGACGCGGATATGTACCATGCGAAACGCCGTCTGGATAAAGCCGGGCTGTCCGGTGCATTTGACCATATTGTCACCTTCGAGATGACGGGCAGAAAAAAACCGGATACGGCCCCGTTCCTGCTTGCGCTCAGGAAACTTGGCAGTGAAAGTTCTGCGACAGCAATGATCGGGGACAGCCCGCACCGTGACCTTGTCCCTGCCCGGGAAGTCGGGATGCAGACCTTTTATGCACGGTACGGGGACAGGTTAGCTGACACCCGTGGCGATGTCCCCGCGGAATATATCCTCAATACGATCCTTGACCTCCCGGTTCTGCTCTACCCTCTTTTTCAGGGACCGTCCTGATCATCAATAAAGCCCCTTCAACGGGTTACATCCCCTAATGTCAGATAAAATGTCAGGGAATGGAAATCGGACGGGTGACCAGTTGTGTAGGAAAATGCTGCCACCCACGCCTCCCCCAGATGCTATCAGGGGCAATTACAGAAAGGCCGGCAACTGCTTATTACGAACCCAATGCCATTAAAATTAGTCCCATGAAATCCATCTATTGATATTTCAGCCTGAGCTGGCTGTGTTTTGAACTGTATACAACGTAGACAAGGAGACCAAGCACCAGCCATATCACAAAACGGATGTGGGTCAGCGTCGGAAGGGCAAGGATAAGGGCCGCACATGCGATCATGCACGCAATTGGAAGAAAAGGTACCAGGGGACATCTGAACGGCCTTTCAATCCCGGGCCGCCTGTACCGGAGGATGACTACCCCGGCAGAAACGATGATAAATGCGGCAAGAGTCCCGACATTTACCAGCTGGGCAATCTCCTGGAGAGGGAGGAGGCTTGCAATCAGGGCCGTAACAACCCCGACGAAAATCGTAACTTTCACCGGGGTCCTGAATTTCGGGTGTACCTCCTTGAATACAGGAGGTAGCAGCCCGTCGCGTGACATTGCAAAGAAGATCCGTGACTGGCCAAACAGGAGCACGATAAGGACGGATGTGATCCCGAGCAACGCCCCGACCGATACAAGAGCAGAAGCCCACGTAATTCCCACCTGCTGCAGTGCANATGATACCGGGGCCGGGGTACCCAGCAGGGTGTAGGGGACCATGCCGGTGAGCACGGCAGCGACGACGATATACAGGACTGTGCAGACCAGAAGAGAGACCAGTATACCGATCGGCAGGTCTCTCTGNGGGTTTTTTACTTCCTCGGCNGTCGTAGACACGGCATCAAACCCTATATAGGCAAAAAATACAATCGCTGCCCCCGCAATAACACCTGTCCACCCGAATGGCATGAAATCAGCATAATTCACAGGGTTGACATGAGAAACACCAAGATAAATGAAAATAAGCACAATTGAGATTTTAATGATGACCATTATGTTGTTTACGCGGGCGCTCTGCTGTACTCCGATGACCAGTAACCCGGTGATCAGTAAAATTATCGCAATTGCAGGGGCATTGATGATACCTCCCTCTACTCCAGGGGGGTTCACTAAGGATGCAGGGAGGATAATTCCGGCATCGGAAAGCAGGTTCGTGATGTACCCTGACCACCCGACTGCTACCGCGGCCACCGATACCGAGTATTCGAGTATCAGNTCCCACCCGATTATCCATGCCCAGATCTCTCCAAGTGAGGCATAGCTGTAACTGTAGGCACTCCCTGCTATCGGGACCATGGTAGCAAATTCAGCATACGAGAGGGCTGCGAGCAGGCATACGATCCCGGAAATCATAAACGACAGGACAAGGGCCGGACCAGCGTAATTTGCTGCCGCGACACCCGTGATTACAAATATTCCCGTGCCGATGATAGCCCCTATCCCGAAGAGGACGAGTTCAACGGGACCAAGCACCCGTTTTAACGTATGTTCCCCGGCGCAGCATTCTAAAAGTTCTCCAATTGTCTTCGTGCGGAACAGGGCGGGGTGTCGACCAGCAATCGTTTTCAGGAAGCCCCGGACATCCAATCNATTCACCGTTGTTCAATGTTATCCACATGATGATAAATTTCATTCCTGTAAGAAGGNTCATCGGAATAACCGCAGNACCCGAACCTGCCCGGTTTGGCAATAATGGTTTCTATTCAATAAAAGTATCAACAGCCATTACATTACCTTCCCATTACACTACCGGCAGGATATTATACCGGCCAGACTAACCCGGCAATCTACAGGAATGATGGCAACAGGACTCGCATAATGGTTTCCCAAATTTCGGGATCCGTGCAAATCTAAAACGTTACCGGAAAACAACGGGGATGAAAATGGCGGAAATTTCCAGGAAGATCACGTATGTTACCCCAGATGGTGATGAACAGGTCCACCCGGCTTACGAAAGCGCATTGAAACGGGTCAGGGGGGAATTCGGGGACCACCACGGGTTATATATCGGCGGCAGAAGGGTTGATGGAAGGCCGGAATTCCCGACATATTCGCCCATCGACGGGGAAACCCTGATTGGTTCTTTCCAGTCAGGAGATAGTGAAGACACCGGAAAAGCAATTGCAGCCGCAAAGAATGCCTTCCCGGGATGGAGCCGGACCGGGTGGAAAGAGCGGATAAGAATAATCCGGCTGACTGCTGACCATATAGAATCACAGGCATTTGACCTGGCTGCCCTTCTCACCTGGGAAGTTGGGAAAACACGTACCGAGGCACTGGCCGAAATTTTTGAGACGCTTGGCCTGCTCCGGTATTATTGTGATGTCTACGAGAAGGCCGATGGGTATTACCTCCCGATGCCATCCCCTTCCCCAGGAGAACACTGTATCTCGGTTATGAAACCCTGCGGGGTCTGGGCCGTGATTTCACCATTCAATTTCCCGGTGGCCCTTGCGGCAGGGATGTGTACCGGGGCGTTACTTACCGGGAATACCGTCGTTTTAAAACCGGCTACAGAGGCGCCATTATCCGGGATAAAGCTCTTCCAGGCGTTTGCTTCAGGAGGGGTACCAGGAGGAGCCTTAAACCTGGTCACCGGCCCGGGAGGACCATTTGGAAAAAATGTTGTCTCCCATGCTGATGTTGCTGGAATCGCATTCACGGGATCGAAAGACGCAGGGATGTGGCTTTTAAGGGAATTTGTGCAGGGCCAGCGGTACCCGAAACCGCTTGTCCTTGAGATGGGGAGCAAGAACCCCGTAATTGTCACCGGAAAAGCAGATCTTGAGAAAGCGGTAGAAGGGATCGTGCGCTCGGCGTTTGGATTCGGGGGCCAGAAATGCAGTGCAACATCGCGGGTATATGTACAGGAGACGATCGCCGNACAATTCATGCAACACCTGAAAAAGCGGGTTGGTTCAATTATTGTCGGTGACCCGCGGGAGAGAGAGACTTTTTTCGGACCCATAATTGACCGGAAAGCGGAGGAGACATTCAGGGAAGCAGTCCGACAGGTTATCGCAGGAAGTGGGATCATCGAGACGGGAGGTGAAGTGCTGACCGGAGCCTTATACGGAAAAGGACACTATGTAACACCAACGGTGGTCACCGGGATCCCGCAGGATCACCCGCTGCATAAAACCGAATTGTTTGTGCCGTTCCTTATCGTCACGACCTGCCGTACCTTACAGGAGGCGGTTGAATATGCGAATCATACGGATTTTGGCCTTACAGCAGGGATCTTTTCGGAAGACCCCGTTGAAATCGACTTTTTCTTCAGCCACGTACGATCAGGAGTAACCTATGCCAACCGTGCCGGTGGTGCAACAACCGGTGCCTGGCCGGGTTCCCAGTCATTTACCGGGTGGAATGCCAGTGGTTCAACGGGCAGAGGTTCAGGGGGTCCCTATTACCTGCTCTCTTTCCTCAGGGAGCAGGCGCAGACCCGGGTTTCCTGACACCAACCCGGCCTTTCCAATTCAACCGGTGTTATATTCGGGACTGACCGGTCACCAAAATACATGGGCCGGGCCTGCAATGAAAATGCGAGCAGGTTCCAGTGATATCCCGTTTTACTTGTCCTTGCGGAAAAATTTCATCATATCCCGGTGGCTCATGAGGTATCTCGATTTTTTATCCGGGAACACCCCTTCTGCTGCAGATTTGACGTCCTCTATTGAATAGAACGCATTCGGCTGGAACTGCCGGATTATCCCGGTCACCATGCCAAGGTCCTGCCTCTTTATCACCATGAACAGGACCTGCACCGGGCCGGTGGAACCTGTCGCACCAATCACCGTTACACCATAATGCCGGGCCCGTAAATATTCAACCAGGTCATTTGCCTCCTGGTTTGTGATCACCCGGACAATTACGGTACCCAGTGACAATTTTTCTTCAATTGCCATCCCGACAAAAGTACCGGTTGCAAACCCGGCCCCGTAGGCGATATACGAAGCGACATTCGTGACATTATTCATCACCTGCCCGATGGCAAGGAGCCAGATAATCACCTCGAAAAACCCGATAACCGGCGCGATGTATTTGAACCCCTTTGAAATAAAAATGACCCTGATCGTGCCAAGCGTCACGTCACAGATGCGGGCGAAAAATATCAGCAGGGGGAGTATGACCCATGCAAAAAATGGAGTAAGGGTTACTGCGTCGGTCATTCCGGGTTTCCACCGTTTTTTTCCTGCATAGTAATTACATCCGCACCTATAACAACCGTACCTTGACAACCCGGTACACCAGGTATGTTAAATCAAATCGTGATAACCCATCAGCTGCCGGATACCAGGATAACCCGGGGTTCGTGTAACAGGACATGTACCGGGAAAAATAGGATTGGCAGGTTGAACTATGTTTTCTCAAGCAGGATTTCGTCTATCCTCTTCCTGCGGTCAGTATTGTCCGGCGGGTGGGCAAAAATCCGGTCCTCGTACGTTGGCATTACCTGCCGGTAGAAAAGCCCGAGCGCGATCCGGGCGTCATTATTATAGTCCCATTCCCTGGCTTTCCGGAACGCAGGTTCAAATCCGGTTACATCGTGGTCCTCCAGGTCATAGATGCGATCGTTGTAATAACCGGTCATGTCGTTGTACGTCGCACAGATCTGGAGGACGTCAATAAACGAGAAACCCCGGTGTAACAGCCCCTGTTTAACCAGTGACCGTAACTGCTCCATTTTTCTCGTGTAACCGCGGGCAACGAACGTCGCACCACTCGCGAGCATGAGTTCTAGGGGGTTGAGCGGGAATTCTGTCGTACCACCGGGTGTTGAACGTCCCCGGTATCCTAGTGGTGAAGTTGGCGTATACTGGCCCGTAGTAAGCCCGTAAACCCGGTTATTGTGGATAATCACGGTGATATCAGCATTTCGTTTCGCTGCAAATATGAGGTGGTCAAGGCCTTCTGCATAGCAGTCCCCGTCCCCTGCACAACATATAACCTTCAGCCGCGGGTTTGCAAGCTTAATCCCGATTGCAGCCGGGATCGTCCGCCCGTGAAGGGAATAAAAACTGTTCACATTCAGGTAGTCGGACATTTTTGCATGGCAGCCGATCCCGGTCACGAGGACGACATCATCAAGGGAGGTCCCGGACTGTTCAAGTTCGCCGAGCACGGACTTTAACGCAAACTGGAGCGAGAAGTTCCCACACCCCGGGCACCAGGTGTTCTGTACCGGGGTAATCAGGTTACGTCCGGTCATTTCAATACCTCCCTGACCTTTTCATGCAGTTCACCGACAGAAAACGGCCTTCCGTCATATTTCAGGACCTGTTCGTCCACGGAAATACCATACCGCGCAAGCAGGGCCGCCAGCTGTCCTTCCATGTTGTCTTCAACAGACACCAGCCGCTTTACACCGGAAAGCGCAGCTTTCACCTGGTCCAGCGGGAACGGGGAAAGTACTACCGGCTGAATAACACGAAGGCCAAGCAGCCCTGCGACCTCGCAGGCAACACCTTTATTGGAGCCCCACACCAGGAGGGCAACTGGGCTGCCCTTGTCGCCATATGTCCTGACTGCCTCCAGATGATTTATCTGTTCCAGCAGGAGCCGCCCCTTTTTCATTCTCTTTTCTGCCATCAGTACGGCCATTCCTGCATCCTCGGTAGAGATACCGGCCTCATCATGGGTGTAACTGCTTACCTTGACAACCGTTCCAGGTGTACCCGGGACCGACATTGGAGAGACACCGGAACCGGTAACCCTGTAACGTCCATACTCATTACCCGTCGCCATGCCTTCATTGGGGCTTTCAGGATCTATCTGATATCCTTCGAGCTCTTTTTTATCGAAACTGTACGTTCCCTCGTTTAAGGTCTTGTCCCCGAGAATGATGGCAGGGACCTGGTATTTCCATGC
>JGI20214J51088_10002736_pt1 | contig 11656 bp, 12 predicted proteins | sample WetSurMetagenome_FD_51088 | JGI IMG/M metagenome (IMG submission 51088)
CGGGATCCTTCATCACCATGAACGTTACGATGGTAAAGGTTATCCGGAAGGGTTAAAGGGAGAGAATATACCGCTGGAAGCCCGCATTTTATGTATCGCCGACTCTTTCGCAGCAATGACTTCGGAACGGCATTACCTGATAGCTATGTCATATGACAAGGCTATCGAAGAGTTGAAACGCAATGCGGGCACGCAGTTTGACCCTTCATTGGTCGAAGTATTCGTTGCAGCATTTAAAAGTGTCATGAGTCAGACCCAATAAAAAAGTCTCCCGCTTTAGTGGGAGACTTTCAATATTTAATCGCCTATTTCGGCTACTTCCATTTAATAGTAGCTCTTTTATTTTCGTTACCTTCATCGGGTTCTTTTTCTAAACCCTGGAGTTTATTAGTCAACTCTTCTAATTCTTGAGAAAAAGACGGTTTGCCTAATTCCAGGCCGTATGTTACGAAGAAATCAAGAAAACTCTTCATAAGCTTTTTTATATCATGTTCGAATGAACGTAACTCTTCTACGGTAGCATATTCCTGGGATGTCTTCTCTGATGTTTTATTATTTTCGCCAAGTTGGTGATTTAAGAGAAACCCTATAAATTCTGCCTGACTCATTTCACCGCGATTTTCATCAAGCTGCCTGGCTAATTCGGCAGGCACAATTATCATTCTCTTTTCAGGCATGCTCTAACTCCTTCTCACGCTGTTCGATACTGCTCAACCTGAGTAAATCATCGATGGAGTCATCATCTGCTATCTCGAGTATTTTCAAAATATTATCTATATTATGCAACAAGCGCACGCCCTTTTGTGTAACCCGATATGTAATTGTGGGATTACCAACAGTGACTTTGTCAATAAGCTCCAGCTGCAGTAAATATTTCAAATATTTCTGAAGCTGAAAGAAGCTCATGTTGACACTGTACATTATTTCGGTTTTGCCTGCTTCGCCTAACCGCAGGATATCCGCAATAATTTCGATGCTTGACCTTCGTCGTTCTAGTTTCATAATAAAACCGACCCGCTATGATCGGTTTCACTATTAACTAAGCGTTACCCAAGTGACCATATACGGAATAACGCCTCAACGTTTTCAAAGCTATTTTATTTTAGTTGTCTTATCTTTATAACACGAGAACCTGATTTTGTCAATAGGGGCGAGCCTAAACCGGTCTTCACGGTTATGCCAGGAGCCTGTTTTTAGTAAAATATTGAGTCTTTAAAAGCCAGACAGTACTGCGATAATAATAGTTATGTCCGCTTGCCCTATTTAAAATTGATGTGATTTACGTTATTATAAAATACGGTGGTTTGTTACAAGTCAGTTATTGTTGCATTGTAAAACAACCTGTCACAGAGATTACCCTTTGCTTTAAATTATACCCGGGAGACAGATTGAGTATTAAAATAGTTACCGACAGTACCGCCGACATACCACCGCAATTAGCCAGGGAACTCGGCATAAGCGTCGTACCTGTCTATGTACGGTTCGGCGATGAAACATATCGCGATAGAATAGACATTACTGAGGACCAGTTTTATCAACGGTTATTAAACGACACNGTCCATCCTAAAACAATGCAGCCATCTCCNAAAGACTTTGCTGATACTTACCGAGCTCTGGCACAGAAGTCAGAGGGAATTATTTCCATTCACGTTACCGCAAAACTGAGTGGAACTTACAACGCGGCTATCCAGGGTAAGAAAGCAGTACCAAATAGTTTTCCGGTGGAAGTAATAGATTCCCAGGTAGTTACCATGGGTCTAGGACAACTTGTCATCGCAGCCAACTCGATGTCCCGAGCGGGGAAAAAACTAACAGAGATTGCATCCGAGGTAAAACGACTAATTCCATCAATTCACCTACTCGGCCTTCTTGATACACTTAAGTATCTATCTCTCGGAGGACGCATCGGAAAGGTACAAACACTGCTGAGTTCTATCTTAAGCGTAAAACCTTTACTTTCTATGAGAGAAGGTCTACTGGTGCCTGTTGGTGTAACCCGCAGTCGCTCCAGGGGTATTGAGAGGCTATTGGAATTTACGCAAAGCTTAAAGAATATACAGGAACTGGCAGTAGTCTACAATACGACGCTTGATGAGGCTCAATCACTTATCGATAGAATAGGCTCATTCTTCCCTCAAGAAAAAATCAGGTTGGCCAGGCTGGGACCGGGACTGGGAGTACACGGAGGACCGGGCATAATTTTCGTGTCTGTTATGACGTCCAATTAGGCAAACACCATTTAGACTTTAACGTTTTCAGAAAGCATTGCCAAGCTGATGCCGTGATAGCCCGGCAGGAAGATTACCAGCCCCGGTATTTATATCCTACATCTTCATCTGACAGCTTAAAGCGAGTCATTAACGATTCAGTATCTTTATCGATTATTGTTGTTTCCTGGTTAAGAGCCTGCAGTTTACTTATTTCCTTAGATATCGTTTCCGGTGTGCTGGAAGCAATGGCCTCTCTCATGTTCCCAATGGCAGCTCTTATGCGGCCCAGATAGTTGTATACCGCCTGCATGTGTGCCTGGAATATGGTGAATTTATGCAGCTTATAAAGCTCGTTTACATCCTTTTGCAGACCTTCAATATCGTCCTCACCTGATGTCAGCACCGTGATGTACCTGCGAATCTCGGATAAACGTGTATCATTCCCGAACTCCGGCAGCGATATGAGCATGGACTTTAGCACCTTATGAATATCCAGGGCATTAAACTTCCGCAAAGCATTGATAATAATCGGCCTTGTGTATGCTTCAGCAACCGGCAACACCACCTCATGATGGAACAGATGGCGATAAGATAGACTGCCTTCCAGACGGAATTGATAGTACGGCAAATCGTTGTTGGGGATATCCATCTCGTAGCATATAGATTCACCGGGATACAAGATTTCTCCTCGGCTTTGTTCCTCAGGAGTAACGTCTACAAAATCAAGGCCGTTCATACGGGAATAATTGATTTTATTCAAAAATTGCAGGTCTTCACTGCTCCGGGCGATATTTTCACTTTTTGTTACCAGCCGGTTGATTTTAAAACATATTTGTTCCGGATCGATACTGCTTTGCTCACCACCAGTCTTGCCAATACTTAGACCTATGCCAATAAACACAGGACGAGGTTCTGACTTTACCGGAGCAGAATTGGCTACCGAAATCTTTACCTTCGTATATTGTAACTCATCCGGCATTCCAGGTCCTTTGTCTGAAGGCAGAAATTCTGTGTTCGCCATGAGATATCCCTGAAGTGTTTTTATCGGATTAATACTCTCTGTTACGTGCTCCAATACATCAACCATATGAACCTCCTGATCTTGAAAATAAAGAAACAATTATCCATTCAAAGCTACTTCAGTGTAATATGGTGCCCGTCCGGTGTAAATAGTACTTTACGGATATTACGCCGGTACTACCGGCTGGTATTCATACTTGTGTCATACCGTATGTGCGGGAATTGTCGTATATATTGAAACCATTGCATGTTTGAAAAGAGGAATTTGAAATGTCCGATAAGCCAGTCGTTTCGGTAATCCTTAGCTTTGTAAACTTAGTTTATTCTGCGTACGTGGGGCATAAATACAGTGACTGCTAATGCCATCAGGAACAATACTATTCCAAAAATACTGAGGGCTAGCGGAGCACCCATTCCCTGAGCCATGATACCGACAAAGAACGTCCCGAAACTGCCAATAGATTGAGACATCGTAAGCACGCTAAAAACCCTGCCGAGGTACGCTTTATCTGTCATAGACTGCGTAATGATTGTACCCATTGTCATATGGCCGGACTGCCCCATCCCCATGATCACCGCCAGTCCTATCGCCCAAATATAGGACCGGTTGAGGGCAAATACAATAATCCCAAGGCCGAGACCAACGGCGGCATAAAGCATATATTTACCGCGGTTTCGCGGCGCCAGAGTAGCATAGGTGAGAGCGGCGATTATCGAACCGACACTGGTAAAACTCTGTATGACACCCTGCCCAGTGGCTCCAACCTTCAATATATCTTTGGCAAAAATAGGCATAAGCTGTACACGAGGTCCGGCCAGGAATACGCACAGCAAATTAAAGACAATAACGGTTAGAATAATGTTGTTGGTTTTCAGATACCTGAAACCGTCTTTAATATCAAGCAAAGGGTTACGCCCGGAAGAAATGCTTTTAACAGAGGGCAGATAATTAGTAAAAGCTACCGCGACAAGGTACAGGGCTATCATGATAATATAAACGATCTCAAAACCGACGGCATCGATTAAAAAGCCAGCAATCGCAGGGCCGATAAGTGAAAATGCATTTTGTCCTACGGAGTTCAACGACACCGCATTCATTATACGTTCCGGTTCTACCAGTTCAGGTATCATAGCTTGTCGTGCCGGGACAGCGAGTCCATTGAAAATACCTGTTATTGCCGAAGTCACCATCAGCACCCACCAGGAACCGGTATGCTCTTTGCTCATGTAACCCGTAGCCAGAGCTACTACTATAATTACCGATATCATCATGGCAGCCGCCTGTCCCAATTGCAGCATACGTTTTTTCTGAAAACGGTCGGCGAAAGCTCCCCCAAAAAGTGTCATGATTAACTGGGGTAAGGCGGTTACCAGTGCCATTGTACCGAGTATAGCGGCAGAGCCGGTCAGTTCGTACACCAGAAATGATTGAACGACCTGCTGCATGCTCATCGCCATCCATTGCCCTGCCATACCTGAATAGTACAAGCGGAAAGATGGATTTTTGAAAGCTTCGAATGTTCTGAATTTACTTACAGGGTCGTTGTTGCTCATTTTATTTACACAATTTTTTCCGGGACCATACGGTGCAGTGTTAAGAGACATTGTAGCAGTCTTTGAAAACGTAAGCAAAAGTAATTTTCTAACACCTGCACGGACATTTAGATATGCAACAAGCTGGTGATAAAATTTATCGAATATTTATTACGAGAGCTGGTTGTCTATGACTATCAAAGAAAGGAAAACATCTGCATCAGAAGGATTCGGATTAACCAGTGATCTGACTAAGAACTCCCCAAAATAAAGTTCTACCGGTTCTACCAATGCCAGGGGTTATATCCCAGGGCGTTCAGAACATCACCGACCGAATGGTCCTGTTCCAACTGGTGCCGCATCGGCAGCTCCGGATGGATGGTATAGGTATTGCTCCTGCCGTTCTTCTTACGTATCGCATAACCATCAGCTACCAGATCGTGAATTACCTTTTGTATCTCACGTTCAGTGACACCTACTTCCCGTGCAATTTCGCGGCAAGTCGCATCCGGGTGCTTGGATATGTAGACGAGGACTCTGCCGTGATAGGTCAGAAAAGTCCACTTATGTGTTTTCAACTTTTCACCCTCAAATTATTTGACTTAGCTTGTGGGGATAAGATATAATGCGAATATAGATTCATATATTATTGTTCGTACTATCCTGTTCGTAAATCCTGACCACATTATACCATTCCGCACCGGAAAATATAACAAAAACTGGAAAGGATGAGTGTAAACAGCTATGTCAGAAGAGAGAACCAGTAGTTACCGTAATCTGGTACAAACCCCAATGAACTCAAGTTGTCGTCTTTGCCATTACTCCGGCTATTCGAACCTTTGTACTTATTTCAGAGGCGGTGAATGCCCTTATATGGCAATGAAAAAAAGTATTTCCGGAGATAGAGTAGACAAGAAGAATAAAACCAGTGTCTAGTTCCAACAATGCAGGGCAATCCATTTTTAAGTATTATTCATACCCATGTATCTGTTACTGAAGACATTGAGAAACGAGGGCACTCTGATTTTTCGTCAGAGTGCCCTCGTTATTACTCGAATGGTGAATATTTGGATGTTTGCTTTATGGATGCCTCAAAGAGCAGAATGTTATTGAACAAGCAACACATTCTTTCCTGCTACATGGCTCAACATGAATGTTTACACTGGTATTCGCCAGTCTATCTTTTATATCTTTCTCCAGGTGATCGCACATTTCATGGGCATCTTCAACACTCAAATTCCTCGGCATAACCAGATGCAGGTCAACAAAACGCTGGCTTCCGGCTCGCCGGCTGCGCATGCCATGAAAATCGACGAGATGCGTATTGTGTTCCTTGATGCAATTAGCCAGGATAATTTGCTCTTCTTCTGGTAGTGTATAGTCTAAAAGCTCGTGAAAAGCACGCATACTGACCTCATATCCTGCTTTTAATACGAAGAAGGCCATCAATAAGGCGATAATTGGGTCCAGAATAACCAGACCTGTAAGACGTACCAACAAGAGGCCTAATAATACACCAGCAGCAGAAAAAACATCCGCTCTGATATTACGTGATGAGGCATCTATTGCAGTCGATCCCGAATTTTGCGCAACCCGGTGGAGATGACGGGAAAGGAAAAAACTGGCGATGATTGAGACAATCATAACCACCATACCTTCATCGGGTTCTATCGTCCTGGAATGGATGATACGCTGGATTGCCGAGTAAATGATGTAACCTCCGGCACTTAAAACCAGGACTGCCTGTATCATAGCCGCAATGGCTTCCGCTTTACCATGGCCAAAGGGGTGTTCCTCGTCCGGCGGAGTCGTAGACATCTTTACTGCAAAATAGGTGATACCGATAGAAAAAATATCAAGGAAGCTGTCTGCTGCCTGAGCAGTAATACTGATACTCTGCGAGATAACGGAAACCACCACTTTCAGGATTATCAGGAAGACAACCACCGCCATTGACAATTTCGCAGCACCGGTCGGTGTGGATATGCCTATCGATATTCTTTTTAACAAACTACCCATATGCACCTTAATCAATCATATAACTAATATTGTGTTGAGAACTAACGGCACGTGTATAATTTATCCCCACGTCAGCGACCTGATTACCTGAAAAATAGCCAATAGATGAGCCCAACATGAATTGCTGTACTAAGTGTTAAAACAAAAATAAAAAAGCCCTTCTGGGTCTTGTGCCGGAATACCGACCGTCCGGCCCACCCGCCAGGGAATCCTCCCAGCAAAGCTAACCCGTGCAGGACAGCTTCTGGTATGCGCCAGCCGCTGTTCCTGGACTGAGCCTTATCTAACCCGTACAGAATGAATGTAATTATGCTCGCTGCAGCCAGCCATATCCAGTAATAACACCAATCCATGTTTTCTCCTGATTCAGTCCGAATTATTAAAAACTCGTCCTTGAGAAAAGTGCCCAGGTAGAATCCGGAACCGAACCAAATGCAATAGAGCGGTTTACGTTATTGCCAGTTTGATCTTTCCGGCATATTTACCGGCAGCGATCTTTGTCTTTTTCCCGTTAACAAACATGGTCAGAGTTTTGCCCTCCGGAGCCTTCAACCCGGCACCGGCGGCGATATTGAGGGCGGTAATATAGGAGGTACCGGTTACCGTCCACACGCTCTTTTTATCAAGCGAGACGATGACACCATTGTTTATTGTCTCCGCAGCGGTCTGGGTAATATTGCTGAGCTCCATACGGTTGTCCTCGAGAATAATGGTGAGACCTTCTCTATAGACCTGTGAAGCAGAGCTGATAATGCCTTCGAGATTCACATTATTGAAGTTGAGACCCAGATTTTTAGGGCCTCTCAGGTCGTCACCGCCATGTCGCACCGGGCCGGGCTTACCGTGAGGCGTTTCCGGAATGTCGGTGAGATGGAGACCGATAACGGTGTCGTGGAATTTGCCCATGCCGCCTGTTGCATTGTTCTTGTAAGCCCTGATATTCGTCGTTGAGTTAAAGAAGTTACCGCTGATTTCTGTGTTGGAAATATTGATATTTACATCTTCGGTCCCGGATGCTTTAATAAGGTTACGATCAGACAATACCACATCGACAATACCGACCGGAATCCTGTATTCCTGAACGGCCATGCCTGATTCGTCAGGGTCCATCAATTGAACGATGACACCGTTCCCGGCGTACATCTTTGTATTGTCGATATTGATAGTGGTTGCCGAACCTTTTATACAAAGGGTGGACTTATCGGTCTTAAAAGTGGAATCCTTTATGGTAAATACGCTGTTGTCGTCACTCACTACCATGGCACCGAAACGTCTGCCCTTGATAAGACAGTTGTTGATGATCGATGGTTTACCCATCCCTCGCATGCCCATGACTAACATCGGATAGCCGTTTACATCGATCACAGAATGATCGAANGTGACCTCGTTAGGACCGATGCAGAATGAACCGTANCCGTGAGCGCGGGGACCGCTCAGCTCAAGAGAGCTGTCCTTAACATACAGCTTAACGAACTTGTCGCTGCCGTCAATGGACAGAACACCCCAGCCGTTAGTCTTACAGTGGCAGTTATTGTAATAAACAGTGGCGTTGTCGGTAAGCTGGGCCAGACGGTTGCTGCCACTGAAGCCCACCTGCCAGCTGAAAGAGCCCAGCCAGCCTGTATCGGGGCTGTGGTTAAACAGTTTACAATTGTTTAAGGTAACGATACTATCTCCCCCGACATGTACGGCACATCTGGTGACACCGTTCACGTTGAATTCGCTGTCGTTAATGGTGACCCGTGCATTGTCAATGGTAGTAATCCCCGCCCCTGCACCAAGGAAGTCGTTATCGCCAGAGCCGTCCAGGTCCATTTTAACGTTATTAATTTCGTATTCGGTATTACCGGCGACAAGAATACCGTTGAAAGACTTCTCCTCGCTGGCTATGTAGATATCTTCAATTTTTTTACCGGTTACCTTACCTCCGTGCACAACTGAGGGTACGCTCTTGTTACGGAGGTATTTCCCGTTATCGATACAGATAGCGGTATGAAAATTTCTCGCAATCTGGTGCATCTTCATCANGCCGTGAGGTGTCATAAGATAGTTTTCAGCAACGCAGAATACTACCTCGCCCTTATANNTACCCGGTTGGATNTCCTTACCAATGCCGTTCACCGTCAAGGTNAGATACNTCCCTTCGGGGGGTGTGAGTACCGCTCCCTCGCAAATGGTCACCATGTCGAATTCTACAGTTTTTTCAATCAGCCATGTGCACTGGTAAAAGAAAAAGTTGCGTCCTTCTTTTTTAACTACCTTTGTCTGGTACATTTTTATCTTCCTCCTTTTACTATGCAGCAGTATTTGGAGATGGTGTACGATAATACGGTGACCGCGTAAAGAACAAAATAGGCGTACTTGATTATAGTATTTCTTTTACAGTTATGGCAATTCCCCATGAGATCAAGAACAAAGCTCGCCACCCGAACGGGATGCGGGTGTGTTGCTATTATCCGCCCAGCGGCTTGCCGGTTATCAAATAATATATCGAGGATACTATCAATAATAGTACAGGCAGACAAAGGACAATAGCAATAAACAGCAGGACAGCCATCTTCCAGCCGTGGAGGTTATATCTGTGGATTAGGCCGATGTCCAGAATAGCCAGGCCAGTGGTAAAAATAAACAGTCCGATGATATCCGTATCTATTCTAAAATAAGAGTATAGCGGGATGGCAAGCAGGAAAACGACTATGCCTATAGCCATCACGAAGAATGAGGCTGCGATTAGTTTACCGAATCTCGCGGTCAATTTATTCATTTTTGCCTGCTTGCCAAAAATCGTTCAACAAAATTTATCGATGTAATGCATTATAAAACAAAAAAGAGTGGTACGATTTTCCGATACCACCCCTCCGTCTTAATCTGGTAAATTTGCTAAAGTTTTGCCGGAGGATTTTCCCCGGGCTTCAAGAATACCCTGCCGTTGGTTTTATAAAGGGTAGGTAAAAAATGAGCCTGCCGCGCCATCTCACCAATGGTGTGCTCATACCCGCCTCTTGCTGAATCTGCGTTACCTCCGGTATTCCAGGCACGGAAGCGCTGCTCGATCCCGTCCTCAGTGGTGCGAGCAACCCAGACAATGCGGCTATAGATCTCGCTCCAGTCCTGAGTGTATACCGTACAGGCTACAGCGGTCTGTATTTTGGCTTCCTCAAATCTGGAGACATCAAGATACTGGGCTGGATCTTCAAATTTAATTCGAAGTTTAATATGCATGGGACCCTGATATTCTTCACAGATATGGCTGGCACCGATAAATTGTCCCGGCTTCTTTTTTTCGTCCCATTCAAAACGGGTATGATTGCTGTCCCATAATTTATACTTTTCGGTACTGTCCAGATACGTACCCATCCACCAGTCCAGCATTTTACCGGTAACATCAGGCATTCTTGTCAACGCCGCAACCAGCCATTGTCCATTAGGCAGCGGCATATAACCGGTCTCCAGCGGCAGGTAACCCGGTTCCAGCAACTTATTCGCGTCTTCAATCAACATGCACAGCACCTATTAACATATTTAAATCGTCCAAGGGTTTTTTATAAACATTGTGATTTCTTTAGTATGCAGTCCATCCTGAATCTGCAGTGATGATCGCACCGTTTATCAGGCTGGAATCATCACATGCAAGGAAAAGGGCAATTTTAGCAATTTCTTCAGGTTCCCCTATTCTGGGATTCAGATTAATCCCCGCCATAGCTCTTTCCATCCCGAATTTATTCGGATCGTAAATTGTAGTTCCTATATTTGTGTTCACTGCTCCCGGAGCTATTGCGTTACAGCGAATGCCAAGTTTGGCATATTGGAACCCCACATTCTTGGTAAAACCGATTACGGCATGTTTTGAAGCAGTATACGCGGCTCCTGCCCTGGAACCCAGGAGTCCGCCGGCAGAGGCAATATTAATGATAACGCCCGATCCTTTTTTAACGAAAATGGGAAGTGCTTTTCTCGTAGCGCGCATAGGACCGGTCGAATTCACGGCGAATACTTTTTCCCAGAGTTCATCGGTGATATCACACGCCGGAACAAAATTATCCATGATACCTGCGTTATTCACAAGTATGTCCAGTGTACCATATGTGCAAACTGCAGCATCAATTATCCTCTGGATGTCCTGTTCTTTAGCAACATTTGCCATTACGGCAGTGGCAACACCGCCATCAGCTGTGATTTGTTCGACAACTTTATTCAGAGTTTCCTGATTAATATCCGAGACGATTACCTTAGCTCCTTCTCTGGCAAAAAGGATCGATATCGCTCTACCCATTCCGGAACCGGCTCCAGTTACCACCGCGACCTTATTTTGTAGTTTCATTTGCCCAAACCTCCTTTTGTAATTCCTGCCAGTGACTGAAGTAAATCAATATGAAGGCAGTACGGTTATTTTGAGATCTCAATCCAAACCAGGATATCCCCGTTTAGCGGAAAGAGAATAATAAACAATTGAAATCAAGTCTAAAACAAAAAGACAAAAAACATTTCGCCGTTTGTTCCTACTTTCCTGCACCCGGAAGGGCTAAACGAGCTTTTCTTGCTTCCAGTCTGGCTTGAGCCTGAGCGACAACTACGTCCTTCGTTACCTGATCGTTCATTTCTCCCATAGCCCGTTCAAATCTGGCGTCGGCGACGTCTGCCCGCCGCTGAATACGGTCGGCTACAGCGTCAATAGAAACGTCGGCACCTGCCGAAGCTATCTGCCCGGCCTGACGTATCGCTTCTACAGCGCTTTCCTTGGCTTTAGTAGCTTTATCCATGGCTTCCAGCCGTATTACCTGCTCGACCATATTCTGGTATCTGGTTCTTAAGGTCGACACAGCCTCTAACAGTGCCTGAGATGTTTTTTGCCCGGTGGATATCTCTTCGGCTTT
>JGI20214J51088_10002738_pt1 | contig 11654 bp, 8 predicted proteins | sample WetSurMetagenome_FD_51088 | JGI IMG/M metagenome (IMG submission 51088)
CATCGCAAATGATATCGAAGGGGATGCCAGCCTGCTGCAATTCCCAGGCGGTCAATCGTGCTCCTTGTAAAAGCGGTCGGGTCTCATCCACCAGCACCTTGAGCCGTTTCCCCTGTTTCCAGGCTGCCATGATCGCGCCCAAAGCCGTGCCGCCTTCCACAGTCGCCAGAGATCCGGTATTGCAGTGATGGATGATAACCTCACCATCTTCAATAACTGTGCTCCCAAAAGCCGCCATCCGGTTGCAGGTCTGAATATCTTCCTCGGCAATGCGTTCGGCTTCTTCCAAGAGTAAATTACGCATTCCTTCCACCGTGCCGTCGCAGTCAGAGAAAATACGATCCATGCGGGAAAGCGCCCAGCGTAGGTTCACCGCGGTCGGCCTGGCTGCCTGCAATATTTTCCTCGATTTAGTCAACTCAGCTGCGAATTCCACATGGGTATTCGCATGGCTTTGGAAGGCATCCAGCACGATGCCATAAGCTCCCGCCGCGCCAATCACCGGTGCTCCGCGAATGACCATCCCCTGGATCGCATCTGCAACTTCTTTTCCGGTTTTTAGGGAAACCCAAACCAGCTTCCCGGGAAGTTCCCGCTGATCAATTGTTTTTACCTGGTTATTGGCCGCATCCCAATAGATTGTTCGCATGGTCATTACATCAAATGACGCCCTCGGCTGAGAGCGTCAGGTTATAGATTCATTAAGTTTAACATGGGTCATTAGGTTTGTCAAAGCTGGAGATGAAAATCCATTAATTGCGCACTTGACACGATATATTTCATCCATTATAAGCCTCCCATGAGAATATTCGTTTTTACCGGACTCACAATCCTCATTTTATCCGCCTGTTCTGTGCGCCCGGACATTGGGAGTGGGCAAACTCCCCAGGTAGAGGCAACTGCCCTACCCGCTGATCCCACACCGCTCCCCACCCCCACCCCGCTGCCAGCCATGCGGGTGACAGCTGCAGACGAGTCCTTCTTCGTGGGTTACTATGATGACGCACGAAGTGGTTACCAGCAAGCCCTCGCCGAAGAGGATGACGCAGGAACCCAATCCGCAGCTTTGCTTGGGTTGATCAAAACAGCTTATGAGGAGGGAAACTGTGAAGCCGTTATTCAATCCCACCAACAGATCATTGCCCAGTTCCCGGGTACGCAACCGGCAGCGCTTTCGAATTTTTTCGCCGGAAAATGCTACGAATCGAGGCAGGATTATGCATCCGCAGCCTCAGCATATGCTTCGCTACAATCTGCCCGGCCTGGAATAATTGATGACTATCTCTTCGAGCTCATCGGAGATTCATTCAGCAACGCAGGCGATAATCCGAGCGCCATATCTGCATATCAATCCGCCATCGCTGCTTCTCCCCCTGGCGATGCGAATAAAATCGGGATCAAGATCGGCCAAAGGTACCAGGCACTTAAGAATGATACCGAAGCCATCCGAGTTCTTTCCGACTTGCTTAATTCCACCCAATCTGATTACACCCGCGCCTCCGCCAATTTGCTCATCGGAGAATCATATTTAAATCTCGGTCTACCTGAACAGGCATACGCCCGGTTTCAGGATTCGGTCAATAATTACCCGCGATCATTTGATACCTACACCGGGTTGGTGCAGCTTGTGAATGAAAATATTCCGGTGGATGAACTGAACCGGGGCATTGTGGATTACTACGCCGAGCAATATGGATATGCCCTGGATGCACTTAACCGTTATCTAACCGATAACCCCGCACATGAGGCAGCCGGGCATTATTACAAAGCGCTTTCCTTGCGCGCGATGGAAAACAACGAAGGAGCGATCGATGAGCTAGATGCGCTGATCCGCGACCACAAAGGAGACCGGTTCTGGAACCTGGCTTGGGAAGAAAAATCCACCACGCAATGGGCATATCTGGATAAATATGCCGAAGGCGCTCAAACCTTGCTTGATTTCGTTGCCGAAGTCCCGGATGCCGCTGAGGCGCCCCAATTCCTCTTTGATGCCGGGCGTATTCAGGAGCGAGGCGGGCTGCTAACACAAGCGGCTGCCACCTGGTCTCGGTTGATCGACGAATACCCGGGTTCCGAGATCAGCTTGCGGGCTCTCTTCCTCTCCGGGATCACCTATTACCGCCTTGGGAATTTCGACCAGGCACTCCTGGATTTTCAACGCACTGCCGTGCTCGGCACAGATGCGGAGACCCAATCTGAAGCCTATTTCTGGATCGGTAAAACCCAGGCTGCGAAAAACGATCTGGCATCCGCCCTTTCCTCCTGGGAAACAGCCGCGCGGGTTGATCCCACGGGTTATTATGGTATCCGTTCCCGCCAAAAGATCCTGAATGAGGAGCCCTTCACCGTATCAACCAATTACGACCTAGGCTTCGATCTTGATAATGAGCGTGCCCAGGCGAAGGAATGGATGACCTCAACATTCAACCTTGATCCAGCACTCGATGTGGATTCCCTCGACTCGATCGCGAGCGATCCCAATTATCAACGCGGAGTGTTTTTCTGGCAGCTGGGCGAATTCAATTTGGCAGCTGCGGAGTTCGAAACCTTGCGTCAGACCTATGCGACCGACCCGGTTGCGAACTTTCGACTGATCCCGGAATTCATGAAATTACGGATGTATCGCGATGCAATCTTCAGCGCCAGGCAGATCCTCAACCTGGCCAACCTGAATGATGAGACCTCCCTCACTGCTCCAGCCTATTTCAGCCACGTCCGCTTCAGTCCATACTTCCGGGATTTGGTCACGCTTGCGGGTCAGAACGCCAATATCAATCCCCTGCTCCTCTTCAGTCTGATCCGCCAGGAAAGCATGTTTCAGAGCCGGGCTGGTTCATCCGCCGGTGCCATGGGCTTAATGCAGTTGATGCCGGCTACCGGGGAGGAAATGGCTGCCAACATCAACTGGCCGCCCGATTTCAAGGCAGCCGATCTCTACCGCCCGGATGTCAATATCACCCTTGGAACACGGTATCTGATGGTCCAGCGCGATTATTTGAACGGGAATCTGGGCGCGTCGCTGGCGGCTTATAACGCCGGCCCGGGGAATGCCCAGAAATGGCTGGAGCTCGCCGGCGGGGATAGCGATTTATTTCTGGAGATCATCCGTTACGATGAAACCCGTAATTACCTGTTGCAAATCGGGGAATTTCTAAATATTTACAATATGATCTACCAGCGGAATCCTTCCTAAAAAAAGCCATCCGGAGGTCCGGATGGCTGGGTACGCGGGTTCTTCAAACGATTGTCAATATTCCCAACGGTGCAGAAAGGAATTCCCCTAACAATTGCATGAATTGGGCAGCTTCCGCCCCATCGGTAACCCTGTGATCGGCGGAAATGGTAATTTTCATCATTCTGCAGCCGATGATCTCTCCATCTTGAATAGCTGCCACTTCGCGGGCGGCACCCACGGCAAGGATGGCTGCTTCCGGAGGATTGATGATGGCAGCGAAGTTCTCGACATCGTACATCCCCAAGTTGCTGATGGAAAATGTGGAACCTTCGATATCCTCTGGTCGTACCTTGCCTTCACGAGCCCGGACAGCCATTTCGCGGATTTCGCGTCCGATCGCTGGCAGCGATTTCTGGTCGGCATCCTTGCATACGACCGTGAGCAACCCGCCTGGAACGGCGACAGCTACGCCGATGTTCGCGTGTCCATGTCGCAGGATCGAATCTCCAACCAGGGAAGCGTTGAGGTTTGGGAACTTGCGCAGGCTTAATGCAGCAGCTTTGACAATAAAGTCATTGATGGAAAGCCGGTTTTCCTCTCCCGCGATCTCATTCCATTGCTCGCGTAAATCCAGAAGATCGTCTATACGGTAATCCCGAGTGATATAAAAATGCGGTACCTGCTGCTTGGATTCCCCCATCCGCCGTCCGATGGCCGCACGCAGGCGATTCAACTGGATCTTTTCGTCGGGGGGAATAGGTGCAGCCCGAAAATCCAGAATGGGGCTGGCTGCCGCAGGTTTTTGTGCCTGAGCAGGCTTTCCAGGCGCTAATGCGGGAGCAAGCTGCAAAGTTTTCAGCGCAGTTTCCACATCCCGACGCACAATCCTTCCTTCGGGGCCAGAACCTGTCACCTGGCCGAGGTCTACCTTTTGTTCACGGGCGATCTTTTTTGCCAATGGAGATGCTTTAATCGCTGACGGCTTGAACTGGGTTGATTGTTGATCTGCATCTACTTTTAAAAGTACAGGCTCGGGTTCAGTTTTTTCCTGGGAAACCGGTGTTGATGTTTTTTCCGCCGTCATTGGCGCAGTCGGTCCCTTGGATTGCCAGAAGGTTGGGTCCACCTTTTCACCTTCCGCGGCGATCACAGCAATAGGCTTCCCCACTGGAACGATTGCACCCTGTTCGACTAGATGTTTGAAAACCATCCCGCCGAATGAGCTTTCCACTTCAACAGTCGCTTTATCTGTTTCTATTTCCGCCAGCACTGCACCTTTTTGCACCGGCTGCCCTTCCGCGATCACCCAACGCACCAGGGTGCCTTCGGCCATATCGAATCCAAGTTTTGGCATCGCCACGATCTCAGCCATCACAGCACCTCCCGGACCGCATTAACAATATCTTCCACTTGCGGCAGAGCCATTTGTTCAAGGGTGCGGTTATACGGCAGCGGCACTTCCTTTTGGGCAACCCGCTTCACCGGCGCATCCACATAATCGAAAGCAGTTTCATAGATCCTGGATGCCACCTCCGAGCCAACGCCGTAGGACATCCAGCCTTCTTCAACGATAACCGCCCGGTTTGTTTTCTTGAAGGATTCGATCACCGGCTCCATATCCAACGGTCGCAGCGAACGCAGGTCGACGATCTCAACCTCAATGCCCTCCTGGGCAAGTTTCTCCGCTGCTTTCATGGAGTTATCCACTTCTTTGCTGTAGGTGACGATTGTTGCATCCTTCCCCGCCCGGGCGATGGTCGATTTTCCGATCGGCATGGTGAAATCCCCATCTGGCACTTCGCCCCGTACCTGGTAAAGCGTCGCCTCTTCGATGAAAAGGATGGGGTCATCGGATCGAATGGCTTCTTTTAGCAAACCTTTGGCGTCTGCGGGGGTTCCGGGGGCAACCACCTTTAAACCTGGGAAATGTGCAAAAATCGCATCCGGCACCTGGCTGTGGGTGGCGCCTAATTGCCTGCCACCCCCGCCCACTGTGCGGATCACAAGAGGCAGCTTGAACTGCCCCCCAAACATATAATGCAGTTTGGCAGCTTCATTAACAATATGGTCCATGGCTACAAATGCGAAGTTGATGGTCATCAATTCCGCAACCGGGCGCAGACCAGTCATTGCGGAGCCAATTGCCGCCCCCACAATAGCCGCCTCGGAGATTGGGGTGTCCTTAACCCTGTCAGGACCAAAATGATCATAAAACCCTTTGGTTACCGCGTATGTACCACCCCAAACACCGACTTCCTCGCCCAGGATGAAAACCTTGGGGTCCCGCTCCATTTCCTCCCATAGCGCCTGGGAGATTGCTTCCCGCATCGTTATCAGAGCCATATCTCACCCTCCCTGGGCATAAATATCGGTGAATAATTCTTCGGCAGCAGGTTCGGGGCTTTCCTCGGCAAAGCGGACAGCATCAGCCACTTCCGCTTCCACCTCCAGCTCGATCTTATTCAAACCGGCTTCCGAGCTAATTTTATTCCTGACCAGGTGATCATTGAATATGCCGATGGGATCGTCCTTTTCCCAGCGTTTGACTTCATCGCTCTTGCGGTACCTTTCGGGGTCGCCCATGGAATGCCCGCGGAAACGGTAAGTCATATACTCCAAAAACATGGGACCTTCACCACCACGGATTCGTTCGATCATCTCGTGGGCTTTTTCATGAACCGCTATCACATCCATGCCGTTTTCCTGGTCTGCTTTCATGCCATACCCGCAGGCTTTCTGGACGATCTCAGAAACCGCCGAGGCGCGGTCGATCGCCGTACCCATTCCGTACTGGTTGTTCTCACATACCCACAGAACGGGTAATTTCCAAACTTTGGAAAGATTCAACGCTTCATGGAAAAAACCAATATTACTGGCGCCATCCCCGAACATGCAGATGGTGACCCCATCTGTCTTTTGATACTGGTCACCCAGGGCCAGCCCCGCTGCCAGGGGTAAGTGGGCACCCACAATTGCGTGCCCGCCCCAGAAGTTACGGTTCACGTCTGCCATGTGCATTGAACCGCCCTTACCTTTGGATATCCCGGTTGACTTACCCAGGAGCTCCGCCACCACCTGGCGGGCTGGAATGCCGCAGTTGATCGCCACTCCGTGATCGCGATAAGCTGTGATCACCCGATCCTGGGGTTTACGGGCTGCAATCAACCCGGTGCTGACTGCTTCCTGGCCAATATAAAGGTGCAAAAATCCGCCAATCTTACCCTGCTGGTAGAGCTCAGCAGCCGATTCTTCCACACGCCGTATCAGAACCATCTGATGGTAGAGGCCTAAAAGTTCTTTCTTCTCCATATATTCCCTCCAAATGGGAGTATTACAGTCCGAATAAATTATACAATATTCACCCAAAACTTACTTGAATCGAATAATCACCGCGATACCTGGTTTGAATATCACTTCAACCAGTAGAATAAACCCGCCAGGCTGATCGCGTACACCCGGTAAGGTTTCGGTCCCACGAGCGGTTTCCCATTTATGAATACGGTGGGAGTACCAAAAATGCCTGTTTTGGTAATGTTCGTGATCTGATTTTTCACCTTGGCTTCGGTAGCTGGATCCTCCACGCATTTTTGGAAAGTTGGAAGGTCAACTCCTAAATCAACAACCGTTTTCTGGATGAACATCGGATCTGAAAGGTTCGTTTTTTCGGTTGAAAACAGGATATCGTTTAGCTTCCACAGCGCTAGTGGATCCTGCTGGGTAACACATTTGCCTGCAAGGCTGTTGTAGTCGCTGTTTTCCTTGATGGGGTAATGGGCAAAGACGAAATTGACCGGGAAATTATCGATAAGTTTCATGATCACCGGGTAAGCTTTGCGTGAATAATCACAGGCATAACATCCCAAGAAAACCACTGTATCCTTCGAATCATTATTGATTTGAGGAAACAGGGACAAATCCACATCCTTCAAGGTAAGGTCCGCCGCGGTAGGTGGATTTTCTTTACACTGAAGCGGGGCTGCCGAAACCGCGTTGTTCTGCCCTTTTGGATCAAAAGCGCAAAATCCGGTTTGGTTCAAGCCGTTGCAGCTGCCGTAAACGTAAAAGTAATAAATACCACGCACAGCGAAGAAACTGCTCACGGCGAAAAAGATAATGAATATCCAGGATAGGATCTCAAAATTTTTATTGATAAAGGACGCCGCGCCCTCGGACCGGGTGAGCACGCCGCCCACCAGTTTGGCTTTCATTTTCTGATCGAAACCGGTATTGCAGGGTCGAAAGGTCACCCTCCGTAGGACACAATCCAGCGCTTCACGGGCAAGCTGCCGGTTGCTGGCGCTGAAAATCCCCAAAATGGAGAGAACAAGGAAGGATGCGATGCAGAACATGTTTAAACCACCTTTAAGATCTTCTGGAATGTCTCGAGGAAAATATCCACTTCTGCAAGCGTGTTGTAAAAATAAAGTGATGCCCGAACGGACCCCGCGATCCCTCGTGAATTGAACCAGGAGTGTACACAGTGTTGACCTGAGCGCACAGCGATGTTTGCTACCTGATCCAGCATGATAGCCACCTGGTGGTGGTCCGCTTTTTCCACGGTGAAGTTAACAATCCCACCCCGGAGTGCAGCGTCGACAGGGCCGAAGATCTTCACCCGCGGCATCTCAGCCAACCGAGATCCTAATGCGGAATTCAGCAGCTGCTCCTGTTTTCGAATGGCATCAAACCCAACTTTTTGAAGGTAATCCACCGCAGCACCCAAACCGATGATCCCGGCATAATTCTGAAGTCCAGCTTCAAACTTCTCTGGAGGCGGCAGAAAATGGCAATCCGAATAAGTGGAATAGGCTACTGTCTCGCCGCCAACCAGAAAAGGTTCCATTTTTTCCAAAAGTGGATATTTTCCGTACAGAACGCCGATCCCGGATGGACCCATCATTTTATGGCCGGAAAAAGCGAGAAAATCCACGTCCAATTGTCGCGCGTCGATGGACATGTGCGGCACCGATTGGGCAGCATCCAGCAACACCAGCGAACCGTTCTTGTGGGCTGCCTGAATGATTTCGCGCACAGAGATGGTCACCCCATCCAGATTGGAGGTCATTCCCAGCGAAACCAGCTTTACTCTTGGATTAAGCATTTTTCGATATTCATCAAGATCCAGGAGTCCATCGCTGACAGTTGGAATGATACCGACTTCAATCCCAACTCTTTTTGCAGTCATCTGCCAGGGAATCAGGTTTGAATTGTGTTCCTTGTCGGAGATTAAAACCACATCCCCCTTCTTGAAGTCAAACGAGCGTGCCACCAGGTTGATCCCCTCGGTGGTATTGCGAGTGAAAATGATCTCTTCTTTTTTGGAAACGTGCAGGAATTTGGCCAGCCGGGAACGGGAATCGTCACAGTCGCGGGTGACTTCTTCAGCCAGTTTATGGTTGCTTCTGCCAACGCAGGCGGATGAATGCAGGTAATATCCATCCACTGCCGCAATCACAGAAGCCGGGCGCAGCGTTTGGCAGGCATTGTCAAAATACACGATCGGCTTGCCTTTGCGCTCTTCCTGTAAAACTGGAAAATCGTCCCTGAAAGATTGATTATTCATAGAGGTTTCGTGTTGGGGAATGCGTCCCTTGCTTGGGTAAAGGCATTGCCTGCCCAATTATAGCTGGCTTTTAATCAGGTAAAAATAGAGGGGAGCTCCTGAAAGCTCCCCTCTCACCAAATCATTAATTAGTTACTTGTCTGTATTTTGCTTACCGGTCGAATACTTGATCGCAGCGTGCGCTGCTGCAAGCCGTGCGATCGGCACGCGGAAAGGTGAGCAGCTCACGTAGTTATTACCCACGCGGTGGCAGAAGTCGATCGATTCAGGATCGCCGCCGTGCTCACCGCAGATACCCACTTCCAGGGCTGGCCGGGTGGCGCGGCCGTCTTTGACTGCCATGTCCATCAGCTTGCCTACACCGCTCTGATCCAGCGTCTGGAAGGGATTCTTCTCTAAAATACCGCTCTCCACATATTTGACCAGGAAGGAGCGCTCGGCGTCGTCACGGCTGTATCCAAAGGTCATTTGGGTCAAGTCGTTGGTTCCGAAGGAGAAGAATTCAGCCGGACCGGCAATCTCCGCAGCAGTTACCGCGGCGCGGGGGATTTCGATCATCGTACCGAACTTGTAATCCACTTTGACTTTCTTTTCGGCCATAACTGCTTTGGCAATCTCAACCAGACGCGGCTGGATATGCTTGAGCTCGTTCACGTGCCCCGTGAGCGGGATCATCACTTCCGGTTTGGGTTCCTTGCCAGCCAGTTTAACATCACAGGCGGCTTCAAAGATCGCGCGCACCTGCATTTCGACGATCTCTGGCATGACAATGCTGAGTCGGATTCCGCGCAGACCCATCATCGGGTTGCTCTCATGCATGGTGCGGACGGCTGCAAGCAATTCTTCCTTGGCTTCCAGTCCCTTAGTCTGTCCTTTCACCTTCATGGTGATGACTTCTTCCAGGAGAGATTCCTCGGAGGGCAGGAACTCATGCAAAGGCGGATCGATCAGCCGGATGATCACCGGCAGCCCGGTCATCGCTGTGAATAGACCTGCGAAATCAGATCGTTGGAAGGGCAGCAGGGTATTGAGTGCTTTGGTTCGTTCGGCGCTGGTTTTAGCCAGGATCATTTTCTGCACGGTTGGCAGGCGGGATTGTTCAAAGAACATGTGCTCAGTGCGGCATAGGCCGATGCCTTTGGCGCCATAAGAGCGGGCGCGCTCGGCATCCTTCGGGTAATCCGCGTTTGCCCAGACCTGGAGCCCACGGGTGGGCCAGCCCTTGGGGAAATTGCGAATCCCGGGCTTGGCGCAAATTTCATCCGCCCAGTTGAGCAGGGTCAGCAGGTCGGTTTGCTCTTCAATTTTTGGATTTGTGAGTTTCAATTGCCCAAGGAAAACTTCCCCGGAAGTTCCATCCACCGAGATCCACTCGCCTTCCTTCACCTTGACCCCGTTGCATTCCATCACTTTCTTCTCGACGTCGATCTTAATACTGGCAGCGCCGACAACACAGGGAACGCCAAACTGGCGGGCAACCACAGCCGCATGGCTGGTGGCGCCGCCTTCGCTGGTGAGAATACCCTTGGCAGCCAGCATACCGTGCACATCGTCCGGTTTTGTAAACGGACGAACCATGATCACGTCCTGCTTTTCTTCCTTGCCCTTTTTCTCGGCGGTGTCAGCGTCGAAGTAGACCCGTCCAACGGCAGCGCCCGGGGAGGCATTCACACCGTTTCCATAAAGCTTGCCTTCCTTCCTGGCAGCTTTCTTGGTCTCGGTATCAAATTGCGGGTGCAACAGTGTGTCCACCTGGTCGGGGGTTACCCGCAGGACGGCTTCCTGTTTGGTGATAAGTTTCTCGTTGGCCATCTCCACAGCCATGCGAACGGCAGAGAGCGCGGTGCGCTTGCCGTTGCGGGTCTGGAGCATCCATAACCGCCCGCGTTCCACGGTAAACTCCATATCCTGCATATCGTGGTAATGTTTTTCCAGGATCTTAGTAACCTTCACAAAATCCTTGTAAGCCTTGGGAAGTTTCTCTCCCATGTTTTGGATTTTTTCAGTGTTGCGGATTCCAGCGACTACGTCTTCGCCCTGGGCATTTAATAGGTACTCTCCGTAGAGGATATTTTCGCCAGTGGAGGGATTGCGGGTGAAGGCCACACCGGTGCCGGAATCCCAGCCCATGTTGCCAAACACCATGGTCACAATGTTGACTGCGGTACCCAGGTCATCGGGGATATTGGTTGCGCGGCGGTAATCGATAGCGCGCTTGCCGTTCCAGGATCCAAAGACGGCTTCGGTGGCCAGTCTCATCTGTTCGAGGGGTTCCTGGGGGAATTCCCGCTTGGTTTCCTTCTTGACGACCTTCTTGAACGCTTCCACAAGTGCCTTGAGCTGGTCTGCGGTCAAGTCAGTATCCTGCTTTGCACTAGCTTTCTTCTTGAATTCTTCCAGCACATCTTCGAAAGCTTCATCACGGATGCCCATCACCACCGAGCCAAACATCTGCACTAGCCGGCGGTAGGAATCATAAACAAACCGTTCATTGCTGGTCAGTTTCACCATCCCCTTGGCGGTTTCATCGTTTAGGCCAATGTTGAGAACCGTATCCATCATGCCAGGCATGGAGAACTTCGCCCCGGATCGGCAGGAAACCAGAAGCGGGTTGCTGGGGTCGCCAAATTTCTTGCCCGAATGTTCCTCAACCTTTTTGAGTCCGGTCAGCATTTGCTCCCACATTCCATCAGGGAACTTATTTCCCGCGGCCAGGTACGCGTTGCACGCTTCGGTGGTGACCGTGAAGAACGGTGGCACGGGCAGCCCGATGCGGGTCATATCTGCCAGGTTGGCGCCTTTTCCGCCCAGCAGCCCGCGAACCTTGTCCCAATCGCCGCCCACATACTGTTCCGCAGCGCTTACTTCATCAAAAAGAAAAACCCATTTTTTTCCAGCCATTATGATCCTCCAGGA
>JGI20214J51088_10002739_pt1 | contig 11654 bp, 9 predicted proteins | sample WetSurMetagenome_FD_51088 | JGI IMG/M metagenome (IMG submission 51088)
ATCGGTGAAAATCTGTGCATCGGTTACGATTTATCAGGGATATGACATTTCGATGATTCTCGATTTGTTGTTCCTGCCCGACAATATGCCTGTTAAAGAATTTATAAATAAACTATTATTAACAAAACTAATCATACCAAGTTCTATTTTCCGTATTTTTGTATGTTTCCCGATCACTATCCAAACAAAACGTTAACATTCTTATAATCATTTCAATAAAAAAACATTTACATGGAATTTATTAATAATTCAATTTCTTTCCTGTCACAAAATATCAGGAAAAATAAAAGGAGCATAGGTCTTCATATTGTCACATGGTTTCTTCTCGTGTCAATTAACTATTTATTCCTGAAATTATATGTTATTTACTTTGATCTCCATTTTCACATTTTAGTATGGTTATTATATATCTCGATATTCTATTTAAGCTTTTCCTTTTTGATCCCGGTCTTTCTTTTAAGGAAAAAAATATTGATGTTCACAGTAGGTTCAATGATATTATTGGCTTTGTCGTATTTCATTAATGAAAGTATTAACAGGAATCAGTTTATAACCATTTTCAGTGAAAGGATGAATAGCAATCCTGATCAGAATTTTTTCAGACCTCCTGGTGGAAATCACGAACCATTTAGACAAAACAAACCGCCGTTTGAGTTAAACAGGCAGGAGGTAAGCAGGCCTGATCTGGATAGGATGCTTAATGTATCGCCACCTAAGCCTTTTGGAGGACCGGGGTTTTTCTCAATTTATGGATTATTTATAATGTATTTCGCCAGTATTTCTATAAGGTTCCTCCAAAAACTCCACGACGATGACAAAAATGAATCCGAAATAACCAGGGAAAGAATATCAACAGAACTTTTATATTTAAAACAACAGGTTAACCCGCATTTTCTATTTAATACACTTAATAATATATATTCGCTCTCGTTAAAGAATCCATCAATTACACCCGAAGCTATCCTTAAAGTATCTTCAATACTCAGATACACACTGTATAAATCAGATAATTCATTGGCATTATTAAAAGATGAGTTAGGGATAATTAATACTTACATTGATTTTCAGAAACTTAGATTTAAGAATAATTTGCCGATTGCATGGCAGATAACGGGCCTTCCTGAAAACAAAAAAATTGAACCATTTATTCTTCTTCCACTTGTTGAAAATGCCTTTAAATACGGTATGGTTAATCAAAATGATTCTATAATNAGCATTCAGATCACAATAAATCACGATGAACTTAAGTTTCTAATAAGTAATAAAAAAACCATCCTGGCTGAGCCAGACTTTGAACATCTGGGAATAGGAATCAAAAACATAAAACGACGGCTTGATTTAGTTTATCCCGGGCAATATATTTTTAAGATAATTGACGAAAATGAGATGTTCTCGGTTTTATTGGAGATACCACTTATAAATGATATGTAAAATGAATTGTATTGCAATTGATGATGAACCTCTGGCGCTGGATGTAATAAGTGAATTTTGTAAAGCAATAAATTTTCTTAATCTTAAAGGAACATTCACAAATCCGTTCGATGCAGTTGATTTATTGAATTCCCAAAATATCGATCTCATTTTCCTCGATATTCATATGCCTCANATAAACGGGATTGATTTTATCAGGACNCTTTTCCATCCGCCCATGATAATCTTCACTACAGCATATAAAGAATATGCACCCCTGGGATTTGAAATTGATGCAGTCGATTATCTTGTTAAGCCTTTTGCATTTGATCGTTTTGTCAAATCAGTTAACAAAGCTGAGATGTTCATGAAACTAGATATATTACAAAACAGTACCTGGAGGAACAAAACAGATACCTCTTCAGATTTTCTCATGATAAAAATTGAATACAATACTAAAAGAGTGGACCTGAACGACATATTATTTATTGAAGGAATGAAGGATTATATTAAGCTTTACACCGGAGGTAAACCATTGCTGACCAAGACTACTTTAAAAAATATTTATGATAAACTTCCTAAAGATCGTTTTCTGAGAGTGCACAAATCTTTTATTGTGTCACTATCAAAAATTGATCTGATTGAAAATAACCGGATCAGGATAGGAGAACACCGCATTCCTGTTGGTGAATTATTTAAAACCCCGTTTTATAATATAATTAACCGGAACCTGGTCTGATCATTTAATTAAACAACCTCTTCATAAACCATAAATCCTTAAGTGATAGATCTATATTTAGTTTGTAAAAACTTTCCTTTATCAGACCATCGTTTTTAGTGCCATTCTGTCCAATTTCAAATGAAAAGTTTAATACATTTGACATTCTACCTTTAGGAAGACCTATACCAAATGAGATTGATCTGTAATTGATTGGATTATGATCAACAATTAAATATGATTTACAGTACCCGGCGCCAATTCTGTAAAAAATCGCATTATTATAACTCCTGTTACCAGCAAAAGATGCCAATTCCATCCCGAAGGAATATCGGTTGCTATTCCTGGTTTCCATAAGTGACCTGTCGAAAGATATCTCTGCCCATGTTTTTCTTTCATAGTCAAAACCTGCTCTGAAATTTTTATTACTCAAGGCTAATCCGACCCCGTAGCTCCTGGGTATTCTGAAGTCATTTTTGTGTGTTTTTATCTCTTCATATGAATTCGCTGTGGTGATTGATGATACACTTGATGTACTAAGTTTTTTTCCATTTCCATAGGTTATTCCAACACTATAGTCCCACTTTTTCCCGGGAATCTTATAAATCAACCCATAATCAAGATAGAAGTTTGAGAAAATGTTCTTCTCCAGATATGAATATGTATCGTTCAATGAAGATTCAGTACGTGAAATAGAACCAAAAAGGAAAGAGGCATTCATACCCAGAAAAAGATTATTGGANACTTTAAACGAATTCCCGAGATAAACTTTGTTAACACCACCATCCCCTGAAAATGTTTTGTAAAATTCCGCATNACTTCCCTCGATAGATGACAGAACATTGATTTTATAACCAACTGAACTATATGGAACGATACCAAAACTGGTACCAAGTCTCTGCAAAGGTTTGAAGCTCATTGTAAAATATCTGATGTTAGCATCGAATAATGACTGGCTTTTGGTTTTTGTGCGGTATGAAGTATACTTTGCAAATGACCCAATCTCAAAAAGTGTTATGAGACTATCTAACCCACCATAAGATGCCGGATTCACAATATTCAGAGAGCTACCTGATAAAAATGCCAGGCCGGTTCCTCCCATTGAATTACTTGTACCGGCGGAATTGCCTTCCAGAGTACCAATTCCAAATATGGAATAAGGCGTTGAAGTAAGTTGTGACTGTGCAGTTTGTAGCGCCGATAATACAATTATTAATACCAGAATTATCTTTTTTAATATATTAAGCATAATCTAATTAATAAGTTACATAATACAGTTTCAATTTAACCCTGGGCATTTTAGCCTCAACCTCCACTCTGTCAATTGTAGAAAGCAGTTTATTCTCATTCATGCCAATTAATATTCCATGATTATAATCGACATAATTATCAGCCAACTCCTTTGTAATAAAATTGGTTATATCAAAACTATAACTGGTATTTTCGTTGTATAATTTATCGAGCACTAGAGTTCCAGTAACAGCTTCACCACTCTGATCAGTAAGATAGCCGTTATTATAATTATGTTTACCCGTATCATACAAGTACAGATTTTCAGGCAAGCTGAAAATATCATAACTGTTTCTGACNGGTACGATTTCCAAAACAGCTTTCAATACTTTCCACCTGCTTTTAAGAAATATATCCTGCAAAGTCGGAAACTGGATCTTTGGAAATAGACCAACTCCTGCTTGCAAAAAGGATCTGCCAGCGGTTTGTGTGCTCAGTAATCTATGAAATGATGCAGAATCAATGCCAGCCAGAGTGGTATTAGAAAAGTCATGCCTGATGTTGTTAAATTGTCTGTTTATGTTTGATAATGCAATTGAGAATACCTGATTTGATGAGGCTTCTTCNGTAACATGAAAATAGATCTTAATAAAAGAGTGTAATGAATCCGCATAAAATCCNAGAATTGAGTTGTTATTGTCATTACCAGATGTAAGNACAAACCCTTTNATATAATCNCGGAATATCTCNCTGGTACTGATAAGATCATCATTGTNCTTAAATAATGCAAAAAGGTTCCTCCCAAATTCATTAACAGATATTTTNAGAGTAGTATCTGACGATAAAGGATTAGGATAAAAGACTNTCGTCCCGATAGCTAAATCCGAATATCCAAATTTCGAAGTATTATTTAAATAGCCATTGCTATGAAGGGTAATATTTTCAGTGAGCTGATGAATGCTTAGTGACATCTGAGATGTTGTGTCGCCATAAAAATATTTGGAATATGTCAGGATAAAAGCACATGAATCATATTCTGCATTTGAAGTGATTTGGGTATTAGTTGGGAGCGCTACTTCAAAATAACTTTTGCAGGATGTTCGTCCAAATTCATTATCTTTATAATCACCTACCAGCGCAATTCCAGTTCCTGATGTCGACAATGAATCCATCATTATCGTCGATAACTCGACTCTGAATGTATCAGTTAATATCATTTTTGTCTGGGATTCAACGAAATCACTTCCGAGAGAAAATTCATTAACCTTTGAACAGGAAATCCAAACTACAGATGATTGAAAAAGAATTAGAAGCAGAATAAAACTGTTTTTTATAATCCTGATTAATATCTTGTTTATAGTTGAATAAATGAACATCATAGTACTTATAGTTTGTACAAAATAAAATTATCCGGTACTGTTAACAAAACAAAGTGTACAAACAGTGCAAAAGAGTAGACTTACAGGCACAATGAAAAGATATTAATAGAAACTACACATGATTATCTCTTCGGCAAGTAAGATGAGCGAAAAAGTATTATCGATTAATAATCCTCGGTTGTCTACTTATTTATGCAATATATCTACTACCCTTTTATTTGAATATTGCTTCAGATATGTTTGTTTCATTAATTATTAAAATAGCGTGAGATGAAACAAACAAGGATACAGTACTTTGCTTTTCTATTCTTCATAATGTTCATAATTGCATTCTTAAATTCATGTTCAGATGATGATACTGCCGACCTGGTTGGAAACTGGGTGGCAGTATCTGATTTTGACGGTTTACCCCGCTGTGATGCAGTGGGTTTTTCTATTGGTACNAAAGGATATATTGGCACAGGGTACGATGGGGAAGAAAGNCTAAAAGACTTTTGGGAATATGATGTGGATAAAAATTCATGGACTCAAAAAGCTGATTTACCAGGAGTAGCGAGAAATGCAGCAGTTGGTTTCGCTACCGATACGAAAGGTTATATCGGGACAGGCTACGATGGGAAAAATAAACTGAAAGATTTCTGGGAATATAATCCGATCACAAATTCATGGACAAGGAAGTCTGATTTTGGAGGTTCAGCCAGATATGCTGCTATTGCAATGTCAATTAATAATAAAGGTTACATAGGAACCGGGTATGATGCCAACTATTTAAAGGATTTCTGGGAGTATGACCCGGAAAAAGATTTATGGACACAGAAAACCAGTATAGGAGGAAGTAAAAGAATTGATGCTGCCAGCATGGTTATCGATGGAAAAGGCTATATCCTTACGGGAATTGACAACGGAGTTTATGAAACCGATATGTGGGAATATGATCCGGATACAGATGTCTGGACAAAAAAGAGAGCAATCACAAATTCCAGCGATGAAAGCTATGATAATGATTATACCTCTATTGTTGGTTCGTCTAAAGTAGGTTTTTCAATAAATGGGAAAGGATATCTGGCGACCGGAGGTCAGAGTACAAGCAAAGATGTTTGGGAATATAACCCAAAGACTGATCTATGGATTCAAAAAACCTCGTTTGAAGGCAGTGCGAGGGCAGATGCAGTTGGCTTTGCTATTGGAAACCGGGGCTACTTAGCTACAGGTAAGAGCGGATCGTATTTCGATGATATTTGGTATTTTAATCCGGATGCAGAATATAATGAGGATGATTAATAAAAAGGTTTTTCTTTGCGCTACTCTCTTTCTTATAGCAACTGTAATCATTTTGTTATCTATAAAACAGAGACAAGAATACCATATTAAGCTTTTTAAAAGCGAACATGGTTGGGGTTATGATATTTCGATCGGGAAAAATCTATTTATTCATCAACCCTATATGCCGGCCGTAAGCGGGCAGGTTGCTTTCATCAACAGAAAATCTGCAAGAGAAACTGCACTTTTGGTTGTGAAAAAACTTAAGAATAAACAATCGCCAGGTATTTCATCAGGTGAATTGAGATCAATAGTCAGGCTTTGAATTCAGTAGTATTCTTTTCATTTTAAAGGCTTTGGAATTTCCAAAGCCTTTTTTGCAACTTGTGAATGCCAACGTTTCTATTATTACTCTAATTTCGCTATTTTTGCCCTTTATCAATAGTTAAATAAACAATTATATGCCGTCAATATCGGAAAAAGGCAAAGCAATGCCTGCTTCACCAATCAGAAAATTAGTACCATACTCTGAAGAAGCAAAACGAAAAGGGAGAAAAGTGTACCACTTAAATATCGGACAGCCCGACATTCCAACTCCTGAAGTGGCGCTTAATGCTCTTCGCAATATTAATCTGAAAGTGATCGAATACAGTCATTCAGCAGGGAATGAATCGTACCGTCGTAAACTTGCTGCGTATTATCAGAAGATTGGGATAAATATCAGTCATACCGAGATGCTCATTACAACCGGGGGATCTGAAGCTGTGCTCTTTGCTCTGATGTCGTGTGTAAACCCTGGCGAGGAAGTTATTACAACGGAACCATTTTATGCAAATTACAATAGCATTGCAGCTATAGCCGGGATTAAAATTGTTCCGGTAACATCGTATATAAAAGAAGATTTTGCACTGCCCCCTATTGAAGAGATAGAAAAAAAGATCACATCAAAAACCAAAGTTATTATTGTCTGTAATCCCAATAACCCAACAGGATATCTCTATTCGAAGAAAGAACTTCATCAACTTAAAGATATAGTTAAGAAGCATGACCTTTTCCTGTTCTCTGATGAGGTTTACCGTGAGTTTTGCTATGATGGACTGGAACACTTCTCTGCAATGAATCTTGAGGGAATTGAAAATAATGTTGTTATGCTCGACTCAATATCCAAACGTTATAGTGAATGTGGTGTAAGAATCGGAGCGCTGATTTCAAAGAACAAAGATGTAATTTCAACCGCACTCAGATTTGCACAGGCCCGCCTGTCTCCTCCGGCATTGGGACAAATAGTTGGAGAAGCCTCAATTGAAACNCCGGAAATATATTTCACAGAGGTTAACAGGGAATATACTGAACGACGGAATTTCATGGTTGAAGCTCTTAATAAGATACCTGGTGTCTATTGCCCAAAACCCAAAGGTGCATTTTATACCGTTGTTAAACTGCCTGTTGATGATGCCGATAAATTTGCTCAATGGCTGCTTGAGGAGTTTGAATATAACAATCAGACTCTCATGGTTGCTCCGGCTTCTGGCTTCTATTCAACTCCGGGATANGGCAGAAATGAAGTTCGGATCGCTTATGTTCTGAAAATAGATGATCTCAGGAATGCTATAGAAGTGCTGGCAGANGCTTTGAAGGTTTATCCGGGAAGAGTATGAAGCATAACGCATCACCGCTGATTTTTTGCCCCCCAACCCCCCTAAAGGGGGGCTAATCATAAATTGAATTAAGAATGAANAACAATCGAACAGCGAAGTCAGAATTAAATACTTCTGCATTCTTAATTCGTTTGTTCGTTGTTCTGACTTCATAATGTCCCCCGAATGGAGAATTTAGGNGGGTTATTTATACAGCAGATACTTCTCTCTAATCTTTCCGAATTTTGCCAGNCCTNCTTTCCAGGTTGCCTTTATTTGTTCAGATGTCATCCCCTTTTGAATCTGTTCCCGTAAAACCTGGCCCCCGGCGAGAACATCAAAATATGAGTTGAAAAACTTTTCTTTTACCGGAAAATCATTGTAAGCAGTTATCAGCCACTCAAGATTAAGTTCAGGACGGGGTACAAGTTTTCTCTTCACAGCATCACGCAGATCTGTTCCAAAACATCTTATACCAAGCAGCGGAGGATTTTTAGCTCCGGGGATACTCATTGGTAAAAAACTAAAACCACTGTCAGGCAGATCGGGACTTCCGAACACCTGAAATGGAAATGAAGTACCCCTGCCCAATGAGATCGCTGTGCCTTCGAAAAAGCAAAGAGAAGGATATAGATATACTGAAGTCTGGTTCGGAAGGTTTGGCGATGGTTTAACAGGAAGTTCATACAGGGTTTTATGAGTGTAATTCGCACACTTTATAACTGTAAGGTCGCATTTTATACCATTCTTCAGCCATCCTTCTCCATTTATCATCTCTGCATATTCCCCGACGGTCATGCCATGTACAACCGGTACAGGATCCAAGCCTACAAAGGAACTATATGCCGTATCGAGGATATTACCATCAACATAATAACCATTAGGGTTTGGTCTGTCGAGGACCAGGCATTTAATATGATTCTCAGCACATGATTCTATAACGTAGTGAAGTGTTGATATATAAGTATAGAACCTGGCACCAACATCCTGAATATCAAATATCACAACATCAATTCCTTTTAAATCCTCAGCTGTTGGTTTCAAATGAGAACCATAAAGACTTATCAGAGGAATGCCTGTTTCGGAATCTTTACCATTTTCGATTGTTTCCCCTGCATCGGCTAAATTTCTGAATCCATGTTCAGGAGCAAATATTGTCTTAATGTTTATGCCTGTTGACAATAGTTTATCTACCAGATGGATATTGCCAATCATTGAAGTCTGGTTTGCTACAACAGCGACTGATTTCCCTTCGATAATGTATTTATATAATTCAATCCGGTTTGCTCCGGGGATTGGAGCTTTCTTACTGTTGAGGCATATCGAGAATGGTACAACAAAAGTTAATATGATAATTGTTGAAAGAAGTCTTTCCATTTTATCTCTAATTCTTGTAAATCTATGAAATTCTTGTTTCTAAATATAATAAATTTAAAACCGCAAAGGTCACAAAGGTTTACGCAAAGGTCGCAAAGAACTTAATATCAAACTTTTATCTTTGTGTACTTTGCACCTTCTCAGCGTGCTTGGCGGTTAATTCTTTAATTACAAAATCAGAAGGAAAAATATAGATCAAATTTCTTAATTTTGTCGATTCAGTAAAAGATGAATCTACCATATTTCATAGCACACAGACTCATTAAAGGACGCCGGGAAGGAACATCTTTTTCCCGGCCTATCAATGTCATAGCTATTGTCGGAATTGCAATGGGTCTGGCTGTAATGATACTTGCCGTTTCTATTCTTACCGGATTCAAAAAGCAGATAAGGGAAAAGGTTGTTGGCTTTGGATCACATATTCAGATCATGAATTTCGACTCTAATGTCTCATTCGAAACCGCACCTATCAGCGATACGCAGAAATTCATTCCTAAGATTAAACAGATCCCGGGGATCTCTCATGTAGAGGTATTTGCCACAAAAGCCGGAATAATAAGAACCGATGAGGATATACAGGGGGTTGTACTTAAAGGTATTGGAAGTGATTTTGACTGGAGCTACTTTAAAAGCAATATGGTAGATGGTTCTGTCTTTACAGTCACCGATACCGGACGAACTGACAGGGTGATTATTTCTAAAAAGATCTCCGATATGCTCAGACTTAAAACAGGCGATTCTTTCACTATGCTTTTTGTGCAGGATCCTCCGAGGATGAGGAAATTTACAATCAGTGGAATTTATGAGACAAGTCTTGAGGAATTTGATAAGATCTATGTCTTTTGTGATATCGGGCATATCAGAAAACTTAATGGATGGAAAGAGGACCAGGTAAGCGGATTTGAAGTGTTTATTGATGATTTCGACAAACTCGATAAAATGACATCTGAAGTCAGAGAAGCCATCGGGTATAAGATTACAGAAGAAGACACAAAATATAAAGTAACAAACATCAGGATACGCTATCCCCAGATTTTTGACTGGCTGAATTTTCAGGATATCAATGTCATAATCATCATTTTGCTCATGCTTATCGTTGCCGGATTCAATATGATCTCTGGATTGCTGATTCTTATTCTTGAAAAGACGAACATGATAGGCGTTCTTAAATCTCTTGGGGCTGAAGACATTACAATACGAAGAGTGTTCCTGTATCAGGCAGCATATCTTATTGGCAAGGGATTATTCTGGGGAAATCTTATCGGCATCGGACTGGCATATCTCCAGCTTAAAACAGGTGTTATAACGCTCGATGCAACATCATACTATATCAAAACCGTTCCTGTAAATCTGGAACTAACCCATATCCTGCTTCTGAATGCAGGAACAATGATTGCTATAATTGTTATGCTTCTGGTTCCTTCACAGCTTATTAGCAGGATATCGCCGGTTAAAGCCATACGATACGATTAGAAACTCAGACAAAACACGGTCTCTTTACCGGGTACTGATCGAACCTTCAGATTACCGCCATGAGCTTTCATAATCTGCCGTGAGATGCTGAGCCCAATCCCTGAACCATTTGGCCTGGTAGTAAAAAATGGAACAAATATCTCATCAATGTTTTCTTCAGTGATCCCGGGACCGTTATCTGTCACACATATATCAGGGTGGTTGTTATATCCCTCTGATGCAACAATCTTTATCATCCCTGCATCATTACTCTCGTTTGCCTCAAGGGCATTTTTAAGAAGATTAATCAAAACCTGTGATATAAGGTTCTGATCAGCGAAGATCTCAAGATCAGGATTTACAAGTGATACAGACAAATCAGTTTTATCACTATTATCCAGGGAATTATAAAGAATCTGCACACGATGCATCAGATCAGCTACTTTGAATAATTTTTTTTCCGGTTCCGGCACACGGGTCAGTTTNCTGTATGACTCAACAAATGACATCAGTCCCTTCCCCTGTTCTTTAATCACATTCAATCCCTGCAGCGTGGTAGCAATAGTTTTATCGCTTATCCGATCGGATGAAACAGGTTTTCCTCCTGTACTATAAATATTTGAGAGGCTTTCTGATAGCGATGTGATTGGGGTGATAGAATTCATTATCTCATGCATCAAAACCCGTATAAGTTTCATCCACGATTCTATCTCCTTTTCGTCCAGCTCATTTTTAATATCCTGTATTGAAAGTATCACAAGTTCATTTTCGTTTGTCTTGAAGGATGTTGCTTTCAGCGACAATTGTATTTCTCCAGCTTCTGCAGAAACTGCAATAAGTTTTCTCTCAAATGGTTTGATACTGTTTATCATCTCAAAGAGCTTATGATCCTTACGTTCAATCTGTTGCAAATGAGTCAGAACATCAATNGAGAGAAGTTTTTTTGCAGATGAATTCGCATGTAANATAAAGCCTTTGTCATTATAGGTAATTATACCGGCTGCAAGATGCTCCAATAAAGTTCTGAAGTACTGTTCCTGTTGTCTGTTCTCAATTTTCAATTGTTGAATCTGATGGTTGACTCTGTTCATACTTTGATACAATTCTCTCAAAGCGGAATTTTTAGTCTCAGCTGAAAAAGAGAGGTTTGAATCATCATTCCTCACTGAATCGAAGAAAAACCTGATTTTT
>JGI20214J51088_10002740_pt1 | contig 11654 bp, 12 predicted proteins | sample WetSurMetagenome_FD_51088 | JGI IMG/M metagenome (IMG submission 51088)
ACAAAATCTTTCAAGAGCCGATGAAGGGATTCGAACCCCCGACCTGCAGATTACAAATCAGCTGCTCTGACCAACTGAGCTACATCGGCAATTTAAAGAACTCCCCGCTGGTGCACAATCCACCCTTAAAAAACGGTTTGCAAATGTATGAATTTAAATTTTATTATTCAAAATAAATCTGCATATTTTTCTGAACAGAAATATCAGATCCCTCTCTTCTTTTGCTTATGCTTGGTAATCTGTACCTTAAGAGCATCTATAGACTCATCAGTTGCCTCTTCAAAGGTCTTACTTTGCTTTCTTGCGAATAAAGGTCCACCCGGCAACTCCAGCTTAATTTCGGTAATTTTGTTCTCACGCTCCTGGTCCTTGTCTAGTCTGAGATATACCTCAGCATTTACAATGTCTTCACCAAACTGGGTAAGCTTTTCAAGCTTCTGATGAACAAAGTCGATTAGCTTTTTGTCGGCATCAAACCGCACTGAATGAATCTGAACGTTCATAGTAGTTCCTCCTGATTATATAATTAATATTTAAGCTCTGGGATGAGCTTGTTTATATACTTTACGTAGTTTCTCAAAGGTATTGTGCGTGTAAACCTGGGTTGCAGACAAATTTGCATGCCCCAGCAACTCCTTTATTGAATTAAGATCAGCACCCCTGTTAAGCATATGCGTCGCAAATGTATGACGGAGGATATGCGGACTCTTTTTTTCAATAGTGGTTACCATCGACAAATAGCTGTTTACAATGTTATAAACATATTTATCGTATAACTTGTTTCCCTTATCTGTAATAAAAAACCAGCCATTATTAACAGTATCAGTACTCTCATTCCTGATCCTTATATACTCCTCAAGATGAGGAATAATCGGCTTAACCAGAGGAATAATCCTCTGCTTGTTTCTTTTTCCGGTTACTTTCAAAGAACCTTCAGCCAGATCAATGTCATTATCTCTCAATGAGATTAATTCAGCCCTCCTCATCCCGGTCAGATACAACATCTCGATAATAGTCCTGTTCCTTATTCCTGCAAAATCCTCACCGAAACTGGAATTATCAAGCAGCTTAGCCATCGCATCCTCATCAACAAAGACAGGAAGCGTCTTTTTTCTCTTAGGCAGAACAACCTTCTCAAGAGGATCATTCTTTATAACCCCTTCCTTCCTGAGATAACGGAAGTAAACCCTCAGACAGGAAATTTTCCTGTGTACACTTATAGTTGAATAATTATTTTCAAGCATGCTTACAATCCATGACCTGATATCATGAGAGGTAACCCCGGAAGGATCATCAGGAAGACCCATACCTGAAAGATACCGGGAAAACTGATCCAGATCATTTAAATACGACCTGACAGTATGCAGCGAATACCGTTTCTCGATTTGCAGATATTGTAAGAACGATTCCTTATAATTCATGAAGGAACCAGTTTATCTGTTTTAATAAAAAAGAGATGCCCCCGGCGAACTATTCTTCGCTTTCCTGCATCTTCTGTACGTACATTGCCTTCTTGATTTCTTCTCTCCGGCGTACTGAAGGCTTAACGAAAGCCTGACGTGAACGTAATTCACGGATTACTCCAGTCTTCTCAAACTTCCTTTTGAACTTCTTAAGAGCTCTTTCGATATTCTCGCCTTCTTTTAATGGTACAATGATCATAATTGAAATTTCAGTTTTTAAACGAGGCGCAAAGTTAGAAATAGAAAAAGTCTTTTCAAAACTTTTACAGAAATAATTTAACCCGGTGGTTTAATTTTTGAAATCTGATTACTCATAGACCTTGACATGTTTCAAATCATTTCCCACTAAAGTTACGATTTTTTTAAGTGAATAAAACAATAAATGAGAATAATTGCTCCAAACGATATTATACTTACAGCTTATGGTAACGGCCATGCCATGGCATGGCCCTACTTTAATCCCTTGTTAAGATGATGGGCCACGCCATGGCGTGGCCTTTCATAGTCCTGTAATATAAATTAGAACTGCGCGTGGAGCTCCCTCCCCTGCAGGCCAAATTCACTCAGTCATATCTCAAATACGGACCAACCTTCTGAGCCTTCTCCACTGTAATCAGCTTATTATCTGTAAGCTCATTGATATCGTCAATCCTGCCTTTCAATTCCCGGTACTTAAGAATTGCGGATATTTCGTACTTCTCAATATAACGCAAACGCGAAAGCTCCTTATAATCCGCTGTATTTATTCCAATTCTTTTAATTGCCTTCGGATCTGCGGTAACCCTGCTTTTTATCAGTTCATATGTCTCAGGTGATAATCCATAGACCTCCTTTAGCTGTGATGTCGAAGCATATCCTCCCAGATAGTTTCTGTACTTAAGAATTCTTGCAGATAATACCGGACCAATTCCCGGAAGCCTGACAAGCTCCGCAGAATCACAGGTATTAATATCTGTCAGAGATTTTTGTGCCAGAGACTTCTGCGTTCCAAATTTTATCGGTTTTGCACTAACGGCTTCATGTTGATTCTTACCTCCTGCTGGATCCCCCGTCTTCTTCAATGAATCGCCCGACTGATACTTATGATATGCCGTATAAACCACTTTAGCCTTTGTATGGTCAGAAGTACCGTCAGCACTGTCATAGCCCGGCAGGACAATACCTGTAATATCCCTGATCTGAATGGTACTTGCAGGGATAATATATCTTAATCCGATTATAATTACAAGGATTATTAAAAGCACAAACGTCGCCCGCCTCTCCCTTCGGGAAAAGCCAAACCAGTTTTTAAATGGCTTCGCACTAAAATTCATTCTTACTTAACGCAATGAGACAGATGCAATTTATGCAATTCCCTGCAATTAACATCCAAATTTTAAGTGATTTTAAGCGTTTTCCAATCCAAAATCCGAAATCCGAAATCAGAACGGATAACCTATCCCAAGCACGATCGTGAAGTCCTTACGTTTATATGGGCCATTGAGGAATATCCATTTGGGGCCGGTAGGTTTTGCAAAAGGATCGCTCAACACTCCCATTCCCTGCAACGGATCACGAAGCTTCATTCCGATATCGATCCTGGCTATCACAAATTTAAGGTCGAATCTGAATCCGGTACCTGTTCCAACAGCTATATCCTTATAAAAGTCCTTTATTGTGAATTGTGAACCGGGACGTGCAGGGTCATAATTATAACTCCAGATGTTACCCGCATCAACAAAAACAGCGCCTTCCAGGATCCAGAACAGCTTGAACCTGTATTCTGCATTAACCTCAAGCTTTATATCGCCGGTCTCATTCAGGAATTTTGACGTATCAGCATAGGAGCCTGGACCAAGAGACCTTACCTGCCAGGCCCGTATATCGTTTGCACCTCCGCCGAAATATTGTTTCTCAAATGGTACAGAAGTTGAATTGCCATAGGGAATTGCGATACCGGCAAAACCACGGTATACTATAGAACTCAGCTCATTAAACTTATAATTATACCTGATATCTATATCTGCTTTAACATACTGGGCAAAAGGCTGGCCCAGCAGGAAATAGCTGTTTGGAACCTTATTTAATGGGTTATAATTAGTACTGTCAGGTTTCTTTTTTAATCCGGTGAGCTTATATAAACCAGAAAGAAAATTTCCGGATGTCTCAGTATTTAGCCTTACAAACCAGTAATCTCTTGAATTTTTAATCTTCTGGTTATTATAAATAAATGAATAATTACCTCCCAGAATCAGAACATCTTTATAAGAGCCCGACAGATAAGATGATCTCTCAATAGTTTTAAGATAATTGGGCTCGATAAAAGGAAGCCTGACTATATTGAACTGAAGCGGATTAAAGATATGTTCCTTATAATTACTGGTTTTCCAGTTATATCCGAAATCGACATTTGCCACAGTCCTTGTATAAACCGGAAGTTTTTGATAGTTATATGCCGCCAGGAAAGTTGTAGATGGATTGAATTTCTTTACGAAGCCTTCCATCTTCACAAACGGCACCATAAACTTCGGAAGTCTGAGGCTGGTCTCAGCTCCATATTCTTCAGTGCTTGAAATCTTTGAAGTTGAACTGCTGTTTTTCGACTGTGTATAGGCTGAATATGCTCCTTTCAGTTTGGTACTGAACAATTCGGCACCGTGAAACAGGTTCTTGTGCTGGTATATAAGGTTAAGGGCTCCTCCCAGGTTACCTCCCGAGTTCGTTCCTTCAAGCTCTATCTTATAAGACTGCTGGCTTAAAAGAGTCAGTTGTATATTACAGTCAAGCTTGAGTTCCATTCCCTCAAGATTCTGGTTCTCCTTTACGTCATTAAAGTTGATAGTAACTAATCTGTATATCTTCAGGTTTAGCAGATGTGACTGAGTCTCCTCTGTGTTAGTCACACTGTATACTGAGCCTGCATTAAGATAAAGTGATTGCAGTATAAGGTCATACTTAACGTCGTGCTTTTTCTTTGACGTAACAAAATAGTATCCGTTATAAAGAGTAGTATCAAGGCTATTAAGGTAAGCCTCTCCCCCTTCAAGAGCTTCTTTTGGAATAAAATCAGGATAGATGTAAACATTTTTAACTGTGTAAACAGGAAAGGACCCGGTAACAATCCTGTTGTTGGCATCGAGCCGTGTGAAGCTACGTACATTGTATTTAATATCTACCTGCCTGTTTCCGATAGTACTGTCAACTTCATAGGAAATATAATCGTTTGAAAATCCGTAAAACCCATGATCCCTTATAAAACGCTCAAACCTTGTCCTTTCTTCCTGAAGAACATCTACATCATAAGGTTTCCCCCTAGAAATGACACAATTAACTGAGTCAAAATAACAAAGCTTCCGGATATTGGTATCAGCAATTGAATATGTCAGGTTGCGAATTGTATATGGCCTGATCAGCTTAACATCATAGAAGACATCTGACTTCTGGCTTTTGGTCTGAACACTATCAGTTACCACACCATCAAAATACCCCTTTGAACTTACAAAGGATTTAATCTGCTCCCTGGTCTTCGAAGTGGCAGAAGAATCATAGATAACCGGTTCCTCGCCTATGTTTCTCAGCCAGCTGTGAGGCCAGCGGGTCTTCTTGATATTTGAGAGGTTGTACAGACCAAGATGAAACCTCGCACCAAAAATCCGCTTGTTGGGAGTTTGTTTGATATAGGGTACCAGGTCGGTGTTTTTAATTGCCTCCTTATTTATTTTAATATGATTCTCATTCAGGAGACTTTCACCCTTCGGTACATACTTAGTTGGATTGCAAGATGTTACAAACAAAAAAAACAAGATTATAAAAATATAATATCCTGTTTTGTACCTTTTTATATATGGAAAGGATTTCTTCAAAATATGCCTTAAAACTTAAATTCAAATATATTAATAATAATCTGAACTTAAAGCTTATTGTCAGCCATCCATAGGGATGATTTGGATTTCATGTTTTCCCTAGTGTTCCTTATTAGTAATATTTTTTACCACAAAGGGACACAAAGGATCTCTAAGGATCACAAAGCAATTTATGTCTATCTCCAGATGAGTAGTCATTTTTTTGCTTAATTTGCAGCGATACACTTGGATTTAGTTCAGAAAAAATGATCAGCAGGAACAAATTAAAATTCATAGCCTCTCTTCAGAAGAAGAAAATCAGAGATGAAGAGGGACTATTTGTAATTGAAGGAGATAAACTGGTAAAGGAATTCCTGGCTGCCGGAGTGCCGGTAAAAATGGTTGTTGCAAAGCCTGAATTTATCAGTAGTCTTGGCAACAGTCTTCAGGGGCAAACAGCTGATATTGAGAGTGTAAACTATGAGGAGCTTAAACAGATCAGCACACTTAAAACTCCCCATAATGCTCTGGCAGTGGTACATATGCCTGATAATAAAATGGATACCGACACTATTTTTGATCATTTCTGCACGGCGCTTGACTTTGTTCAGGATCCCGGAAACATGGGGACAATAATAAGGGCAGCAGGATGGTTCGGGATTAAAAACATCATTTGTTCCGAAGATTGTGTGGATGTTTATAATCCAAAAGTAATCCAGGCCAGTATGGGTGCAATACTGCATGTGAATGTTTTTTACTGCGATCTTAAAGAATTTTTGAGACAAGCTAAAGAAAAGTCTGTAAGTGTATTCGGAACCATGCTTGATGGCAAATCAATCTATGAACACAAGCTTGATAATAAGGGTGTTATATTGCTCGGGAATGAATCAAAAGGTATCTCCGCTGAACTTATCCCTTTCATAACTGAAAAAATCAAAATTCCGAAATTCAGTAAAGCAGTTGAAGGGATTGATTCTCTGAATGTTGGGATGGCTGCCTCAGTTGTATTTTCAGAGTTTCTGCGAAAATCAGGAATGGAAACTGATTAATAAAATTATATTTGCTCAAAATTTAGATAAAATGCCAAAGTCAGATTTCAAGGTGTATGGCATCAGATGGGTCATGCTGGTGGTATACATGCTAATGGTTGCAGCCAATCAGCTTTTATGGATAACCTTTGCTCCCATTACCGGTGACGCAACAAGGTATTACGGTGTTTCAGATTTAAGGATTGGCATTCTCTCCATGTGTTTCATGATAGTATACATAGTGGTATCCATTCCGGCTTCATGGATTATAGACCGATTCGGAATACGTATTGGAGTAGGTATCGGTGCTGTCTTCACAGGGGTCTTCGGAATGGTGAGAGGATTTGCAGGTCCCGATTATAACTGGTTGCTCATTGCCCAGATTGGCATAGCAATCGGACAGCCTTTCATCCTTAATGCAATCACAAAACTTGCTGCCCGCTGGTTCCCTATGGAAGAACGGGCAACCGCAGCAGGTCTCGGCACTCTTGCAATGTACCTGGGTATTTTATTGGGGATGACATTAACCCCATATCTCATAATAGGTTCAGGAATTGGCGGAATGCTTTATATATATGGCATAATATCTGTTGTTATAACATGCACTTTCCTGGTACTTATAAAGGAAGGACCTCCTACAGCGCCATGTCTTCCGGAACAGGAGGAACGTTCACTCGTTTATGATGGATTCAAGCAAACACTGCGTACCAGGGATTTCATAAAGCTTATGGTGATATTTTTTATCGGCCTGGGAGTTTTCAATGCTGTCACAACCTGGATTGAAGATATTGTCAGACCAAGGGGATTCTCTGCTACACAGGCAGGCATAACCGGAGGATTAATGATAGTTGGAGGAATTATCGGGGCACTATTCATACCCATTCTCTCTGACCGTTATAAGAAAAGAACTCCATTCATCATCATAGCCCTGACCGGGGCAACTATTGGACTTACCGGTATAACTTTTGCGACAAATTATATGATCCTTTTAACATCCGGAGCGATACTGGGATTTTTCCTCTTAAGCTCGGGTCCGATAGGATTTCAATATGGCGCAGAAATAACCTACCCGGCATCAGAGGGAACATCTAACGGGATGCTGCTCCTTATGGGACAGGTTTCAGGCATTGCCTTCATTTTTGGAATGGACAGTTTCAAATCTTCAGTAACGGGTTCAATGACGAGATCACTGGTGTTGATGATCGGGCTTATGCTTCTAAGCATCCTGATGTCATTCAGACTGAAAGAATCAACCATCCTCAGCAAAGAAGAAGAGTAGATTAATTTTCAGATAACCGACCTAAAAGACACCGGGAATAAGCTTCCTGGTATGCAACTTATATTGCAGGAATGTATCTCCGAATTCATTCTCAAGGACTTTTTCTTCTATTCCAATCCTGTAAATAACGGCTATCAGCACAGGAAGCACAAGTACTGCAAACGAGTAAACACTTCCCATTGCAAATGAAAAGCCGGCTACTACCAGCAGAAGTCCGGAATAACTCGGATGCCTGACTCTCTCATAAATGCCATCGGTCTTAAGTTTTGCCGAATCAGTAATGGCCACATCTACTGTAAATGACTTACCAAGCTGTATTATTGCCGCCCACCTGACAATAATACCAATAATAATGAGCAATAAACCAGGGCCGGACCATAAAGGATTGAATGGTCTGGAAAGGTAAAAACCACCCGTAAACCCTGCAGTTATCATAAGCCATAAAAAGATCAGCGATCCCCTGTCTCTCCTTGTTTTTACAGCTCCGCTAACCGATCTTTTATTAATTGCCAGGAGCAATTCTGACAGGGCAAATACAAAAGACAATAGTACTATATTATTCATTTTTAAGTAATTATATGTGTTTCACCGGAGCCACAGCTCCATTTTTATTTATTAAGATTAACTCTCACGGCCCAGCCATATGACGTTGGTGTTGATACTGATATGTCTTTCACATTAGTCTTCAGAGCTACCAGATTTGATTTTGATTCCTTTCTGTTAATTATTATACAGAAATCCTTACGTCCGTCGTGGTCATAATCGATCGAATCATTGATTATTTCAGGAAGGGTCCCGCGCCAGTCAACCTGTACAAATCCAGATTTTCTCTCCTTAAAAAAACCGGTAAATACAGGTTTTCTGATGTCGAGTGTGCAAGCTGATTCCACAGTGCGTGTAACCACTTCACCCCCTGTATACCTTGGATTTAATTTCATAAATGGCAATTTTGAGAATGATGCTGATAATCCATTAAGTGCCGGGAACAGAACAACTATCAGGATCAGGGCTGCAAATGCCCAACAAATTCCGGCTATAAGTTTTATTTTTTTCATTTTCCGGGAAGTATTAAAAGATGAGTTTAAATAAATTATGCAAGGTGTTCATTATCGGTCCCGATGAAAACACTGCCAGAAAAAGGAAAGAGACAAAAAGGAATAGATTCCGGGAAAAGTTTTTCATTGAACCAGCAGGAATACCTTTTATTCCGAAGTGAATAGCCTTCTTTGAACAGCCATCGACACATTTCCCGCATTTACTGCAGAAGAGAGAAATGTCTCCTTTTTTGACATCTTCCCTGCTGATAGCAAAGAGCGGACAAATATCAACGCACTTAAAACACTCAGTGCAAACTTTTTTGTCAATTTTCACCGTAAATGGGGTAACCTTGTTTGACAGTGTATTTAAGGCGCCCATTGGACATAAGAAACTGCACTGTGTTCTTTTCCTGGTTATAACAGGCAAAACGACAACCAGACCTCCGAAAAGGGAAAGGAATACTCCGGCTTTAGCGACCGATTCAACTGATGTTATCTGTTCAAATTCTGTCACTGCTTTAAATGGACAGATCCAAGAACAATAAGTTGGCATAAGTGTCATTGCCGCCGTTAGAGCNACCATGANAAGGACTGCAAATGGCATCCAGCGCCACAGGTCGTTGATCTTCNGGAGAACTGGTCTCTTTTTAATTCGCGAGAATCCATCATCCCAGCCACCATAGAAACATCCCCAGCTGCAGAATCCCCTGCCAAGCACAATTGTAGCGACCAGCCAGAGTACGACCATCGAAGAAATGCTGGCAAAACCATTTATAATGCTCCCGGGGAAGATGATAGACTTCGTAAATGCTGCAGGTAATATCATCATAGGAATTACAAGATGACAAAAAGGTATTTTACATTCAAGAAGATCAGCCTGTGAAAAAGACATGGAGTGACGCATCTCAAGCATATTTCGGATCAGGGTGAATGAAAGGGAGAGTGCGAAAATTATGAACAGTACAGCCCTGTATCTGTCTGTCCTACCGGTAAAATGCATCATAAAATAAAGGATATTCACCAGTCCGAATGTAATGACCAGAGCCAGGGTAGCTGAAGGATCGGAGAAGTTCGGTTTTCCTCCGGTCATAAATATGAATGTGATAAGAAACATCGGAAGAGTGTACAGAAGTGATTTCCCTACCGATTTTCTCATCTCTGCAGATTTTAAAACGTTATCCATTAATTATACCTCCTATTATATTTGTTAAACCTTTTATCATAAAAATTATCCCGGCCAGCCCGGTAGCCAGTATACCTATATTCTTAAGTACCTCTTTTTTCTTTACCCTTCCTGCAAGTGGCAAAGGAAGAAACCAAAGAGATGAACCTATAAAAAATGCCAGGAAAGCCAGGTAACTCTGAACAAGAGTCAACTGAGTCGCACCCTTGGTAAGTATCAGAAGTAGTGCCGGACAAAAGCCAAGACTATTGACCACTCCAAGAAGTACTGGTACAAGCCTGCGATTATTTACGGTTTTTACAATCTTAGCCGGACAGTCAGGTTTCCTGCTCTTGCTTAGACTATACCAGACAAGCAAAACGGCGAACACCACATAAAGAATTCCAGGAACAATATTCCGGACTATCTGATTGCTGAATAGACCCTGACCAAAATACCATGCAGCTGTTGCGAGTAGAAAATAGACAATGAACCTGGTCAATAAAAACAGCGACAGGTCAAGTGCGATTCTCTTCATACCTGCAGAACCTGACATCAGATATGGAAACATTACCATTCCGCATGTTGCCAGACAGGCTGATCCACTGCTTAATCCGAGTATTAATGAATCTGTCATTCCTCTTTTTTCAGCAAATTTATGATCACTATAAACTGCTTCCAAGAGAATTGTGGTTAACAAACTCCAAAAGTGGCAAGAGGATTTGTAGGTGGGGTGAAATGCCCTGAAATGGGGTGAAAGGTTAAGCCGGAAAGCAGAAGAATGAAAGCTCTCTGCTATCTGAATTTCCGGGCAGCCTCAGCAGCCCTTGTTCGTGAGACAGGAATTTCCAGATCCGTAAGCTTAAGTTTAATCTTCATATTCTGAATATTGCCGGTAAGATGGTCGACATATTTACTATTTACAATATAGCATTTATGACATCTGAAAAAGGAAGAGTTCTTTTTAAGTTCTGACTCTGCAGCTTTGAGAGTTCCCCGCATGTGTTTTTTAACAAGTGCATCTCCTTTGATAGTAACTATCGTCACATAATTATCATTTGAGCTCAGATAAAGAATATTCCTGGGATTGGTCCTGAAATCATTCTTTTCATTACCGCAGCTGATATTGACTTCATTTTCCCAATAGACCTCTTCAGGCTTTATCGCTGCGTTTTTCAGCGCCTGACGATACATTTTGTTGAATGATATTATATAACTAATTGTAACGGGAATGATTGCAACCAGTATTGCAGTCCAGACTGCGAGGAGAAAATACCTGAACATAAAAATCTCCGGAAAAATCAGACTGACATAGAAATAGTTAGCAGCACCTATGCTTGAAGCTATGACAAACCCCCAGATTATGCTCTTTCCAAAGGTCCAGTTAGACTTTATTACTATTGGTTCTATCAGGAATTTAAAAATGAAAAGCATGAATATTGTTACCAGTCCGAATCCGAGGCAGATAAGGAGTTGAGATTTTACCTCCAGTTGAGCAAATCCAAAAGGTTTGAAAATGAACAGGAAAAGGAAGATAAACAGGCCAAAAGCCAGGATGAAGATTATCCTTTCCTTTGGTGGCTCTTTAACTGTGAATGGTTTCTTAAAAGGATTCTCCATTACAAATAACTTGTAGACAAATCTAGTAAAATTTTGGAAGATAATGGATATGCTATTATGTCTTGCGGTCTTGCGGTCTTGCGGTCTTGCGGTCTTGCNGTCTTATTATATAGATGTACTTAAATAANGGTGTAAAACAGAGCTTCGACCTACAGACTGCAAGAATTTAAGACTTTCTTTGCTATTGCCTCAGCAGCTCTCATGCCATCAACTGCAGATGATACGATGCCTCCTGCATAACCTG
>JGI20214J51088_10002741_pt1 | contig 11653 bp, 6 predicted proteins | sample WetSurMetagenome_FD_51088 | JGI IMG/M metagenome (IMG submission 51088)
GCGCGCCCGATGCCAGCGGCGGGCCGGGGCCGTCCTCGAGGCGCCACGCGATCCGGGCTTGGGGAATGTCGGCCGGGCCGTAGTGGGCGACCTCGATCTCTGCCCGAAACGTCTCGGCCGCGGTCCAGGCGTATTTCTCCATCCGCACGAGCGGCACGGTCTCCGCGCAGAACTCGCGCCAAGCCTCGGGCGTGATGAGGCCCTTGGACTCCATGAAGACGTTCAGCAGGCCCACGAGGGCCGTGCCCTGGCCGGAGAAGTCCTGGAGGTCCAGGAGCTGGAAGCCGCCGAAGCCGGGCGTCCGCAGGGCGGCCTCGATCTCCTCGCGGTAGCCGATCGCGGCCAGCGCTCCGGAGGCGCGGACGAAGTCCCCGGACTGGTCGAGCATGCCGGCCGCCTCCAGCCGGTCCCGGAAGATCTCCAGGTTGCGGGCCCTCAGCACGCCCGTGTACTTGGGAATCTCGCGGAAGTCGGGGGCGACCTCTTTCTCGCCGATCTCGTGGGCGATGACCGGCACGGGAACGCCGGCGATCGAGGCGCGGTAGTCGACCAGGGTCGACGGCGGCCGGTTCTCGATGTGGCCGCCGGCGAAGTCCCCCGGGAAGAACGCGCCCCGGACCGGGAGGGAGTCTCCCGTCTTGGCCGTCACCCAGAAATCGTCCCCGGCGGCCAGGCTGGGGGCCCAGTGCATGTTGTTGCTGCCCTGGGCGTAGAGGCGCCGCGGGTCCAGTCGCTGGAACGTCGCGACCAGCTCGTACATCGCCGGCCAGCGCTCCAGCTCGTTGCCCAGGGTGTACATGGTGAAGGAGGGATGGTTGCCGAAGGTCTTGAAGACNAGCTCGCCTTCGCGGGCCAGGTAGGCCGCCAGCGGCGTCGCGGAGGCGGGGCTTTCCGTCCCGGGGGGCGGCGCATCGGCCCCCGCGGGGCGATCGCCGGCCGGCGGGCCGAACCGGCTGCTCTTGTTGGGAAGCTCCGGCGCGAGATACAGCCCCAGCTCGTCGGCCGCTTCGAGGGCCGCCTCGGGCGGGAACCACGAGTGGAAGCGGTAGTGGTTGAGGCCGTAGGACTTGGCGATCGTCATCAGCCGGACCCACTCGGCCTTGTCCATGGGGGCGTACCCCGTCGCCGGGAAGATGCAGCTGTCCACCCGGCCGCGGAGAAAGACCGGCCGGCCGTTGACCTTCAGGCGCGTCCCGTCCCGGCCGAAGTCGCGCAGGCCGAAGTCGATCGTCCGCTCGTCGCGGTAACGCCGCGGTCCGGCCTTCGTCTCGAGGCCGATTGAGAGGCGGATCAGGGCGGGATGGAACTCGTCCCAGAGGGGAGCGTTCCGTCCCAGATCGTAGACGACCGTGATCTCGTTCCGGTCCCGGGGCGCGCCGACATCGGCCGACAGGGAGGCGAACGACGCCGGGTCCGGCGTGTTCCAGCTCCGGCCCGTGATCGTGATGCGTCCCGCGGCCGGCCCGCCGGCGATGTTGCCCACGACCGCCCGGACCGTGGCCCGCCGGCCCGCGGCGTCGGGATAGACCTGGACCTCGTCGAGCCAGACGGGATCCGTGGCCCGCAGCTCCATCCGGCCGACGATGCCGTTCCAATTGGTCTGCGTCCGCTCGTCGACCGCGTGGGACGGGCCGACGGGAGGGAGCTTGGCGTTGTCGACCAGGACGGTGACCGTGTGGCGGCCGGGCGTCAGGACCGGGGTCAGGTCGAAGACCTGCGGGGCGCTGAGCGTGTCGCTGCCGCCGCAATCGCGGCCGTCGGCCCAGACGCGCGTGGTTTTGGTTCGCTCCAGGAAAAGAGTGATCCGCTTGCCGTTCCAGGCCTGGGGGACGACGACGTCGCGCTGGTACCAGGCCGGGCCTTTCCAATACCAGACGCGCGAGAGGCGGTCGACCGCGCGCTCGTCCTTGAATTCCCCCTTGTGGTTCGTATCCGTCGTGCCGGGGAGGACGACCGCGTCCTCCAGCGCATCGGCGAACCATCTTCTCTCGACGCCGGCGCCGTCGGGGTCGAGCCGGAGGCGCCACGTCCCGGCAAGCGAGATGACGCGCTCCCCACTGCCGGTGGGCGCGCAGGCGATCGAAGCGGCTCCCCAGGCCGCGAAAAGGATTAGGCAAGCTATCCGGCGAACGGGTCTCATCATTCGTCCTCCCGGTCTCGGGTCGCGCTCCCGGCCGCGGAACGCCGGACGGCTATTCCGATGTGGCCCCGGGCGCGGTCACTTCCTGGCGCGTCACGATCGGGACGTAGCCGACCTCCAGCCCCGGCGGCGGCGTGACGAACAGCGCCGGGTCCAAGGCGACGAGCGTCCCCCGGCGAAGGGGGGCTATGTAATCCCGGTCGATCGACCATGCGGCCTGGATCTTTTCGACGAAGGCCTGGAGCTTGGCTTTCTTCTCCGCGCTCCAGGCGTACTGTTGAAAGGACGGCTGATCGACGAAGCGATACCAGGAGTAGGTCACGGTCGATCCGTCGGCGAGATGGGCGATATACGGCCCCCGCACCGGCCCCGGCCCGCCCCACGCGCCGACGGCCGGGGACGTGTAGGCGGTCCCTGCCGCGGCTCGGGCGAAGGTCTGGGCCGAGAGGCGGGTTTCGGCGGGCACCTCGGATTCGGCCACGGCCTGGAGCCCGCCTCCGGCGACCTGAAAATACTGGGGGAAGGTCCCCATCCCGCTCCGCGTGCCGTCGAGCCATTCCAGCCCCCACAGGCGCGCTTCGAACATCCGGGGGACGAAGGTCTTCTCGATGCCGCTGATCTTCTTGCCGCCCTGGTCGTAGCTCGGCGACTCCGTCGTCAGCGTCGGCAGGTAGGCGCCCGCCTCGGCGAAGCGCTCGGGGCAGATCGGCCCTCCGTCGCGCCAAGTCTTGAAGGCGTCGTAGAGCGCGGACTTGGCGTAGTGGGTCACGTCCTGGACGAGAAGGGTCCTTCCCTGATCGTCGACCGGGAACTGCATCTTCGGCAGCTTCGAATAGGTGATGCCCCGCGAATCCGCGGCCTGATACGCGGGCACCGTGTTGATCTCCATGGCCACGCTGCCCGCCTTCCCCGCCCGCGCGTCCAAGCCGCGTCCGTAGTCGAAGGGATAATTGAAGAGCTGGCCGATCTTGCTCCATGTCTCGGGGATGTAGAAAGCGATGGGGCCCTTGAAATTGGCCGCGCTCAGGAAGCAGGTCCAGGACTGATCGCCGGTCGGAGGGTCGCCGCCGACCGGATCGGTGAACGGCAGGGCCATGTACCCCTTGCCGAGGAACTGACCGTTGGGCTGGCCCTGAAAGGGGATGCCGTCGGGCGGGATGAGCAGGCGATTGCTGATCTGGGCGATGCCCAGACGGTTGTCCGGCAAGGCCTGACTGCTCGAAAAAAAAGGCCATCCGGGAGACGCGACCTCGTAATCGTAGCACTGCGGCGTGGCGTTCATGCTGAACTTCGGCGGACCGTAACGGAAGTGGACGCCGACCCAGTAGCCCATGCCGCCCTCGACGGTCTGGAAGACCGTCTCCCATGTCGGGCCCCGCTCCGGCATGTGATCGCGGGCGTACGTGCCGACCGGCGCGAGGGGCGTGTCCTTGTTATCGGAGTTGTCGGGGATGATCCAGGTGCCCGGCAGGCCGACTTGGAAGCGGGCGAGCGGCTCGTCGATCAAAGGCCAGACGGCGGCATAGAAGCTCACGCCGGCGCCGTAGACGGCCGGGTCCACGGCCGGGGATGTGTAGGTGCCGATGTACCCGTGCAAGCCGGCGGAGATCGGCGTGATCGTGCTTTGGAAGGCGGAAGGCGGTTGGGCCGCTTGGCGGCACGCCCCGAAGAGGGCGGCCGCGATCGGGAGAAGCCAGACGGCTTTCTTCATGCGGCTCCCTTCGCGGCCCCGGGATCCTCTATTTCGACTTAGCCGCGGGCGCGGTCGCTTCCTGGTGCGTCACGATCGGGACGTATCCGACCTCGAGCCCCTTGGGCGGCGTCACGAGCAGGCCCGGATCCAGCGTCGCGAGCTTGCCCCGCCGGAGAGGCGGCATGTAGTCGCGGTCGATCGTCCAGGCGGCGTGGACTTTCTCCACGAACGCCTGCAGCTTCGCCTTTTTCTCCGCGCTGAAGCCGTACTGCTGGAAGGACGGCTGATCGACGAAGCGGTACCAATAATAAGTCACGGTCGAGCCGTCGGCAAGGGCGGCCTTGAAGGGGCCCTTGACCGGGCCGGGCTTGGACCAGGCGCCGACGGTCGGGGACGTGTAGGGCACGCCGGGATCGGCCTTGCGGAACTCCTGGGTCCGGAGCTGCGTCTCGGCCGGCACGTCGGCCTCGGGGACCATCGCCCGCTCCTCGCCGACGTGCTTGTAGTACCGGGGGAACTTGCCCATGGCGCTCTTCGTCCCATCGAACCACTCGAGGCCCCAGACGTTGGGCTCGAAGACCTTGGTGTTGAAGACCTTGTCCACGCCCGTCATGAGGCTGCCGCCCTGGTCGAAGCGGGTGGTCCGCGTGGTCAGGGTGGATTCCCAGGCCCCCTTGTTATCGAAGCGGCCCGAGGCGGCCGGGCCGCCGTCGCGCCAGGCCTTGAAGGCGTCGTAGAGCGCCGCCTTGGAGTAGTAGATCACGTCCTGGACGAGGATGGAGCGGCCCTGGTCGTCGACGGGGAATTGGATCTTCGGCAGCTTGGAGTAGGCGTTGCCCTGGGCGTCGATCGCCTGGTAGCAGGGCACGGTGTTGATCTCCATGGCGCCGCCGGTGATCTTGCCCGGCCGGGCGTCGAGCCCCCGGCCGTAGATGTAGGGGTAGTTGAAGATCTTGCCGATCTTGCTCCAGGTCTCGGGAATGTAGTAGGCGATCGGTCCCTTGAAATTGGAGGCGCTGAGGAAACAGGTCCAGGCCTGGTCGCCCGTCGGCGGGTCGCCGGCGACCGGATCGGTGAAGGGCAGGGCCATGTAGGTGTAGCCCAGGAACTCGCCGTTCGGATTGCCCTGGAAGGGGAGGGCGTCGGGCGGGATGAGGATCCGGTTGCTGAGCTGGGCGGCGCCGAGACGGTTGTCCGGCAGCGCCTCGTTGCTGTAGAAGAACGACCATCCCGGCGATCCGACTTCGTAGTTGTAGCCCTCGGGGGTGGCGTTCAGGCTGAACTTGGGCGGGCCGTAGCGGAAGTGGTTCCCCGCCCAATAGCCCAAGCCGCCCTCGACCGTCATCCAGACGGAATCAAAGGTGGGGGCGCGTTCCTTCATGCCGTCGCGGGCGCGGGTGCCGATAGGCGCGAGGGGCACGTCCTTGTTGTCGGAGTTGTCGGGCGTGATCCACGTGCCCGGCAATCCGATCTGGAATCGGGCGAGGGGCTCGTCGATCAGCGGCCAGACGGCGGAGTAGAAGCCCATGCCCATGTTGAAGCCCGCGCCGTCCGGCGGCTTGGCGGCGGTGTAGCTGATGTAGCCGTGCAGGCCGCGGCCGTTCAACGCGACCTTCCCCGGTTCGAGCTTCACGGGCGCGGGCTTCTGGGCGGGAGGCTTCGTCTGCTGCTGCCGCGTCTGCGTTTGCGTCTGCGCCCGGCTCGTCCAGGACAGGGCCAGGACCGCGAGGACGACGAGGAATTTCCGGAAGGACTTCATGTCTTCCTCCTAGTCGATGCCAGGTCCAGGAAGGGATTCCGCCGCGTCAAGCCGGGCGAAGCACCGACAACCCTTTGAGACTTAAATTCTTATATTAAATAACTAAGCGGGCTGAGATTGTCAACTCTTTAATTATTAAGTGCCTAACGGAAATTTAAGGCGTCGGAATAAATGCTTGAAACGGGTTCCTCCCTTGGTGTCTAATTCGGGCTTGGCGGAATCGAGAACCGGCGAAGGAAGGCGGCGCATGATGAAAAGACCCGGGATCCTGGCCCTGGCTCTCCTGGCCGTCATAACGACGGGCGGCGCCGCCGCTGTGGCGCCCAAGATTTTCTGGGGGAACGACGTGCCCCGCGGCTGGAGCGGGTCGTGGGCGGACGCGCTCCGGATCGTGCCCGAGAAGACGGGCTTCGCCCGGACGACATCGACCCTGCAGCTCCTCGAATTCGTCGACGCCCTCCGGTGGCGGAGCGAGAACCTGCACGTCTTCAGCCTGTACACGAGCCCGCTCGGCCGGACGTGCCCGGTGCTGGTCCTCGCCGCCCCGCGCGTCACGACGCCGGCCGAAGCGGCGGCCTCGGGCAAGACCGTCGTCTATCTCCAAGGGAGCATCCATCCCAACGAGGCCGAGGCCAAAGAGGCGCTCCTCATCCTCGTCCGGGAGATCCTCCTCGGGAGACTGCGGCCGCTGCTCGACGACCTGGTCATCCTCGTCTGCCCGTGCTTCAACGTGGACGGCAACGACACCTGGGGCCTGAACGACGGCCCGCCCGGCATCCTCAGCGGCGGGTCGAACGCCCTCGGGATGAACCTCAACCGCGACGCGATCAAGCTGGAGACGGTCGAGGTCAACGCTCTATATAGGAATGTCTTCAACCGCTGGGACCCGGTCCTGATCTACGACGGGCACGCCATGGAGAACGTCCAGCACGGCTATGCGATCGGATACGCCACGAGTTCCGTCCCCGCCGCCCATCCCGGCCCGCGGGGATATGTCTTCGACACGCTGTTCCCCGCGGTCCGCGAGGCGGCCCGCCGCGATTACGGCCTCGAGACCTTCACCCACTGCGGGATCGACGACCGCTGGCCCCCGACGGTCTGGAGCCACGCGGCGGCCGTCTGGACCACCGAGGCGAAGTTCGTGGCCGCCGCCTACGCGCTCCGTAACCGGATGTCCGTCCTGGCCGAGACGCCGATGTACCTTTCGTTCGAGCGCAAGATCTACGCCCAGTACGCCCTGATCGCCGAGATCCTGAAATTCGCCGCGGCGCACGGCCGGGAAATGCGCGAGATCTGCCGGGCCGCCGACCGCGACGTCGCGGAAGCCGTTCGGACCCGGGCCGAGAGCGGCCAGCTCAGGAATTTCGTCGCCGGAACCTACGAATCGCGGGGGAAAATCGATATCCTGGCCTATCGGGAGAAGAACGTGCCCGGATATCTCCCCGGGACGAGCGTCAGGGCCGCGGCGCCGGCTTCTCTCCTGGGCCCGCCCGAGGTCGTGCGCGGCGTCGAGGATCTGACCCGGGCGGTCGGCACAAAAGAGGCGGCGGTCCCGCGCGGCTATCTGCTGCCGGCGGAGCTGGACGTCGTTGCCGAAAAGCTGCGGACGCTCGGCGTCAAAGTCGACGTCCTCGCCCGGCCGGCCAAAGCCGCGGGGGAGGAGTATGTCGTCGACCGCTTCGGCAAGGCGGCGCGGGGCGGGTTCTCCATGACCTCGCTCGATGGGGGATTCGCTCCTTCGCCGGGCCGGGAATTCCCGGCCGGGACGTTCCGCGTCGACCTGGCCCAGCCCGCGGCGTACGCGGCGTTCTATGCCCTGGAGCCGCAGGCCGCCGACGGCTTCGCGGCCTGGGGCCTTCTGGACGGCTGGCTGCGCGCGGCCGGCGTCGAAAAGCGGAGCGTGGCCTATCCGGTGTTCAAGTATTTCCGGATCCAGGAATAAAGCGCCGCAGCCACTTCCTTTCTAACATTACATTAGTGATATAATGGCCGCAGACAAGGAGGTGAGCCGGTATGAACACGCACCGCTCCCGCCGTCTCCTGGCGTTCCTGATCATCCTGGCCGCCCTGCGGCTCCCGTCCTCCGCCCAGAAATTCACGGCCGATTGGACGTCGCTCGAACAGTACAAGTGCCCCGAGTGGTTCCGCGACGCCAAGCTCGGCATCTTCCTCCATTGGGGCCCGAGCTCGGTCGCGGCCGTGGACGGATGGTACGGCCGGAACATGTACATCCAGGGCCACAAAGCCTACGAGTACCACGTCAAGACGTTCGGCCACCCCTCGAAGTTCGGCTTCAAGGACCTCATCCCGCTCTGGAAGGCCGAGCGCTTCGACCCTGATGCGCTGGTCGCGGTCTTCAAGAAGGCCGGGGCGAAATTCGTCGTGCCCGTGGCCGTGCACCACGACAACTTCGACCTCTGGGACTCGAAATACCAGCGCTGGAACGCGGTCGCCATGGGCCCGAAGAAGGACATCATCGCCCTGTTCCGGAAGGCCGTCCTGGCCCAGGGACTGCGCTTCGGCGTCTCGACCCACATGGACCGGACGCTCAGCTGGTTCAACACCAGCCGCGGCGCCGACAAGACGGGCCCGCTCGCCGGCGCGCCCTACGACGGGGCCGATCCCAAATACGCCGACCTCTACGGCCCGCCGAACGGCGAAGGGATGGACTGGCCGTACCTGCCCAAGAACGCGCCGGAAGAATGGCGCAAGACCTGGTCCGACAGGACGAAAGACCTCATCGACAAGGCCCGGCCCGACTTCCTCTACTTCGACGGCGGCATCCCGTACGTCGATGTGGGCCTGCCGCTCGTCGCCCAGTTCTACAACGACAATCAGGCCTGGCACGGCGGCCGGCTCGAAGCGGTTCTGGCCCTTAAAAAGACGAAGGTCTCGGGCGCCTACCGGGAGGGCACGTGCGTCCAGGACCTCGAGCGGAGCAAGCTCGAGGGGATCAAGCCCGAGCCGTGGGAGACGGACACCTCTATCAATAAGCCCTGGTTCTACGAGCGCGACGGCGTCTACATCAGCTCCGACGACGTCCTCGACATGCTGGCCGACATCGTCTCCAAGAACGGCAACCTGCTCCTGAACATCCCGCTCATGGCCGACGGGACGCTCGACGGGCCGTCGGCCCGCATCCTGGCCGACATGGCCGCCTGGATGGCGGTCAATGGTGAGGCGATCTTCGCCACGAGGCCCTGGACCGTCTTCGGCGAAGGGCCGACGACCGTCAAGGAGGAATACTCCGAGAAGATCAAGGAGGCCTTCACGCCGGCGGACTTCCGCTTCACGACCAAGGGCGCGGCCCTGTATGCGATCGGCCTGGAATGGCCGAAGACAGGCTCGACGGTCGTCGTGAAGACCATGGGCGACGGCGGGCCGGCCGGTAAGATCGCGGATGTCAGCCTGCTCGGCGCCCCGGGGAAGCTCGTCTGGACGCAGACGGCCGCCGGGCTCACCGTCCGGCTCCCCGACAATAAGCCCTGCGACTTCGCCTTCGTCCTCAAGATCAAAACTTCCGATAAAAGATAAGAGAGGGAGGATCCTATGAGCTCATCGCGACGCGATTTCATCCGCAACGTCGGACTGGGAGCGGCGGGCATCGGCCTGGCGTCTCCGGGGGCGATCCTCGGCGCCCAGGCCGCCCGGCCGGAATCCGAGAGGCTCCTCGTCAAGAACTCCGCCCATCCGGCTCCGGCGCCCGTCGGCACGGACAGGCTGCCCCTGGCCTGGTACAAGAATGCCGTCAAGCGGCTCCGGGACAAGGCCGCCGCCCGGGGCGTGGACGTGATCGTCCTCGAGGATAACTGGAACATGAGCTACTTCTCGGGGAACTTCATGACCAAGACCGAGCGGCCGTGCTGGCTCGTCTTCCCGGTCAAGGAGGACGCGATCTACTGGTATTCGCCGGGCCTCGATAATGAGATCGTGAAGTCGTGGTGGTGCACCGAGATCGACTACTACTACGACTTCCCCCACGCCGAAGGCGGGTATCCTGACAAGGGAAAGGTCGTCAAGGGCCCGGCGGTCGACCTCTTTGCCTGGCTGCTGGAGGGCCTGAAGAAGCGGGGATTCGCCGAGAAGACCATCGGCTTCGACTCCGAGTTCACCCCGTCCAAGGCGAAGCGGGCCGCGGCCGCGCTGCCCAAGGCGAAGTTCGTCGACGTCGGCCCGATCTGCATCGGGATGCGCATGGTGAAGACGCCCGAGGAGATCGCCCTGATCCAGCGGGCCATGGACTATTTCGCCCGCATCCACGCCTTCGGCCGCGATTACATCCTGAAGCGGGGGACGGACGCCACGGACTACGAGATCGGCATGGCCGTCGAGGAATACGGGACGAACCTCATCCTGGCCGACGTCAAGCGCGACGGCCGGCCGCACAACGCCGTCGGCATCAAGGTCAGCATCGGCTGCCGGACAGGCGTGGGCACGGCCTACCCCCATCCGAACCAATTCCACCACAACAAGGTCAAGAAGGGCGACTCGCTCCAGATCGCCGGCGGCGTCACGGTCGGCGGCTACGGCGGCGAGCTCTATCGCTACTACCAGATCGCGCCCTGGGACGCCCACCGCGAGAAGGTCTGGGACATCGTCACCGAGACCGTCCACATCCAGGAGCGCGAGTCCAAGGCCGGCGCGCTCTGCCAGGACGTCGCCTTCAAGGTCCACGATTACCAGGTGAAGCAGGGGCCCGAGATCCCGAAGCTCCTCTACCAGCGCGTCGCCCACGGCCAGGGCATGGAAGGGCACCAGCCCCCCTACATCGCCCTGGGCGACACGACCGTGCTGGAGGAGGGGATGACCTTCAGCGTCGAGCCGGGGCTCTTCGACCCGGCCCACGGCTTCGGCTACAATCCCAGCGACTGCCTGTGGGTGACGAAGGACAAGGGCGTCCTGATGGGCGACGCGGCGCCCTATTCGAAGGAGTGGATGTTTTTAAAGCTGTGAGGAGCCCGGTTCCTTCTCGAAGTCCAAGATGCGCGACCGCGTCCGATAGAATGACTCAAGGAGAGGAGACACCATGAGATATTCCCGAATCCGCGCTTGGTTCGCCCTCGCCCCGGCGGTGCTGATCCTGGGACTCGGAATCGCGGCCGCTCCCCTGAGCGGCCAGGTCTCCGTCCAGGACGGCCTGGCCCACGGCGACCCTCCTTACCTCCTCGAGGCGGGATGGACGCCCCTGTTGACCGGCAAGAATCTCGACGGCTGGAAGCTGCAGAATCCGGAACGGGGCGGCTGGGGCACCGCGCCCGCGGTGTTCTGGGGAGGCCCCGTCCAGCCCAAGCTGCTCAAGGGGAACCCAGCGCCGGGCGATCGCATCCTGAACACGATGACCGATCTCAAGCCGCTGCCGTCGAACATCTACACCGCCGGCACGTTCGGCGATCAGGAGCTCTATCTCGAGTTCATGGTGGCCCAGGGATCCAATAGCGGCGTCTACCTGCACGGCCTCTACGAGATCCAGGTCTACGACAGCTTCGGCACGAATCCCGCGAATCCGGGCGCCATCTGCGGCACCGTCTACAACTACGTCCCGGTCAACAACACTTATATCGGCGCGGTGGCTCCCCTCGTCCGCGCCGAGCGCCCCATCGGGCTGTGGCAGACGCTCCAGGTCTGGTTCCAGGCGCCGCGGTTCGACGCGGCCGGCAAGAAGACGGCCAACGCCAAATTCCTCCGCGTCCTGCTCAACGGCGTCCTCATCCAGGAGAACGTCGAGCGCGAGGGCCCGACCCAGGCGGCGATGAAGATCCCGGAAGCGGCCCGGAACCCGCTGATGCTTCAGGGCGACCACACCCAGATCGCCTACCGGAACATCTACGTCCGGCCCCTGCGGCCGCTGATCAAGTGATCGGGACGAGGACGCCCCTCGCCCTGACCTCAGGAGAACGCCCATGACATCCTCTAAGAAGGACACCCGGACCGAGCTCCCGGCCGCGCCGGCCGGCGGCGCGCCCATTTCGCGGCGGAGCGTCCTGGCCGCGGGCCTCGCGGCCGGCCCGATGATCGTCTCGCGCTTCGTGCTCGGCGGGCCCGGCTACCAGGCGCCGAGCGA
>JGI20214J51088_10002742_pt1 | contig 11649 bp, 11 predicted proteins | sample WetSurMetagenome_FD_51088 | JGI IMG/M metagenome (IMG submission 51088)
GGAATGAAGCTTTCGCCATTCTGATTGTTGTTGCCTCTCTTGCGGGAATGTATGAATATAATGGTTTGATGTTTGGCAAGGGTTTCTCCCTTGAAAAGATGGAGACCCTGATTGCCACCCTGCTCATCCTTCTGACCTCTTTCTACACAAATCTGCCTTTGATTTTGGCCGTACTGACCTTTTCCGTCATGACGGTCATGATGCTTGACCTTCTTCGGATAAAAAAAAATGGATTGTATATGTCGCATGCCGGTCGGGTTATCCTGGGCATTCTGTATATTCCTCTTTTGATGGCCCATTTCATCCTGATCTATCCGACACAGTCGGGAGTCCTGTGGATACTCTTCATCCTGGTTATGGCATTTGCCGGAGATACCGCCGCTTACTATATCGGGCGACGGCTTGGAAAACGTAAGCTTCTCCCCGAAATCAGTCCGGGAAAGACCGTCGAAGGGACGATCGGTCTTGTTGTTGGAAGCATTGCGGGTTGTCTTTTCTTTAAACTGTTATTATTCCCCATGCTTCCGGTTGCACATGCCGCTGTACTCGGACTGGTGGGAAGCATTATAGGGCAGCTTGGAGATTTATCCGAATCGGCACTGAAAAGAGTTGCCGGTGTGAAGGATTCAGGAACATTGCTGCCCGGTCACGGGGGGATTCTCGACCGGATGGATTGCCTCATGTTCATCACTCCATATGTGTATTATTATCAGAAGTTTGTGATTTGATGAAACGAATTTCCATTCTCGGTTCCACCGGTTCCATCGGTGTCAGCACGTTAGATGTCGTCGGCACCTATCCGGATCAGTTCACCGTAAAAGCCATCGCGGCAGGTCGAAACATCACCCTCATGAAACAGCAGATCGAACGGTTCCGGCCGCAGTTGGCGGCGGTCATCGATGAGGCTCATGCCATCGAGCTTCGCAGGCTTCTGGGTCGGGCATCGAAAACATGTATCCTGTTTGGAGCAGAGGGGTATCGGGAAACAGCCGCATTCGCGGATGCCGATATGGTCGTTTCCGCCATCGTCGGCGCAGCCGGATTGCTTCCGACCCTTGACGCAATTGAAGCGAGAAAGGATATCGCCCTGGCGAATAAGGAGACGTTGGTGATGGCTGGTCATCTCGTTCTCCGCAAGGCAGCTGATTTGGGAGTGAAAGTCATCCCCGTTGACAGTGAGCACAGCGCGATCTTCCAGTGTTTGCAGGGTCATAGGATGGAGGATGTCAGCCGGATTATCCTCACGGCCTCCGGTGGCCCCTTTATCAATGCCTCCGCAAAAGAACAGTCAATGGTTACACTCGAGCAGGCTCTTCGTCATCCTAATTGGAAGATGGGAAAGAAGATCACAATTGATTCCGCGACAATGATGAACAAGGGGCTGGAGGTGATTGAAGCCGGGTGGTTGTTCGATCTGCCCGAAACGGCGATCGATGTCCTGATCCATCCCCAGAGTATCGTCCATTCCCTGGTAGAGTATCGGGACGGAAGCGTGATCGCCCAAATGGGAATTCCAGACATGAGGATTCCCATTGCCTACGCCTTGTCTTATCCGCAACGTTTGCCCGGGGGTGAAAAGAATCTCGATCTCAGTAAGGTCGGAACGCTCACCTTTATCGATTCCGATCCCATTCGCTTTCCCGCTCTTCGACTCGCTTATGCGTCGGCTAAAACCGGGGGGACGATGCCAGTCGTTCTGAATGGGGCAAATGAAATAGCCGTGACGGCCTTTATCGAGGGAAAGATAAAATTTGACAAAATTGTTTGGGTGGTGGAAGAGACCCTCTGCCGCCATAGCGTGCAGGAGCATCCAGAGATCGACGCAATCCTTGCGGCAGACCGCTGGGCGAGGCAAGAGGCGGAGAAAATTATCGAAGGAATAAAAAATTGATCGGAATCAGCATCGTATCGGTGGTTGTTTTATTGGGAGTCCTGATTTTCGTCCACGAGTTAGGTCATTTTTTAATGGCCAAGCGGGCGGGTGTCGGGGTTCTGAAATTTTCACTCGGTTTCGGACCTCGCATCATCGGCAGGAAAATCGGTGAAACGGAATACCTTCTCTCACTGATCCCCTTGGGCGGCTACGTAAAACTCCTCGGAGAATCTTCGGATGAAGAATTGCCGGAGGAGGATAAAGCAAGGTCTTTTCTCAAACAGACGGTCTGGAAAAGGATCCTCATTGTAGGTGCCGGACCGGTATTCAATCTCCTGCTGGCACTCGTTACCTTTGCCTTCGTCAACATGATCGGTCTTCCCGTTCTGACGACGGAAATCGGTTCTCTACAATCTGACTCCGCTGCAATCGAATCCGGGATGAAGATGGGAGACCGAATTATCGTTATAGACGGAAAGTCCTTAACAAAGTGGGATGAGATCTCCGAAATCGTAACGAAAAGCAAGGGAAGACCGCTCAGAGTCAAGGTTCGTCGAGACACCATTACCCTGGATATCACGGTCACGCCAAGATCTATGAAAACTCGAAACCTTTTTGGAGAAGAGGTTGAATCTTACAAAATCGGCATCAGCCCATCACCGCATACCGTCATTGAAAGGCGAAACCCTATTTCGGCCTTCGGAGAGGGCTTCCGCCAAACATGGATCATCAGTAAACTNACCGTTATTAGCATCTATAAGCTGTTTCAGGGAGTCATCTCTCCGAAGACATTGGGCGGACCGATCCTCATTGCGCAAATCGCCGGTGCACAGGCAAAAGAGGGAATGGTTCATTTCCTTCTATTCATGGCCCTTCTCAGTATCAACTTAGCGATCCTCAACTTGCTGCCCATTCCGATCCTGGATGGCGGCCATCTGTTATTCTACGGAATTGAAATGTTTACGGGCCGTGAGATCAATGTCCGCTGGCGTGAAATGGCGCAGCAGATTGGTTTTGTCCTTCTGAGTCTATTGATGATTTTCGTCTTCCTGATGGATATCGAAAGGCTGAATGTCAAGTTTATTAACGATTTCATTCGAATATTTACGGGATAGCCATGATCACACTGGCGATAGAATGCGCTACCGATACCGTGGGACTGGCGCTTCTTGATGGAGAGGAAATTCTGACCGATCTTTATCTCGGTTCGGGAAGACAACGCGTGGAAGTACTGCTTCCCGCCCTGGAAAAGCTTCTCCTTCTGACGGGGACCACCATAGAGCAAATCGATCTTCTGGCCTGCACAATCGGGCCTGGTTCGTTTACGGGAACGAGAATCGGCGTCACCACGGTTAAAGGCCTTGCGTTGGCCTCGGGGAAACCTATCGTTGGAATTTCGACGCTGGAGGCACTGGTCATGAATGCCTTGCCCTCGTCGAGATTGATCTGTCCTATGCTCGACGCACGCAGGGATCAGGTCTACGCAGGATTGTATAGGATGGGTCCAGATGGTTTCCCGGTAATCGTATTACCGGATCGACTGACTGATATCGCGCAATTGATAAAGGATCTTCCTGAAGACAATGTCGATTTGATCGGAGGTGGGGCGCTGCGTTATCGAAAGCATCTCCTTGAATCCCGAATCGGGCGGTGTGACCCAGACAGAAGCAGGAGACATCGACTTCATGCGTCGGCCGTCGGCCTGATCGGTATTCACCGATATTCTCAAGGGCGAAGTGAAAATCCCCTGACTTTTTCTCCGAAATACTTTCGCCTTTTCGAGGCGGAGACAGGGGGCGCGATATAGTCAGAAGAGGCGCATTTTTATTATGAGATATGTCATGACACAAAGATTGACATCTTTATTAAATTACGGTACGTTTGACTCGATATGAATCACAATGGTTTCATTGCGGCTGAGGGGCTACCCTTTATCATTCCTTTGGGAGGAGCGACTATCCTGGCCTTTGTAGCAGGGTTCAAATGGATTTTTTTTGTTTTTTTGGTTGTTACGCTTTTTGTGAGCTGGTTTTTCCGTAATCCACGGAGAAGGCCACCGCAAAAGGAAGGCTTGGTCATTTCTCCAGCGGACGGCAGGGTGATACGTATTGAAGAGACGACCAGCGATGAACAACCCGGTCGAACATTTCAAAAGATCAGCATTTTCATGAATGTCTTCAATGTTCATGTCAACCGAATTCCCTATTCTGGTGAGATCCGATTCATTCGGTACCGGGAAGGAAAATTTCTTTCGGCCAACATGGACAAAGCCTCGGCGCTCAACGAAAGAAACACCGTCCTGCTGCAAACGGTTGATGGCCGGGAGATCATAACCGTCCAAATCGCCGGACTGATTGCGAGGAGGATCGTCTGCTGGCTGAAGGAAGGGATGAAAGTGTCAAGAGGGCAACGATTCGGTTTAATTCGTTTCGGTTCACGGGTTGAAGTGTTTCTGCCGCTTGGCTCAACTCTTCTCGTCAGGGTTGGAGAAAAGGTGCGGGCAGGCGAAACTCCCATAGGAGAGTTGACATGAAAAATAATGCGTCATTTAGGCGCGACCGCATGAAAAAGGGAATCTACGTCCTTCCAAATCTCTTTACCACGGCCAATCTTTTCTGCGGGTTCTACTCCGTGATCGCCTCCATGAAAGAGATGTATGAGATCGCGGCGTCGGCGATCCTGATCGCGCTTGTTCTGGACAGCCTGGACGGCCGAATTGCCCGGATCACGCATACGACCAGCAAGTTCGGCGGGGAGTATGATTCCCTTTGTGATCTGGTGACCTTCGGGGTGGCACCGGCCATTCTTGTCTACAACTGGTCGTTGTTTTCCTATGGGAAGTGGGGATGGCTCTGTGCTTTTCTATTCGTCGTCTGTGGAGCCCTTCGCCTGGCCCGATTCAATGTTCAGATCGGTGTGATCGACAGCCGTGTCTTCAATGGCCTGCCTATACCGGGCGGCGCCGCGGTCGTGGCCACGGGGGTCCTTCTGTATTACTACCTTGGAGGAGAAGGACGTTTCATTAACCCTTCGGTCATGATTGGTGTAGTTGCCATTGCTCTTTTTATGGTTAGCAGCATCAAGTACTACAGCTTTAAAGATCTGCATTATTTCTTGCGCAAGCCATTCATGTCCTTCGTCCTGATTGTCGTGATTCTGGTAGTGGTTGTAGCAGAACCGCAGATTATGCTGTTCACGTTCGCCTTTGGATACAGCCTTTCGGGACCAGTATGGACTCTTTGCAGGCTCAGCAGAAAAATATTGACGGAATTCAAGACAAAAAAAAACCAATGCCAGGATCATCCATTATAGAACGCGTTGCAGTCTGAGGAGCAAACATATGCTTTATAAACTGTAGATGGACAGGCTGTTAGGGCACTTGAACTTTCCTGTTAAATATCCGAGTGTATATAAATTCATGTCCGTAGGGAGTGTTATATGAAAAGTTACCATGTTGCCGTTGTGGGTGCCACGGGAGCCGTGGGCAATGAGATGATCCGGATTCTGGAAGAGCGTCAATTCCCGGTAGGCAAGCTGACGCTTCTTGCATCGGAAAGATCGATCGGCAAGGAGCTCTCTTTCAGGAGAAAGGCTATACCGGTAGAGCTTTTGACTGAGAATTCCTTCCGGGGAATCGACATCGGTCTGTTCTCTGCCGGGGGAAGTATCAGTGAAAAGTTCGCCCCTTTCGCTGCACAGGCCGGTTGCGTCGTCATTGATAACACAAACGCCTTCCGCATGGTGCCTGAGATCCCTCTGGTCGTACCAGAGGTGAATCCCGAGGCCATTGCCCTGTATAAGAACCGGGGAATCATTGCAAATCCGAACTGTTCTACGATTCAGATGGTTGTTGCCCTGAAACCGGTCCATGATGCGGTTCGTATCAAGAGGATTGTTGTTTCCACGTATCAGGCCGTGTCCGGTACGGGAAAAAAGGCGATTGAAGAGCTTTCCCTTCAGACCCGGGCCCTGATGAGCGGCCAGGAACCGGTCATCAAGGTGTATCCCCACCGGATCGCATTCAATTGTCTTCCTCAGATCGATATCTTCCTCGACAACGGATATACCAAGGAAGAGATGAAGATGGTCAACGAGACCAAGAAGATTATGAACGATCCTTCGATTGCGGTCACGGCGACGACGGTCAGAGTGCCGGTTTTCTATGCGCATTCTGAATCCATCAATATCGAAACGGAGAAGAAAATTACCCCGGATGAGGTCCGGAGACTTCTTTCGACGGCACCCGGCGTACGGGTAGTCGACGACCCTCAGTGGAAGAAGTATCCGCTCGCGATTGATGCAGCCGGTCATGATGAAACCTTGGTCGGAAGAATCCGGGAAGATGAATCCATTTCGAACGGCATCAATATGTGGGTTGTGGCGGACAATATTCGGAAGGGCGCTGCGCTCAACGCCGTTCAGATCGCAGAGATTCTGATCCGAAAGTATCTATGAGAATCATAGGGGGGGAGGCCAGGGGAAGGCCCGTTCGTCTTCCGCGGGGATGCCAGATCCGGCCCACCACCGATCGGGTCAAGAAATCCCTTTTCGATATTCTGCATCCTGTCGCTGGAAAATCATTCCTTGATCTGTTTGCCGGCAGCGGGAATGTCGGTCTGGAGGCCCTGAGCCGAGGGGTTCGCTTCTCGACCTTTGTGGAGAGGGATGTTCTTCTCGTAAAAGGGATCCAGATGGGCATCACTCAACTCGGATTCAAAGAGAGATCACAGGTGATTAACGCGGATGCTGAACGAGGGCTGAAATATCTTGTTCACAGAGGAGTTTGCTTCGACATCCTCTTTGCCGACCCGCCTTACGAAGAGGATTTGGCCTGTAAAGCTCTTCGATGGTTGGAAAAGGAAAATGTTATGTCAGAAAACGGTATTATTGTCCTCCAGCACTCGGTAAGGGAAAAGCTCGAAGAATCGTTGGTGCAGGAATTTACTATAGCGGATCAGAGACGATACGGTGATACAATGTTGTCTTTCCTCAATAAAAAAGATCAAGGGAAACTCTCATGAAAAAGATAGCGGTATATCCAGGTTCATTTGATCCGGTCACCAACGGTCATGTGGATATCATCAAGCGAGGTATCCGTATGTTTGATGAACTCATCGTATTGATTGCCCACAATCCAAACAAAAAGGCGCTTTTTACAGTGGAAGAAAGATTGACGATGATCCGTGAGGTGATCCGGGATTGCGATAATGTCCGTGTCGATAGCTTTGACGGACTTCTGGTCGACTATGTAAAGAGGACGGGGGCAAACGTGATTCTCCGGGGGTTGCGCGCCCTTTCCGATTTCGAGTACGAGTTTCAGCTTGCCCTCATCAACCGCCGTCTGAACCGGGATGTTGAAACCGTATTTCTCATGTCCGGATTCAAGTGGTTATATACAAGTTCGAAGATTATCAATGAAGCTGCCAGCCTTGGGGGTTCAGTAAAAGGATTGGTCCCGGAGATCGTTAATATGAAACTGCAGCAGAAATATTCACATAATAACGGCAAATGAATCTCGTTTCTTTTTTGACAATTGATAGATCGCTAAACTCGTCCTTGACCCATACGAAACGCTAATGCTTATTTTGATGGTAGTTATGAGATTAATGCCCGTTTGTATGATTCATATATACGAAAAATCCCATGAAATTGGTAATCGGAATGCTCTTTCAGGCCAAGACCGATGTCTTATTAAAGCGGTGGTATAATGATCATCGTCAACTCATCAATAATAAGGGTAAACTTCTCAATTAAGCCAAATTCGATCATATCGAAGATATGATTGAGGCCATTCGTCTGCCAAGAAGAACAATTCTGCCTCAATTGCGGGCGCGGTCTTTAAGAAATGGGTTCACAACCCATCACAACATTACGCGAATTCGGCTCTCAGCGCATCATGATGCCGTCATTGCGTAGAAACCGGTCAGCAGATAATTACCCGTTGATTGCTTTTATTCCTTCATGTATAAGGAATCATTTTAATATACAATAAAGTTCAGATGTGCAGGTGATTTCAAAACAGCAGGGTGCGTCATTGAGTCCGGTCATCCGAAGAAAAAAGACAAGATCCATTGATCTCGGTGGTGTTCGGATCGGCGGCGATGCACCAGTCGTGGTCCAGTCCATGACCTCCTGTGATACCCGCAACACCAGAGCCACAGTCGAGCAGATCCATGCACTGGAAGAAGCGGGTTGTGAAATAGTCCGCGTCGCCATTCCTGATGAGACAGCAGCGATTTCTATACATGATATCCGTTCTCGTATCCATATACCCCTGATTGCCGATATCCATTTCCAATATCCTCTGGCTCTTCTTGCCATGAATCATGGCGCAGATGGAATCCGGATCAATCCTGGCAACATCCCTGAAGAGGGAATACGCAAGATCGTCTCCGTTGCCAAGTCAAATAGAAAAGTAATCCGGATCGGAATCAATGCAGGATCCCTGGAGAAGGAGATTGCCGTCCGCCACGGCGGTCCGGTTGCGGAAGCTATGGTCGAGAGCACCTTGAAGAACATTCGCCTCCTGGAGGATATGGACTTCGATGCGATCAAACTTTCCTTGAAATCCTCTGATGTTACAACCATGATCAAGGCCTATCGGTCCATCTCCGAAAAAACCGATTACCCTTTGCATCTTGGCGTCACAGAGGCGGGCACCCTCATTCAAGCAGCCATTAAATCCGCCCTCGGTATCGGAACACTGCTGTATGATGGCATCGGCGACACCATCCGGGTTTCCGTGACAGGCAATCCCGTTTCCGAGATCGGTCTTGCGTACGGAATTCTGCGGGCACTTAAAATCCGGAACGTCGGTCCGGATATCGTTTCCTGTCCAACGTGCGGACGCTGTGAGATCGATCTTGCGGGCCTGGCCGAGCAGGTGGAGCGGGAACTCCGGGGGATGAAGACTCCCCTGAAGATCGCTTTAATGGGTTGCGTGGTCAACGGGCCGGGTGAGGCCGCAGAGGCGGATATCGGTATTGCGGGTGGAAAGGGCGCCGGGATGCTTTTTCAGAAAGGAAAAGTTGTTCGCAAGATCCGTGAAGAGGAGTTTGTCCCGGTGTTGCTGGATGAGATTCGGAAGATGGAGCGAAATTTTTGTCAATCGTGATGCTTTTATGCTCTGGACATTTTTTTACCTTGTACCTTTTCGCATTCCCGTAATGACGACACACGCGTTTCGCGTTCAAAATGTTGTCTTTGCTTTATGACACTTAGGGGGGAGCGAATTCCTAAAAATATTCAATGCGCCCTTTAAGGGATCCGATTTTCAAGTCATACAAAGGTCTCAGTCCATGATTCCGGACAAAATAGAAATTGTTAGAAAAAGGAGGTGCCATGCGTTATTTGGAGATGTTCCTGCCCACAGGAAGGGAGGTCCCTTCCGATGCGGAACTGATCAGCCACCAGCTTATGATCCGGGCAGGCCTGATGAGAAAACTGACCAGCGGGGTTTATTCATATCTTCCGTTGGGTTACCGGGTGATCCGCAAGTTTGAGCAGATTGTCCGGGAGGAGATGAACCGCGCGGGTGCCCAGGAGGTCTTTCTGCCGATGGTGCAACCGGCGGAGCTCTGGCAGGAGTCCGGGCGATGGGTCCATTACGGCAAGGAACTTCTCCGCTTCCGTGATCGTCATGACCGGGAGTGTTGTCTCGGACCGACCCATGAAGAGGTGATCACCGACCTGATCCGGAACGAGATCAAAACCTACCGGCAGCTTCCCCGGAATCTCTATCAGATACAGACAAAATTCCGCGACGAGATCCGCCCACGTTTCGGAGTGATGCGCTGCAGGGAATTCGGAATGAAGGACGCTTACAGTTTTGATACGGATGAGGCGGGCGCGGAGGTCAGCTACCGGAAGATGTTCGAGGCCTATCAACGGATCTTTTCACGGTGCGGTCTGAACTTTCGTCCGGTGGAGGCGGACTCGGGAAGTATCGGTGGAAGGTATTCCCACGAATTCATGGTGATGGCCGATTCCGGGGAGGATGCGGTCTGCCATTGCAACGTATGCGACTACGCAGCAAATCTGGAGAAAGCCGAGATTGCCTGGCCAGCGGAGAGGGAAACTGCGGGGACGGCCTCTGACGTCGAAGAGGTGAACACCCCCGATGTCAGAACCATCGAGGAAGTGTGCGGCTTTTTAAAGGTCGCACCGGATGCGATCGTCAAGACCCTGATCTTTTCTGCGGACGATGTTCCTGTGGCCGTTCTCATCCGTGGAGACCATGAGGTCAACGAGATCAAGGTAAAGAATTTCCTCGGATGCAACACCCTGGAACTGGCCGATGATGCATTGATACGAAAGGTCACCGGATCCCCACGGGGATTCGCAGGGGCCGTTGGAATCCAGGCACGGGTCATCGCCGATTATTCTCTTCTGGGGATGAGCGATTGCGTCATGGGTGCCAACCGGGAGGATTACCACCTCCGCCACGTGAAGCCGGGCCGGGACTTCCCGATTGCGGACTATGCGGATCTCCGTATCATACGGAAATCTGATCCCTGTCCGCGCTGTGGGGGAGAGATCCACTTTTCGCGGGGCATCGAGGTCGGCCATGTCTTCAAGTTGGGAACCAAATACAGTAAGGCCATGAAGGCAATCTTCCTGGACCAATGCGGAAAAGAAAAGTTCATGGTGATGGGATGTTACGGAATCGGCATCGGCAGAACGGTCGCAGCGGCCATCGAACAGAATCACGATGCGGATGGAATCATCTGGCCGATGCCGCTCGCCCCATATGCGGTGATCATCACCCCGGTGAACATGAATGAAAAGACGATCGCCGACGCGGCAGAGAAACTATACCGTATTCTGACCGAACAGGGTGTGGAGGTGATCCTCGATGACCGGGACGAGAGAGCCGGAGTAAAATTCAAGGACGCCGATCTGATCGGAATTCCCTATCGCGTGACAATCGGTCCCAAGCGACTGGCTGAAGGGAAAATGGAAATCAAAGCGCGGCGATCTGGAGAGGTCACTATCCTGCCGGTTTCCGAGGTTACTCCGTTGCTCTTATCACGCATCAGCGAAAAATATTAGGTGCGATCGGTAGGGTTTAAAACATGCAACATTCGTTAATTCTTTATGCGTCACTTTCCACTTTTTACTCCTTACACTTGGGAGGAGTTTAGCCCCATGCTCCGTATCAACGACATCCTGGACAAGCTCCAGTCATATCTCTCCCCCTCCGAAATCGGGATGATCGAAAAGGCCTATATATTTTCAGCGTCTGTTCACCAGGGACAAATACGCCTCTCCGGCGAACCCTATCTGACGCATCCCATGGAGGTATGTGGCATCCTTGCGGATATGAAACTTGATGCGGCGACGCTCGTGACCGGTCTTCTGCACGATACCGTCGAGGATACCCTTACCACACTGGAACAGATCGAAGAGGCATTCGGTAAAGAAGTGGCCTTCCTTGTCGAGGGATTGACGAAGATCAGCAAGATTACACTCGGCAATCAGGAGGAAAGGCAGGCGGAAAATTTCCGCAAGATGATTCTGGCAATGTCGTCCGATATCCGGATTCTTCTTATCCGTTTGGCGGACCGGATCCACAACATGCGGACGCTCGAGTTTCAGACGCCGGACCGGCAGCGCTATATTTCAAGAGAATCACTGGATCTGTATGCACCATTGGCCAATCGCTTGGGAATCAATTGGATGAAAATAGAGTTGGAGGACCTTTCATTCCGATATCTCGATTTTGAGGCCTACAATGAACTTGCTAAACGGATCGTAAAGAAGAAGGAGAAACGTGA
>JGI20214J51088_10002743_pt1 | contig 11646 bp, 11 predicted proteins | sample WetSurMetagenome_FD_51088 | JGI IMG/M metagenome (IMG submission 51088)
TTTCACTTCAACTTTAAATGGTACTTTCAATTTCTCCCATTCAAGTCTAATAACAGCGGTAGTATCCGAAGTTTTTGAAATTGTGTAAGCCAACCATTCCTGCCAGCTATTCCCTTCTGTTTTAACTTTAACTCGTAAAGCGTCTTCTGATTCATTGTATTCGAATGCTCCCCATTGATCTGCAACTTTGTTAAAGATTATCGTCCATTCTTTTTTTCCCGGAATGACAAAAAAACTATACGATCCTTTTTTTAATTTTTTCCCTTCAATCGTAACATCGGTTGAGAAAGTAATCTTCGTAGCTTCATTTGCACCTGCACGCCATACAGCATCGTAAGGAACAAGTTTACCCCAAATAGTTCTGCCTTTAACACCGGGTCTGCTGTAAACAATGCGAACATCGGTAAATCCAACTGTTTGCATAACTTCTGCTTTGGGACTGATACGCAAATCTTTTTTATCGTTTTGCGCTTTTGTCGCATTTGTATAAAGCACAAATGCAAAGGACATTAAAATTATTATACTATAAATCTGTTTCATATTTCAAACCATATTTTAATTATTTAAAGATATTCAAATTTTCTGTAATTCCTCAACAACTTTATCAATTTCGTGATGTGTGTTGTAGTAATGTGGGGCGAATCTTATAAAGCCTTCTCGAAGCGAACAGATTATTTTTCGTTTAGTTAATTTTTCAAAAGTCTTTTCAGGATTTTCTGGTTTGACTGTTACAATTCCTGACAGCTCAGAATCTTTACAATTAAGTAGGATACAATTCAATCCTACGTTCTTTAGTTTTGTAATAAAATATTTTGTGTTTGATAGTACTTCTGATTCCACATTTTTAAAACCAAAATCCCTAAATAATTTTAATGATGTATTAAAGGCATAAATCCCAAAAGAGTTTAAAGTTCCACCTTGAAAAACATTTGCAGAAGTTTTTAATTCCAACTTATAATCTAAAAGATTCCAGGCATTCTCCACAGAAAGCCATCCAACATTTGCTGGAATCATTTTTTTCTGAAACTCTTCATCAACATAAATAAAAGCTAAACCTTGCATACCAAGCAGCCACTTTTGTGTGCCGCAAGAAAGAAAATCTATTTTACATATTCTTACATCAATTTGCATTGCGCCGATTCCCTGAATTCCATCAACACAAAAGATAATATTATTAGCCCTACAATGATTCCCGATTTTTTCAAGATCAACTTTATAACCGGATAGGAATTGTACAAAACTTATGGAAACCAATTTTGTTTCTGGTTTAATTGATTTAATAATCTGATCAGCAGTTACAATTCCATTTTCTGATTTTACAAAATCAACTTCTACACCTAATCTTTTAAGATTTAGAAATGGATAAACATTAGCCGGAAACTCGATATTATTAAGAAGTATTCTGTCCCCTTTTTTCCAATTTATACTTTGCGCAAGAATGTTTATTCCATTCGAAGTATTATCAACAAATGCAATCCGATCAATACTGCAATTTATCATCTCTGCCAGAATTTGTTTTGTTTCTTCAACAACTTTTAAAAATGAAGTGTAGTCATCAATTTTATCTTCACTTTTTTCTTTGAGAAGTTCAGTCAATCGATTTAGTACCATTGAAGAAATCGGTCCACTTGAGGCGTGATTAAAATATATAATCCCATTACTCAGGTAAGGAAAATTATTACGTACATCTATAATGTTCATCTTTGAAATTCGCTTATAGTTTAATTAGTTTTCAATACAAAAATAATAATGAATTTTATCTCTTCTAAAACTAAATATTTACAGGCAAAAATGACTGCATCAAAACTACNAAAACATAAAGAACTAAAACCCGAAGAACTGAGATGGAAATGTGATCCAAATATTTTTGAGTTTGAATCGACCGAAGATATTGATCCTATCGAGGGCATACTTGGACAAGAGCGTGCCTTAAAAGCTATAAGAATGGGAGTCGATTTACGCAGCCCAGGCTACAATATTTATATCGCCGGATTATCCGGTTCAGGAAAAGCAACAACAGTAAAACAGATGTTAGAAAAAATCAGTTCTGATTGTCCGCGATTATATGATTATGCTTATGTAAATAATTTCCGCGATCCTGATCAACCATTGCTTATAAAATTTAACAAAGGACAAGCAAAAGAATTTAAACAAGATCTTAATTCTGCAATCGAAGTCCTGAAGCAAAGAATTCCAATTACACTTGATAGTGAACTTTATCTCTCCCGTAAAAAAAATATAGTGGATGAGTACAATCAAAAAGAACAGGATTTGATGACCTCTTTTGACGAGGAACTAAGAAAGAAAGGTTTTTCTCTTGGGCAAATCAGGGTTGGTGAACAGATAAGACCGGATATCATTCCGTTGATCGATGGACAACCGGTTCCTGTTTTTCAACTTGAAGAATTAATTAAACAAAACAAATTAACAAAAGAAGCAGCTCAGCAAATTGTTAAAGATTATAACGGACATCAGCCAAAACTTCAAACCATTTTTAAGAAAGGATTAAAAATAAGTCAGGAGTTCCAGGAAAAACTTCAGCAGCTTGAGAAAGAGAGTGCTGAAGTAATTGTACTTGGAATTTTTGAAGGGTTGAAAGAAAAGTATAATTCTAATTCTGCATTAGAACATTTAAATACAATTGAAGATAATATTTTAAATAATATTCAAATCTTTAAAGGCACAAAGCCCGAAGGAGAAATTACACAGGAAGGTTTGATGATTGATTACTTCCGCGAATATGATCTAAATATCATCCTTGATAATTCTGAGACAAATGAATGTCCTGTAATCGTTGAGACAAATCCAATATTTACAAACCTTTTTGGTACGATAGAAAAAGTAAATGACGGAAAAGGAAATTGGTACAGTGATTTTACAAATATCAAAGCCGGTTCATTGCTGCGTGCAAATGGCGGATACTTAGTACTTAACGTTATGCACTTGTTTGAAGAAACCGGGGTTTGGAAATCTCTAAAGCGAGTTCTCACTTACAATAAATTAGAAATTCAAGAGTCGCCATATCATTTATCAATGTCATCAACATCATTAAAACCACAGCCGATAGATATTGATACCAAAGTAATTTTAATTGGCAGCCAAATTATTTATTCTTATCTGACTGAACGCGAATATGACTTCAAGAAAATGTTTAAAGTAAAAGCTGATTTTGATTATGAAATAAATCGAAGTGATAATGTAGTTGTTGAATATGCCCAGGTGATTAATAAATTAATTAAACAGGAAAAACTCAAGGAGTTTGATAAATCGGCAATCGCTTATCTTTTGGAAATAAGTGCAATTATGGCTGGAAGACAGAATAAGTTAACACTTAGATTTTCTCGAATTGCAGACCTGGCACGTGAAGCAAGTTTTTGGGCGACAGATGATGGTTTTAACGTTGTATCAGCGGCTCATATAGAAAAAGCTTATCAACTTGCACGTGAAAGACACGGAATGCTTGAGGATAAAGTAACAGAAATGTTTGAGAATAAAACTTTATTGATTGATACTGATGGTGAAGAAGTTGGTCAGATAAATGGTCTCGCAGTTTATAATGCTGATTTTTATTCGTTTGGAAGACCAACAAGAATTACAGCAACGGTTTCCCTTGGAAGCGGCACTATAATTAATGTTGAACGTGAGGCAGGAATGAGCGGCAGACATTATAATAAAGGTGTGCTAATTATTTCAGGATATTTTAAAGAAACATTTGGACAAGATCAGCCATTATCGTTTAACGCTAATCTTGTGTTTGAACAATCTTACGGAATGGTGGATGGTGATAGCGCATCGTGTACTGAAATCTTTGCACTTCTCTCCACTTTATCAGGTTTACCGATTAAACAATCCATTGCAGTTACCGGGTCACTCAATCAAAAAGGAACTGTTCAGCCAATCGGTGGAGTTAATGAAAAGATTGAAGGCTTTTTTGATATTTGTAAGTTAAATGGATTGACTGGAAATCAGGGTGTTATAATACCAATTCAAAATGTTATTGATCTTATGCTTCGCGAGGATGTAATCGAAGCTGTTAAGAAAAATAAATTTCATATCTATCCAATTGCCCGTGTTGAAGAAGGAATTGAAATACTTACCGGTGTGAAAGCTGGAAATAAAACAGAAAAAGGATATGAAGAAGGAACTGTATTCGATAAAGTTGAGAAAAAAATTCGTGAGTTATATGCTAAATCACGTGCAGTAAAATCAAAAAATGAAGATGTTGAAAAAAACAAAATCATCCCCGATAAGAATAAGAAATCATCAATTAAAAAAAGTGGTAATAAAAAACCAGGAAGAAGAATTAAATGATTATTTCAAAATCTGAATCGGTTGCCAAAACAAAAATACTTGCAACATTAGGACCAGCAACAAAGGATGTTGAAGCGATCTGCACTTTAATTCATGCTGGAATCGACGGCGTAAGATTAAATCTATCTCACGGATCGTATGATTTTTTCGAAGATGTATTTAACTCATTGCACACTGCTTGTCTTAAAGAAAAAACACCACTTGCTGTTCTGGTTGATGTTCAGGGACCAAAAATAAGGATTGGAGAATTAGAACAACCAAGTATAAATCTAATAACAGGTAATTTGATTGAGATAACCGCAGATGATATTAAAGGGAATGAAAAAATAATTTCAACATCATACAAACAACTTGTAAATGATGCTGAAATTGGTAATCAGATATTAATAAATGATGGATTGATACGACTAACTATAACAGAGAAAAGAAGTAAATCTCTTAATTGCAAAATTATAAATGGCGGAACATTAACTCCTAAAAAAGGGATGAATCTGCCGGGAATGAATTTATCCACTCCTTCAATAACTGAAAAGGATTTTAAGGATCTGGAATTCGTGTTGAATCATCGTATTGATTATATAGCTTTATCTTTTGTAAGAAGTGCAAAAGATGTAATCGAATTAAAAGATTGGTTATCAAAAAAAGGAAGTAAGATTCCTGTTATAGCCAAGATTGAAAAAAAAGAAGCGGTTGATAATCTATTTGAAATAATTCTTGCTGCTGATGGAATAATGATTGCCCGTGGAGATTTAGGGGTCGAACTTCCACCACAGGAGGTACCTGTGTTACAAAAATCAATTATTAAACAATGCAATGCTTTGGGAAAGTTGGTAATTACAGCAACACAAATGCTTGAATCAATGATCAACTCACCTATTCCGACGCGCGCAGAAGCTTCAGATGTTGCTAATGCAGTTTGGGATGGATCGGATGTTGTGATGTTGAGCGGTGAAACTTCAGTCGGACAATTTCCATTTCGAACAGTTCAGATAATGAATGATATAATAAGAAATGCTGAGCAACACCGGGAGGATAGAACCAATAATTATTATATAACTCCGGATAGTCTTCAGGATAATTTGTTTGACTCAGTCGGGAAAGCTATTGTTGAAATAAGTCGGCAAATAAATGCTCAAGCAATTGTTGTATTTACTTTTGAAGGCCGGACTGCAAGAATCATTTCTAAGTATAGACCAGAGTCCAAAATAATAGCTATCTCAAATAGTTTTGAAACTATGAATAATCTTTGTTTACATTGGGGAGTAACCTCGGTTTACAGAGAAAAAATAGATAAAGAGCATCTTGCGATAGATGATGCAAAAGAACTATTACTTAATTCTAACCTTGCTAATAAAGGTGATCTTATTATCTTTACAGCAGGTGCACCGTATTCAGAAAAAAGCAGAGCCAATTGGATAAGATTTGAAGTGATATAAGATGAACACCCAAAATTTAAAAGAAGCTTTGTGGTGGAAAAAAATTGAACGCAATAAAATTTTATGTACACTCTGTCCGCGCTACTGTGAAATCGGAGAAGGACAGCCAGGATTCTGTTACATTCGCCAAAACCTTGATGGAAAACTTTATACTTTGGGTTATGGTAAACCAACTGGATTTGCGATTGATCCTATCGAAAAGAAACCACTAAATCATTTTTTACCGGGAACCACAATTTTAAGCTTTGGAACCGCAGGTTGTAATCTCGGCTGTAAATTTTGTCAAAACTGGTCAATTAGTAAAGCTAAACTTGATGAGATAAATTCATTAACAGCAACTCCGGAAGATGTAGTTATTCTTGCAAAGAAATATTCAACGCCATCAATTGCATTTACATATAACGATCCAACAATTTTTGGTGAATACGTAATTGATATTTCAAAAATTGCGAGAGAAGAAAAAATAAAATCCGTAATGGTAACAGCAGGATATATTGATAAAGACGCTCGTAAAGATGTTTATAAATATATTGATGCAGCAAACGTTGATTTAAAGGGCTTTACAGAAAGATTCTATTACAAAAATACTTTCTCTCATTTAAATGATGTTTTGGATACTCTCATGTGGTTAAAGAATGAAACAAATGTTTGGATTGAGTTAACAACACTTCTGATTCCAGGTGAAAATGATTCTGGAGAAGAAATAAAAAATGAATGTGATTGGATTTTAAATAACCTCGGAGAAAATGTTCCTCTTCATTTTACAGCTTTTCATCCGGATTTTAAGATGCTGGATAAAGTCCCAACGCCACATTCAACTTTAATCCGGGCAAAAAATATTGCTGAAGCGATAGGAATTAAGTATTGTTATCTTGGAAATGTACACGATTCAAAGAATCAATCAACGTATTGCAGTAAATGCAAAAGTTTATTGATTAAAAGGGATTGGCATCAAACAAAGATCATTGATCTCAAAAAAAATATTTGTCAAAACTGCGGCAGTAGTATTCCAGGAGTTTTTTCATAAATATTAAACGGATACAAAATGAACAATCTTAACGGTAAAGTTGTTTTAATTACAGGCGCCTCATCAGGTATTGGAGAAGCGTGTGCAAGAGAGTTTGCCAAGCTAAATGTAAATCTTTTATTAGCTGCTCGGAGGCAGGATCGATTAAGAAAACTTGCTGATGAATTAGCAAAAGAATATCATATAAAAGTTAAATTCTTAGCTATTGATGTTAGAGATTTTAATGATGTGCAAAGCAAATTCAACTCTTTAGATTCAAGTTGGAAACTAGTTGATGTTCTTGTTAACAATGCTGGTTTAGCAAAAGGATTGGCAAAATTCTACGAAGGTAAGTTATCTGATTGGGATGAAATGATTGATACAAATTTAAAAGGTCTATTAAATGTTTCAAGAGTGGTTGTACCTCAAATGGTTGAAAGACAAACAGGACATATAATAAATATCGGCTCAACTGCCGGTCATGAAGTTTACGCATACGGTAATGTTTATGCTGCGACTAAATTTGCGGTTAATGCACTTTCTCAATCCTTTAGAGTGGATGTTTTAGATAAAGGAATTAAAGTTAGCAGTGTTGATCCGGGAATGGTTTACACGGAGTTTAGCAAAGTTAGATTTTCTGGAGATGAGGAAAAAGCGGATAAAGTTTATAATGGAATTGCACCACTTTCACCTAAAGATGTTGCTGAAGCTGTAGTTTTTTGCGCAACCCGACCGGCAAACGTAAATATAAACGAAATTATTTTGACACCACTTCAACAGGCTTCATCAACACAAGTTTATCGAAAATAAAAAAAGGAAACTATATTTATTCATTTAAATTAGACATCGTAATTTTATTTAAACAAACTAACATCGCCCGCACCTTCACGAATAATTTCCGGTTCATCACCACTTAAATCAACAATGCTTGAAGGTTCAAAGCTCATAATTTCAGAAGCTAACATTAAATCAACACGAGAATTAAATATACTTTTGATTTCTTCAGGATTAATCAAAACTTCGCCAAGCCGGGTGGTAGTACTAGTGCTGACAACGGGATTACCTAATTCTCTTACAATTTGTAAAGTAACCGAATGGTTAGGAACTCTTATCCCAACAGTTTTTCGTTTACTCCAAAGTTTTTTGGGAATTACTTTTGCAGCAGGTAAGATAAAAGTATAAGGTCCGGGTAAAAGATATTTCATTGTGCGGTAAGCGTAATCGGATACTTTTGCGTACTTAGCAATATCCTTTAAATCAGAGCATATAAAACTGAAAAGCTTAGTGTCTGTTTCGTTTTTAATTGATAAAATCTGTTCAATTCCATCTTTATTAAATAAATCACAACCAAGTCCGTAAAAAGTGTCGGTTGGAAAAATGATTATTCCGCCACTTTTCAGAACATCCACAGCTTTATTTATAAACCTAACTTGCGGATTTTGGGGATGTAGTTCAAAAAATTCCATATAATTTTCTGATTTTCAAGTTTCGTAAAATTTGTTCCAAAATTACGCTTTCTATAATTAGAATCAAGCCTGAAGTTCGATAAACTGTTGATAAGCAAAATTATTAGTTTAATTAAGGTCATTCAAGAAAATTATTGCAGAAAATTTTTAGTTTTTTTGGTTGATTTACCTATATTTAGGGCTCTAAAATTGAAAAGAATTTATTTATTAAGGAGTAATAGCGATGGCTAGAAGATGCCAAGTAACAGGTGTAAGTCCGGTTGCAGGAAATCATATTTCACACGCACACAATAAAACCAAAACACGTTTCTTACCTAACCTGCAGAAGAAAAGGGTGTGGGTTCAGGAATTAAACAGATTTGTTACAATAAAACTTACGACAAGTGCCATTAAAACCATCAATAAAAAAGGTACTGCACACATCGCCAAATTGATAAGTGATAATAAAATTAAAGTTAGATAGTTTCAGAGTTTTATAACAAAAAAGGGAGTCCGTTTGGATTCCCTTTTTTAATTTTAAAGATTTACTAAACTACTCTCGAACAACCCACACTTTTATTTTGGCACTAACGCTTGCATGTAATTTTAAATTAACTGCATATATTCCAAGTGATTTGATTGGTTCTTCGATTTCAATTTTTCTTTTGTCAATATCGTGACCCTTTTCCTTAAGTGCATCAGCTATCATTTGCGTTGTTACTGTTCCGAAAATCTTATCCTCTTCACCAACTTGAACCGGTATTGTCACAGAAACTGTCTCGAGTTCAGTGGCAAAAGTTTCAGCTGCTTTAAGCTCTTTCAAGTTATGTTTTTCAACTGATTTTTTCTCTTCATCGAGTGCTCTGATGTTGCCTTTAAGAGCAGCATAAGCTAGCCCTCTCGGAAAAAGAAAATTTCTTGCATAACCGCCTTTAACATCCACAACTTCGCCTATTTTGCCTAAGGTTTCAAAGTCTTGTCTTAAAATAACTTTCATTTTTTCTCCAACTTAATTTAACTATCTAACAGTATCAGAAACATAAGGCAATAACGCCATATGTCTTGCACGCTTAATAGCTAAAGCTAATTCACGCTGATACTTTGAACTGGTTCCGGTTATTCTTTTCGGGATAATCTTTCCCTGTTCGGTGATAAATTTCTGTAAGAGTTTAACATCTTTGTAATCGATATATTTAATACCGTTTTGAGTAAACCTACAGACTTTTTTTGTTTTATTAACTTCTTTCTTCATTTCCATTACCTGATTGTTTTATTAAACTTGATTCCTCATCTGATAAAAACTTATCAAAAGAGTCCTCTGTATAATCGACTGAATCATCAACAGCGATACTTGGTTCATCTTCTTCATGTACACCATTTCCTTCTGATCCAATCAATCTTTTATTAAGAAACTGAATTCTTCTGGCTTTAATTTCTACGATGCTTCTGTTATGTCCTTCATCTGATTTCCAGCTTCTACTCTGTAATTCGCCGTCAATTAAAACTGCAGAACCTTTTTTAAGTCTATCCCGGCAGCTTTCAGCAAGTCTATTCCAGGCAACTACACCCACATAACAAACGTCTTCCTGCCATTGATTAGTGCTATCCTTAAATTTTCTGTTTGAAGCTATAGAAAAATTTACAACAGGAGTTCCGTTAGTGGTTTCCCTAAATATCGGATCCTTCGTAAGATTTCCAGCTACAATAACGAAATTAATTTCCGGCATTTTCAAATCAGCCATTTGTGAACCTCCAAACTAAATCATTAAGTAATTAGTTACCGTTATCCTCTTTATTAGTTTCAGCTTCTTCAGTATCGGTACTAACCGTTACAGTTTCTGCGATCACTTCTTCCTTCAATGTTGTTGAAAGAGTTTTGTTCTTTTCAAGCTGCTCAAGAGCATCATTATTAAGCTTAAGGGTGATATATCTTAAGATTTGTTCATCTAAAGAATATGTTCTCTCAAGCTTAGCCACGATATCACCTGGGGCATCAAATCTGTATATAACATAATATCCAATTTTATTTTTCTCAACTGTATAGGCAAGACGCTTACGTCCCCAGTTTTCTACATCCCGGATTTGCCCACCGTTGTTGGTAATAAAATCTTTTATTCTGGAAAGAATTAACTCGATTTGCTGATCATCTAACGCAGCATTAATTAGAACTGTACTCTCGTATACACCTGTTCTCATCTTTGTATCACCTCCCTATGGACTTTATGACCCTTATAATTAAAAAAAATTACAAGAGTAGGGTTATTAAAATATTTTTTATCTCGATCAAATCTATTAAAAATTACACGCTTCCACAAATTAAGTCTAAAATATATAATAAAGCTTTTAATTTTTTATTCTCATTCTATAAAAGGATCTCCAGACAAATACCAATGCAACTACAAAAAATAATACTCCTACTGTTGGAGATATTTGTTGAAAATCCTTTGAAATTGCAATTTCCATTGCAAGTAGCCCAAATAGTGTTGTGAATTTTATTATTGGATTCAAAGCAACAGAAGAAGTATCTTTAAATGGATCACCAACTGTATCTCCAATAACTGTCGCATCATGCAGTGGTGTTCCTTTTTCCCTTAAATCAACTTCAACGACTTTTTTTGCATTATCCCATGCACTTCCTGCGTTGGACATAAATAGTGCTTCATATAAACCGAATACAGCTATTGATATTAAGAAACTGATGAAAAAGGCTACGGGACTATTGTTTCCGTTTTGAGGGGCAGATAAAAATGCAAATGCCAGAGCAAAAGAAAAAATTGCAATAAATATATTGATCATTCCTTTTTGCGCGTACTGCGTGCAAATTTTTACAACTTCTTTTGATTTCTCTGTTGATGCTTTCCTATCAGCATTTTCATCAAGATTGATATTCTTTTTGATGTATTCAACGGCACGATATGCACCGGTAGTTACTGCCTGAATAGAAGCACCTGCAAACCAAAATATAACTGCACCTCCAGCAATAAAACCGAGTAATGAGTATGGATTAAGGATACTTAAAATTTCTTCAGGATTAATTCCCAATGATTCTTTGATCACAAGAATCAAGGAAAAGATCATAGTTGTAGCACCGACAACAGCGGTGCCGATTAAAACGGGTTTTGCAGTTGCTTTAAATGTATTTCCCGCACCATCATTTGCTTCAAGATAAAATTTTGCTTTTTCAAAATCAGGTTTGAATCCAAAATCCTTTTCAATCTCCTTATCAATACCCTTTATTTCTTCAACTAATGAAAGTTCGTATATTGATTGAGCATTATCTGTTACCGGTCCGTAGCTGTCAACTGCAATTGTAACGGGACCCATCCCTAAGAAACCAAATGCAACCAATCCAAAAGCAAAAACTGACGGATAAATCATAAATTCGCCAAGTCCCCATAAACTTGCAGTATAAGCAATGAACATTAGGACAAGAAACACCATGCCATTC
>JGI20214J51088_10002744_pt1 | contig 11646 bp, 10 predicted proteins | sample WetSurMetagenome_FD_51088 | JGI IMG/M metagenome (IMG submission 51088)
GTGCCCCTGGGGAGACTCGAACTCCCCTTTTTAGCTCCGGAGGCTAACGCTCTGTCCACTGAGCTACAGGGGCGGGTAGTGCGATTCTACCACGAGAAAATCAGTCTCTGAAGGTTTTGAATCCTGGGAATCAGACCTGTACATACGGCGCCAGGTNGATGAGTTCGGCNCGCAGTTTCTGAATAATTGCCAAATTGCCACCTTCGTCGCCGAGGGCGGCATACTGCCGGCGTTTATTGGCGTATTCGCCGCAGACCTGATAGAAACGGGCTGTCTTCTGGTAGCGTCCCGTAAACAGTGCAACGAAGCGGGCGGCCATTTGCAACCAGCCGGAAGAGGCCGTGCGGAAGTGGGCCGGGCTGATCGTTCCAGCCTGGACTTCAGCTGTCAGATATTTCTTCAAATTTTGCTGCTCACGCCAGGTGGCCCAGAGGATGACGATAAACATGAAGAGCCAGCCGGTCCAATCAAAAAATGCACCCACTGCCAACCCTTCAAAACCGCTCAAAAGCGAAGCCATGGTATTGTGGAATGCGTGGGTGAACATCGACAGAGCCAGTCCCACGAGCGGAGCCATGATCCTGGCAATCGAACTACGGTTTAAACGTGCCACGGCCAGGCCAATCCCAAAAAAGGCGGTATAGAATGGGTGCTGCCAGCCGACCAGGATAACGCGGATAAAGGCCAGCATGAACAGGCCGCTCCAACCATTCGGCTGGAAACCATACGTGTAAATATAGTAGACGTTCTCGGTGGCGGCAAACCCAAGGGCGGCCACACCGGCATAGATGATCCCATCCAGAACCGAATCGAATTCGCGGCGAAAGACCAGGTAGACGCCCAGCACAGCCAGCCCCTTGAGAATTTCTTCAACCATCGGAGCGACAATGGAACCGGTTGCCAGGTCAGTGGCAGAATTCGAGCCTGTGAAGACGTAAATGCCCAAACCCAAAGTGGTATTGATCAGGAAGGCGCTGCCAGCAGCTACAATCGCACCCCACAGGAAGACGCCGCCCAGCAGAAGCAGCGGCTCTTTCTCAAAGCGATCCAGCCAGTAAAGAATACTAGCAAACAGCAATGAGGTGGCAAAACCAATAAAACCGGAAACGATCAACCCCATGGCAATCTCCCTGGATTATTCCATTTCACTTTTTAGGATCAGGCGGGTGCGTTCGATACGCGTGGATTCAAGGGGAATCCCAAGCACGTCCAGGACTTCCTCGGGGCGGGCGGTGGCAGCAGCCCGGGCAGCCAGGCGCATGAAAATCCTGATAGCCTGTTCGCCTGCCCGGCCTGCGCGAACGTCCGTGTCAGAGGGGATGCGGTAATCCCCAGTTGAAGTTGAGGGCATGGGAGTGGGCAACATGATGGAAAGCTCTTCAATCAAGGGTCGCAGATCGTAGGTTTTGCCACGCCGCTGACGCAGCAAGGAATCAACTTTCAGCGTTTCTGCAAGGCGCCTGGCCAGCGCTTCCTCATCCACCGGATCGAGCAGCGTGACCTGATATTCCGCCGATGATACCTGGGTCTGTAAGGCCGGGCCTGACTCAGCCACCAGCTCCACGGAAACAATGATAAGTCCTGGCGGTGCAGCGGGCTGTAATAGATCCATAACGGCAGGTGCCGCGACTGCATTCTCCTGCAGCCAGATATCCACGATCTCAGCCCGCCCGAGGAAACCCAACGGCAGGGCTGAAGCAATCTGGACCCTGGGGCCGGGATGGAAGCCTTGCGTATACACCAGAGGCAACCCGGCGCGCCGAATGGTGCGCTCCCAGGTGGTCTGCAGGTCCAGGTGGCCGGTGTAACGCAACGCGCCGGATTTTGCGAAAGTAATCCGCAATCTCATGGCCGACCGCCAAGCGCCGGCCGCGCGGGGCTTTTTACTTCCGGGCACTTCCAGTATAAACCGGGGGACTCGCGCCGGGCGGTTGCAAAAGTGGGCAAAATCCCGCAGGCATCACATTCCTCGCGGCAGTCACCGCGCGTCTCACCCGCCAGCGAACTCTGGTAATCCTGGTAAAGATATTTCTTGCGAACGGCGTCAGAAATATGCTCCCAAGGGAAAACCTCGTCAGCATGGCGCGGGCGATGGGTGTAGAAGGCCGGGTCAAGGTTCTGGGCTGAAAATGCCGAGCTCCAGGCTTCGAGCTGACGCTGATCCTGCCAGGCGTCAAACTTTGTCCCGTTCTTCCAGGCAGTATAGATCACCTCGGACATGCGCCGGTCGCCGCGTGAAAGCCAGCCTTCCAGAAGAGTATCTTCCGGCGGCGTCCAGGAAAGTTTGAAAGACGGGCCGCGCAACTCCCGCTTAAGCAGATCAATTTTGACACGGATCTGCTCGAGCGAATCCATCGCGACCCACTGGAAGGGAGTGTGCGGTTTTGGGATGAAGGTACTCACACCGGCATGCACTTTGGCCTTGCCACCCAGCGACTTGCGCCCCTCAGCCAGAACACGCTTGCACAAATCCACGATAGCCTGAACATCCTCGATCGTCTCGCTGGGATGGCCGATCATGAAATAGAGCTTGATGTTCACCCAACCGCGTGCATAAATTTCACGAGCCGTATCGAGCAACTGCTGATCGGTAATGAACTTGTTGATGATACGGCGCATGCGTTCGGTGGCAGCCTCCGGGGCGAGTGTGAACCCACCGGAACGCCGATCCTTGAGTTTCTCCATCAAGGCAACCGAGACAGTGTCAATACGCAGGGAGGGAAGCGAGACCGTCAGGTGGCGACTGCCGAACTTCTCGCCGATCCTGCTGACGAGTTCGAGCACGTNGGTGTAATCGGAGGATGAGAGAGACAAAAGCGCCAATTCTTCAGCGCCTGTGATGGCGACNGCTTCTGCCGCCGCCTGGACAATTTCGTCCACGCTTCTTTCACGGACAGGGCGCGTAAGCATGCCCGCCTGGCAGAACCGGCAGCCGCGGGTACAGCCGCGCATCACTTCCACAGAGACGCGGTTATGCACCACATCAATGTTCGGGACAATGAAGCGCGTAGTCGGGGGCGGCAGCTGCGCAAGCATGCGCTTGAGCACCACCCTGGGGGCTTCGGGAATATTGGGCGTGATCCCTGAAATACTTCCATCTGCAAGATAGGTTACATCATAGAAACGCGGCACGTAGACGCCAGGGATTTGCGCCAATTCCTGCAAGAGTTGCGTGCGGTCAAATGTCGAAGGTCGAAGGTCATTGACCTTTGACCTTCGACCCTTGACTCTCTGCACGACATCAATTATTTCATGGATAACATCTTCGCCTTCCCCCACCACGAACGCGTCGATGAAGGGATGCATCGGCTCAGGATTGAAACAGGCATGGCCTCCAGCAATGACCAGCGGGTCTGCCTGGCTTCGCCCGGCAGAGCGGAGCGGGATACCAGCCAGATCGAGCATATTCAGGACATTCGTATAGAGTGTCTCGTAAGGCAGAGAAAAGCCCAGGATGTCAAAATCGGCCAGGGCGTGTTTCGTCTCCAGCGAATAGAGCGGGATGGCATTCGCGCGCATTTGCTCTTCCATGTCCACCCAGGGAGCATAGGCACGTTCAGCCAACGCTTCGGGGCGCTGGTTGACCAGGTCGTACAAGATCTGCAGACCCAGGTTGGAGATGCCAATATCGTAGATGTCAGGAAAAACGAAGGCCACTTTGGTCTCGATCTTTTCCCAATCTTTAACGACGCTGTTCAATTCCCCGCCCACGTAGCGGCCGGGTTTTTGTACCTTTAAGAGGATCCGCTCAAGGCGGGATTCGATCAGTTCAGGAGAAAGCATGGGCGGAATTATACCTGAACAGGTCTGATTAAACGAAAATAGGAAAAGACCGGGAATGGACTGTCATTCCCGGCCCTGGATGGATATTTACATATTGAGACTAAGCCGTGCGAATAGCCTCCAGATTAAGCTTTGCTTGTGGAACGATGTTCAAGAAGCTCTGCAATTTTTCGCAGGCATAATCGGGACAGACAGCACAGTTCACCAGTCCGCGCTGGATGGCACACAGACGGATCTGGCATTCGCTGCAATGACCCGTTTTGCGCCCGGCAGTCATGCAACCATCACACTGTATATTCTCGACCGTCAGCCCGGAAGCGTTATATTCCCTGGTCCATTTTTCAACAATCGCTTCCAGCATCAGCAGGTCACTGGATTGGGTGGCCTGGTAGGATTCACATTGAGCACAATCCAATCCACATGCGGCAATCAGGGTTTCCATGGTGTCAGCTCCTCGTAAAAAAGAAAAATAGGTTATACCCAAGGCTGGGGATAGGCGCATTATAGTACATATGTTCTAATTTCGCAAGGGCTCAAAAACCAGAATTTACCCGGCAACTTTGTTCATGGGTTGATTCTGTTATAATAAATTGCCATTTCGCAAGATTTCCACAATTGACAATCATTTTCATTTGGAGGTTCAGATTGAAACAGTTAGCAAGATTATCGGGGCTTTTGGCAGCCATCAGCCTGCTCGTCCTGTCCGCCTGCGGCGGAGGCCCGGCTGCCACGGCCACAGTTGATACCGCCCCAATCTATACTCAGATCGCATCGACCGCCCTGGCCCTGCAAACCCAGACTGTGCTGGCCAGACCGACATCAACCAACACCCCCCAAGTCTCAGCGACTCCGGAAGCGACCAATACTCCACTGATCACAGCCACCCCCGAGCCCGGTACGCCATCGGTCACACCAACGGTTTTGAAAACGCCAAAAGCCACTTCGCAAGCAAGCTGCGATAACTTGCAATACGTTGCCGATGTGACCATTCCAGATGGTTACGTAGCCGTCCCTGGTGAAGACATGATCAAGACCTGGACAGTCAAGAACCTGGGCCCCTGCTCCTGGAACCAGGATTATGCGCTTGTTTTTGGATGGGGCGGGGTCGGGACAAACTGGGATACCATCGGATCGGTAAACCTTACCAATAAAGTTGCGCCCGGCGAAACCATTGATATCTCAGTCAGTCTTCAAGCCCCCAAGGTCAAGGGTGATTACGGCGCCTTCTTCGTTTTGCAGAATGACAAGGGTGTTAATTTACCCTCGTCACCTTTAACGATCTACATAACGGTGCAATAACCATTTCCACATCAACCAGCCAGGCTATCAAAAATGAAGCCCGCCGCCTGGGATTTGCGCTGGTGGGCGTTACCACTCCAGAAACCCCGCCCCACATGCCGGTCTACGAAGACTGGCTGATGCTGGGGCGGCATGGTTCGATGGGATATCTGGAAAATGAACGCGCGCGTGTGTGCCGGCGCGACCCGCGGCTGATCCTGCCCGATTGCCGTTCCATCCTAATGCTCGGCATGTACTATCATGGCCCGAGCCGAAGCATGCCGGCGGGAGAAAGCGGCTTGCGCGGACAGGTGGCCGCTTATGCCGGCGGCCGGGATTATCATAAAATTTTTCCAGAACGATTAAAAGAGTTGGCCGCGTTTATCGAGAACCTGGCCGGTCACGCGTTCCAGCAGCGGTGGTACACCGACACGGGCCCAATCATGGAACGCGACCTGGCCCAGCGGGCCGGCCTGGGATGGATCGGAAAAAACACCTGTCTTATCAATCCCAAAAGCGGCTCCTACTTTATACTGGCTGAAATCCTGCTTGGCATCGATCTGGAACCCGACCAGCCTTTCACAGCTGACCGCTGTGGAACCTGCAGACGCTGCATCGAGGCCTGCCCAACCAGATGCATCCTGCCCGATCGGACGCTGGATGCCAGGCGCTGTATCGCCTACCAGACCATCGAAAACAAAGGCGAAATCCCGCCCGATTTGCGTCCTCAAATGGGTAACTGGGTCTTTGGCTGTGATATTTGTCAAATGGTTTGCCCATGGAATCGGTTTGAACCGAAAGAGTGCGACCCGAGCCTGGCAGCATTCCCTGGAGTGATAAGCCCGGATCTGAAAGTCGACCTGATGCTCACGCCGCACGAATTCAACCAGAAGTTCAAGGACAGCCCGGTCCAGCGGGCCAGGCGACGCGGCTATTTGCGCAACGCGGCAGTAGCGCTGGGGAACGCCAGGGATCCGGCAGGCATTCCGGCCCTGGCAGAGGCCCTGAAGGATGACGAGCCGCTCGTACGCAGCCACGCCGAGTGGGCGCTGAACCAAATCCGCAAAGGCTGAAAAAAAAAGGATAAGCATGGACAGTCTGCTTCTCGCCACGAACAACAAAGGGAAAGTCGCAGAAATGAAAGCCCTTCTGAAGGGAACCGGGATCACTTTGCTGACCCCGAGCGAACTCGGCCTGGTACTCGAAATATCCGAAGATGGCCAGACGTATGCCGAGAACGCCTCAAAAAAAGCCCGGGCGTTTTCACAAGCCAGCGGGATGATCGCGCTGAGTGATGACTCGGGCCTGGAAGTGGATGCCCTGGATGGTCAACCCGGCATGCATTCCCATCGCTTCAGTCCCCTGCCGGAGGCCACAGACGCCGATCGCCGGAAATATTTGCTTAAAAAACTTCAGGGTTTGCGGCGTCCGTGGACAGCACGTTTCCGTGCCACCGTGGCTGTGGCTTCGCCATCCGGCGATGTACGGCTTTCGACCGGCCAGTGCGAGGGGGAGATAATACCCGATGAACTCGGCACGAACGGATTCGGATATGACCCGATCTTTTATATCCCGGAACTTGGCCGCACGATGGCCGAACTTGAAATGGATGAAAAAAACCGCCTGAGCCACCGGGCACGGGCAGTCCAGAATGCCATTCCCATTCTAAGGGAACTTTTTGGAAAATAAATTTCAAAGCAGCCAGATTTGGGCGGCTTTTTTTATTGTCGTGAGGAATTTCTCAAGAAGAGGGGGGAAATTGGGTTGGGCCGCAGAGCAGTAAGAGGATACGTAATGAGGCCGGCAGGGATTTACATTCCCGGCGAATACGGGATGGTTGATAAAAAAACGCGGATCAGTTTTGCCAGACGACCGGGCTGCTCGAGGACAAGCATATGACCTGCCCCTTCGATCGTCTGCAGAGCTGCGCCACGGATCTTGTTGGATAGGATCTCGGATAAATGCAGGGGAGTCAGTTTATCTTCCGTGCCACAGACCACCAGGGCAGGGGTCCGGATAGTATCGAGACAATCCGAAAGATTAAAACGGTCACAGGCCAGGAGGTCATCAAGCAGGAGTGTCCGCCTGGTTTCAGCCAGGCGTTTTAAGATGATGCCCTTCAAATTGTCCGGAGTGTGGGAGCAAAAGGATATGTCCTGCAAACTTTTAATTGCCAACGGGAGAGTGGATGGGTTGGCTGCATTTTCAATAACCGAAGATGGGATTGGCAGGGTTGGACCAGAGGAGATTAACCCAATCCCGGCAACGCGGTCGGGGAAACCGAGAGCAAGCGCCAACGAAATCGCACCACCCATGGCATGCCCGACGAAAACGGCCCGGGAAATGCTGACAACATCCATGAAATGTACGACATCTCGAGCATAATCCTGAACAGATTGGCGCCCCGGCCCTTCTGTTTTGCCATGACCAGGCAAATCAAGGGTAATAACCCGATGGTCCGGCAGGCGCCGCACTTCAGGCGGCCAGGATAAATGGTCTCCACCCGCGCCATGAATCAGTATCAGAGGAGGTGTATTTAAACCGCCCCTTTCATGCAAGAAGTAATGTAAACCGGCGGCAGTTGGCATTTTTTCAGATCAGGGATTGCGATTCCCGGAGGCGTGGTGCAACCGGTCAGCCGCTTCGTCCGATAAAGGAATAAAGATCTGTACCAGGGTTCCCTTACCGGGTGCAGATTGCAAATTCATCACCCCGTTTACCAGCTCTGTCCGTTCCCGGAGATTGACCATGCCAAGACTTCCGCGCTGGTCGTAGTTACGGCTAACGGAGGCAACATCGAAGCCAACGCCATCATCCCGAACCTCAAGCAACAGCATTTCTTTTTCAAATGGGCGCAAGTTCACCCAAATATGCTCCGCCATGGCATGTTTGCGGGCATTGTTGACTGCTTCTTCGACAATGAAAAAAGTCACGCCCTGTTTGCCCACTTCAAGGTCCTGAAGACTATTCTCATCCACAGCAATGATGACATTCTGTGAGTAGGTTTCCTTCATTTTGTCCGCCATCGATTGAAGAGCAGCAACGAGTCCCTGCGATTCAAGCACCAACGGTCGCAAGGTGAAAAGCATATGCCGGATTTCCTTCGTAGTACGGCGGGCCAGATCCTCGATTCGACCCAACTCTTCCATGGCCGCTTTTGGGTCTTTCGTCAGGATACGTTGCGCCATATTAACTCGCATCGCAATTGCCGAGACAGATTGCGTTGGACCGTCATGCAGGTCACGGGCGAGCTTCTTACGAGCCTCTTCCTGGGCCTCGATCATGCGTTCGCGCTCGTCGACGACATCCTGGTAAAGACGGGCGTTCTGTATGGCAATTACCGCCTGGCTGCCAAGGATATCCAGGATCTCACAGCGATCGCGGGTAAAAAAGCCCAGCTGGGGATGGCCAAAGAGCAAAACTCCATAAGCGCTGAATCCACTGCGCAAAGGGAAACAATAGATCTCTGTGCATCTTTGGAAGGCGATAAAATGGGGCAATTCCGGGTCATTTTGGACATCGTTGAGCAGGATAGGTTTATCCTGGTCGATCGTCTGGGCAATTGCCCCTTCCCGCCCGTGTAAAACCATGCGCATATCGGCCGGAGTCAGACGGCGTGCTGAGCCAACTTCAAGGGACTCGTTTTTTGAAAACAGAAGTACTGCACATACCAGGCGATCATCCGCCCTTGATTCGGGGTCCGCGTTCAGGGCACTCAGGCTGAGATCCAGGACAGATTCGAGAACGCGATGATAGTTCAGAGTGGCCAGCAAAGTGGATGTCAGACTATAGATGGCACGCAGACGTTCATTCTCCAGGTTCAATTTTTTTTGCTGAATTTCCTGCAGGCCCTGACGGCTTTTGCGGATGGTTTGGACAAGCCGAACACTGATGTACCCAAACAATCCGGCAAGAATAAAGGTGAACAAGGAAGAAATTCCCAGGATGATTAAAGCAATTGGATCAAGGGTTTGTAAAACCGTTACAGCAACCTGCACTGCAGTCATTAGAATAGCGGAAATGAGCGCGCCGATCACTTCAAAATAGAGCGTGGCACTTATCAGAGGCAGGAATACGATCCAGAAAACCGGACTGGCAAAACCACCCGCCAGAGCGAAATAGGCTGCAGCAAACAATATATCCATGCCTGTACTAATCTCACGATGGAGCACCAAACGGTGATTTAATCCAGTCAGCAGGGTCATGCCAATATTCCAAAAAACCAGCCCGATCAAGAGAATATTCGGCAATTCCAGTAATTTCCCCCCCAATGACAAAGAGATTGAGATCCCCAACAGAAACAACCAGCGGATCGAAACAGCAAACCAGTCTGTAATATATGGCGAATCAGTTTTACGCATAGCTATATAATATCAAAAAAATCCGCTTCACGTATCACGGCTTTTCAGTTGAAGTGCGCATTAGCGCGCCCATGGCGCTGACAATCCCAAGCGATACCCAAAGATACGGAAGTGCAAAAGTGTCCGTACTGAAACCTTCAATTAATAAGGCCAGCAGGACAAACAACCCACTCCAACCAATCGTTCGGAAAAGAGGGTTCTTAGTGAGTCTTACAAACCACCCTAACCTGAACACTACGTAGAGCCAGGCGATAAAGGATGAAAAGCCCAGGATACCTGTTTCGGCCAGGAGGCGGACCCAAAGGCTTTTAATATTCGGGAGCGCAGATGACCGATAGTATACATCCATGACCTCTGGAAGATTCCAACTATAGGAGGGGAGTTCACGCTGAAAGAAGAGACCGGCGTTCCCCAGTCCGACCCCCAGGATTGGGTGAATATTGAAGATGTTCCAACCGCCCACCCAATAGACATAACGTTCGGCAAATGCCAGATAATTAAAAAAGGCGTAGGGGTTTTCGATCAACTGGGTCCATTGTGCCAGCGAGAGAGGTTGGAAAAAACGCGCCAGGCGTTTATCCACGTGAGATAACCCGTAGACCAATCCGACTGCCCCTAAAACATAAATGCCGATAAAAGCCAACAAGATGATTAAAGGCAAGAGGATACGAATACCCTTTTTTATCAGCGTAGAAAAATGGGCAAAGCGGGTCAGGCTCCATTGATAAACCCGCCGGGCCAGGGAAACATTAGCATAAAGCCCTAAAAACGCCAATACCACGAGAAGCGCCAGAGTCCCCACCCTGGAGGCAAGAAAGACAACCAGCGCTCCGAGCAAGAGCAAGATGTTTTCCAAAGAGATTTTCCAGAGGTGGAAGCGGTGCACCGAAGTTCCCGAGATGGTTGCGCCAAGCCAAAAGGGCAAATAGATTAAATTCATCATGTGCGCAAGCCAGGACGGTTCAAAAGCAAAAGAAGTAACCCTGGTAGGAAAGAGTTCACGCGTGGAGACAAGATGTTGGAACATCTGAAGAATGGCAGGATAATGCCCCTGAAAGAGAAAAATGTAAAATGACTGGATCATTGCCCAGAGGATCACAATGAAACCACTCACGTTAATCCACTTCAAGAAGAAGCTCAACCTGGATGGGAATTTGGAAAACCAACTGGCGGTCACCAGATAGAAGGCCGCGCCAATCAATAAAGTAAAGATGGCTCGAATTTCTTCGCGAGGAATATTGGCGTTTTTAAAGGGTGGGGCATTAAGAAATAAAGCGGCAGCACTGGCGATAATGGCAACTGAAATGAAGAATATAAAGGGTATGCTCTCGCGTGGTATGGCTCCTTTTTTCAGGAGGTAGGGGATAAACCAGAAAATAACCAACCAACCAAGCGGAAGGAGCGCTGCAGGGGCTACTTCTGCGCCTCCGGCAAGGCGCGAAAGCAGGGGCAAACTGGTTATCGGCATCAAAAGGAAAAGGGCCGCCCAGGCTGTAACAAGCGTGAGACTGCCAAGTCGCCTCAGTCTCTCAGCCACGGCCAAGAACCTTATGTCTACCTGCCGCCCAAAGAGAAATGACGAATCCGATACATGCACCCGCCAGGACAAAATCTGCCAGACCATAAATAGCAGGGTCCGGGGAAGGGGTAGCGTTTCCAGTTTGGGCAAATTTCATGATCGAAATAATACCCTGACTTGATTGCTTTTCCTGTAAAAGGTCATCTGACAAGGCCTTTAGCGCAGCTTGAATCTCTGGACTATAACCAGACGAACCTGGAGCAGGCTGGCTGCTGGTAACACTATTGATTTGAGCCTGAATCTGGTCTGCCCGTAAGGCATGCTTCAGATCTGCGTTCAGCACCTCAATCGCCTTATCCGCCCACAGGTTCGCAAGCTCGGCGGCAGTTTCAGGGTCCCGATTTCTGATGTGGAACTCCCAGACCGATTGCTTTCTTTCCAAAAACATCTGCTGCTCAAGTCGATTCAGATCAATCGGGAAGCCTTTGGCTTGCGCTTCCGCCATGATTTGATCCTTTACTTGAGTCGAGTTCCCAATCGCCCCAGAAGCGCTGAAAGCAAAGTCCTGTTCTCTTTGCGTAAGCTTGCGATTCTGGAAATCCATACTTACCGTTATCGTTGAAGTGGATTCATATAATGGCGGGCGAATGAAATGAACTGCCCAGCCGGCAATTCCGCCCAGAGTGGTCAACACTACAATAACCC
>JGI20214J51088_10002745_pt1 | contig 11644 bp, 11 predicted proteins | sample WetSurMetagenome_FD_51088 | JGI IMG/M metagenome (IMG submission 51088)
GACACATCTGAAACTGTTGCCAGGACAGAACAGAACAGAGACGATGCATGGATAAACGCTTTTAAGAATAAAACTGAATCTCCGGGTAGCTTCATTTATGCNGGACCGGTAACGGAAACAATCCTGCTTGGAGGCGTGGCTCTGCGNGCAGGCAAAAAAGTGGANTATGATTCATCAAGTATGAAGATTACTAACATTCCTGAGGCGAACAAATACCTTGTAAGAGAATATCGNAAAGGNTGGGAATTGTAACCACTGTTGAGTTTANTATTANAGGGACAGGCAGAGTTTTATAGCTCTGTTTGTCCCTTACTCAGACTAAATTCTATTTCCATGAAGAACTTGATCAGAACTGCAATAATCATCTTCGCTTTGACACCTGCATTACTCTGTAATTCATGTACCAAATCGAAAGAAAACAGACTTCCAAAAGCAGCAACGATTTATTTTACATCACTTTATGAAAACACGGTTAATAAAGTTGATCTGACAGGGACTTCTTATAAAGTTACAGTACTGTATAAATCCCTGGATGGAATTAATACTCCCGAGGGAATTGCAATGACAGGTGATGGTTACCTTCTGGTGACAGATGAGTTCGGACATAGAATAATCAAGATGACTAAAGATAGCCCCAAGGCAGTTTTTCTTCTATATGATCAGTCAGATGGAGTGAAAGAACCAACATCTATCGGTATAGACAATACAACTGCGTCAATTTACTGGTGTAATTCCGGTGATAAGCTGATAAAGAAAGGATCCTATGACGGCGATTCTGCTCCTGAAGACATCTTTACAGGTACCCGGGAAATCATCTACTCCTACGGCATGGCAATTGATGAAAAGAACCAGAAGCTTTACCTCAGCGATTTTAAAAAGTTTATTAAGGTCGGGAATCTTGACGGAAGCGGGAATATGACCGTGCTATACGATAATATTTCTTTTCCACAGATGGTAGCACCTTCAGATTTATGCATAGATCCTGAAAATGGTAAAATCTATTGGACAGATGAACTTGCCAACCTGGTAGTTGAAGCCAATATTGACGGGACAGGCATTCCAAATGTACTGTTTGACAGCTCAGATGGTGTAAACAGGCCTGATGCAATAGCTCTAGACTATAATGACAATAAAATTTACTGGTCTGAAACAGGCTCAAGAATAATAGCCAGGGGAAATCTTGACGGTTCTGGTTCACGGGAGGTAGTGGTTGACAATGTCCAGACCTATGGGATGGTACTTGATATCAAATAATATTTATCAAGCTGTACGCAGCGTTTACAGATAGAAAGAGGCTGTCCTCAGATGAAGGCAGCCTCTTAATGAAATGAACATCTAACGAGTTTTTATTAATTCTTTTTAGGAGCAGTCGGCTGTACAGCAGGTTTTGTTTCCGGTTTAGCCATACCCCCTTTAGCATCCAGTTTTTTCAGGAATTTTCCGGAATTGTCATAGCACAGAGTCTCCTGCAGAGTTCCTTTTGCAACAACAACATTGTAGGTAACTACATTATTTTCAACAACCTTGTTTGCACTTTTAATAGTAAACCCCGCATAGTCTTTTGTGATATTGTCGGTAATCGACTTCTGAAGATCTGTAACTTTTAACGGTGTTGTCTGTGCATTGACCACCAGAGCTCCCATCACTAATACCATTACGAATAATAACTTTTTCATAACTAATAAATTTATTGGTTTAATATGACGAAGTTATTTCCGGATTCTGAAGAAGATCTGAAGTTGGAAATTTTTAACAAAAGTTTAAGAATTCACAAATTTGTATTGATTTATCAGGAGCGAGGATGATATCTCAATTTCAATTCGTGAATTGTTTCCTTACATTTATAAGTAATTGACATTCGGTAACTTTCCGTAATTTTTTTTACAATTGAAAGGCCAAGGCCGACTGATTGCGGATTATCTCCAACCTTATGAAATCTCCTGAAAAGGTCCTCGGGATTCACCTTCATCGGCGATCCTGAGTTAGCAATTGTAATATATGTTTTATCAATATGGCATTTTATAAATCCTCCATCGAAATTAAATCTCACTGCATTGCTGAGAAGATTGGAAATAAGTACTTCTGCAAGAGTTTCATTCATTTCGACGACTGCCTCATCACCGGCTTCGAGTTCAACCTTAATCTTCTTAATCTGCATTATCTCCTTGTAATTTTCCAGTCCCGCCTCAACAATTTTCTTTAAAGAGATCAGCTTCTTTTCATGGAATACCTGATTTTCAATTTTTGAGATCAGAAGCAATCCCTGATTAAGTTTGAATAATTTTGTCGTTGCCTCGTTAATGGATTTAACAAGGTTTATACTGTCTTTATTAAGGTTCTTTTGCTGCATCAGAAGATCAGCCTTTGCCCTGATTACTGCCAGTGGAGTCTGGATTTCATGGCTTGCATTCTCACTGAATTCTTTGAGGTTAAGGTAATCATCTCTCATCTTACGTGTCATCGAAGTAAAAACATCATTCAGCTGGTTAAATTCCTCAATATCTGTGGAAGGTAAAACGAGTGGCTTATCGGATTGTATATCAAACTTTCCGGCTATTTTAACGGAACTATAAAACGGACTCCAGAGTTTTCTGGCTATAAGATAGTTGATCAGAATAGAGATCAGCAGCAGTGAAAAAAACAGAAAAAACATATACAGGCTTATGTCCTTCAATAGTTCATTTTTCTCACTAAGTGTCTGAAATATTGTGATTACAAAACCTTTCTTTTCAATTGTATTGCCTGTGGAATGCAGATATCTGAATGGTACAAATGAGTCGCTCGAGGAATCATAAATATCGGTGTCCTTAAGTGACTGAGTGTTCCGCACATGAAAGTTCAGCAGTTTGACCTCTATCTGATGCCCGAAGGTTGCTTCAAAATCGGGAATTGTGTCAGTCTGTTTCAACTGATCCTCAATAATTGCTTTTTCAGTTATCAGGCTGGCATCAATCTGCTTGTAAATGACTTTTCTTATAGTCAGATACAGCAATGCACCTCCTGCGATCATAGCCAGAAGAGATAGCAGCAAAAAATAGTATGTGCTCTTGGTTAAAAGTTTCAATTATCCACAAATTTATATCCAAACCCGTAAATGCACTTAATGTAATTTCGGCCCTCAGCAGCAACTATCTTTTTACGAAGGTTTTTGACATGGGTATAGACAAAGTCAAATGAGTCTGTAAGAATTACGTTATCTCCCCACAAGTGTTCAACGATTGATTCCTTTGTAATGATCCTGTTGGTATTTGCCATGAAAAATAAAAGCAGATCATATTCCTTTTTTGTAAGAACCAGTAATTTGTCATTCACATAAACCTGATTGTCTTCCGTATTGACCTTTATCTCATTAAATGAGATCTCATTCATTCCAAGATAATTATTCCTGCGGTGTATGGAATTTATACGGGCACTGAGCTCTGCGAAGTGAAAAGGTTTGGTGAGATAGTCATCTGCTCCTATCTTTAGCCCTACCAGCTTGTCATCAAGTGAGCTCTTGGCAGAGAGGATAAGTATCCCCCCTGTAAGTTTCTGCGCTTTCATCTCCCTGATCAAGTCAAGGCCATTGCCATCGGGAAGACCAATATCAAGTATAATACAGTCATATTTATTGACTGAAGCTTTGCTCACTGCATCATTAAAGGTATATGACGTTTCACAGATATGACCCTCTAGCTTAAGGTAATCATATATTGACCGGCTCAACGACCTATCATCTTCTACTATCAATAATTTCACATCAATAAATTTACAAGCAAAAATACTACATTCCCACGATTCCTTTTATCCGGTAATGAAATCATTATTGAGCTAATCTCTGGTAAACATAATTTGCTCTAAGTTTCTTCAATTATTTTGATTGTACACTTTTCATCCAGTGCAAGCTGCGTGAATAATATAACGTAAGCTTACAGAATTTTCCCCTGCAGGCATTAATATCAAAATATTTTCACCATATTGCATTGCTTGCTGAAGCATTTTTAAACAAATATTTCTAAAATTAAGTTGTCATGATAAAGAAATTATTTTCATTCATTCTGGTATCCGCGATGCTTACATCATGCGGTAATACAGGTAAAAAAGAAGCTGCTGTGAACAAACCGGAATCAGGAGCAGCCGAAAAGGTTGAATTTACAGCTCTGGTTGAAAATCCCGGTAATTTTGTAGGTAAGAACATTTCAGTTGAAGGAAAGGTTGTTCATGTATGTACAGAAACCGGTAAGAAAATGTTTATAGTTGGCAAAAATCCTGATGTCAGATTATATGTCGCTGCCGGAGAAAACATCTCCAAATTTCCCATGGAGCTCCTTGGAAGTGAAATAACTGTGGAAGGTGTAATAACCAGAGTCGGAGGTAATAAATCACAGCAGGGAGAGATGTCAGAAATGAAAAAGCATGAAAATGAAGAAGGGATGAAGAAAATGAATGGAGATAATTGTGAAACTGAAACAGCATTATCTGGACAGCCTTCCCTTTCAGATATAATTATGGAATACAAAAGTCATACTGTTAAGTAATCTTTTGCATTAAACTTCTTAAGGTCAGGTAAAAACTGACCTTTTTATTTTTTCGGATATGAATTTCGTAAAGCTAAACAGGATTACTCACCGGGATTTAGGTTACCTGATAGCCGGATTAACAATAATCTACGCAATATCAGGTATAGCTTTAAATCATAAAAACAACTGGAATCCTAATTACATAATCGACAACAGGGAATTTGTCTCTGACGTGAAAATCACAAGAGAGAACTTCAACAATGAAGCTGCAAGGGAAATCCTTAAAAACGCTAATATCAGTCAGGACTTTAAGACCTTCCATTTCCCCACCGGCGATAAGGTCACTATTTTTATTGAAGGTGGCTTTGTTCAGATGAATACTCTGACAGGGAAGGGCGTAATTGAAAGTATAAGCAGGAGGCCACTGTTTTATCAGATTAATTTCCTGCATTATAATCCCGGCAGATGGTGGAAATATTTCAGTGATATATTTTGTGTAGCGCTTATTACCGTCACAATAACGGGTTTATTTATTATAAAAGGGAAAAACGGGATAACAAGAAGGGGAGCGATCCTGACAATTATCGGGATCTTGCTCCCCCTATCATTTTTGATAATATATTGATTATCTGATGTTAAAATCAGAAACACATCAATACACTATACCTTCTTCAGGGCTTCAAGAACCCTTTCAGGGGTAAATGGCATATTGTATAATCTGGCGCCTGTGGCATCAAAAACAGCATTTGCGACAACGGCACCGATAGCAATAATTGCAGGTTCTCCACCTCCCTGCGGAGGCTGATTTTGCCTGTCGAGGATTACCGTTTCGATTTTTGGCAGCCATGTAAAACGAGGAATTGTATATGAATCGAATCCCCGGTCTTTAATATTGCCGCCTTCAAATTTCAATTCTTCAGCAAGAGTATAACCGAGTCCCATCATTATGCAGCCTTCCATCTGGATTGTTGCCCCCTGAGGATTCACACACAGCCCCATATCCTGAGCACATGCTACTCTGAGAACTGTAATTTTACCGGTGTTTTTATCCACTTTAACCTCCGCCATATGAGCAACAGATGCTCCTGCGTCGGTGCCAAGAGCAATTCCGATGCCTCTCCCGCTAGGCGTTTTTCCCGGTTTATATCCGAATTTATCGGCAACTGCTTTCAGGCAATCAAGAAGCTTTTGATCCTTCATGTTTTTAATACGGAATTCAAGCGGATCAATACCTGCTGCATTGGCCATGATATCTATCTGGACTTCACGGGCAAAAGTATTTGTGTTGTTGTTCGGGGCCCGCCAGGCGCCTGTACCGAACTGATGAACCTGGGTCCCGCCTCTTTTCTCATCGTGATGAGTTGTTTTAGAATTTGCAACATCATAGAGTGTCTCAGAACCTCTTGAACCTGAAAAATACAGATTATAATCCCAGAAGCTTATCATTCCCGATTTATCGATCCCCGATTTAATCTTAACAACTCCGGCCGGATGGAAAGTATCAAGGAAGAATTCCTCATCTCTGGTCCAGACCAGCATAACAGGCTTTCCGGACAACTTTGCGATTTTAGCAGCCTCTATACCTTGCTGATATTCGCCCTTGCCCCCGAAACCACCACCAACAAAGGGTGTAATAACCCTCACCTTGTCGGCAGGGAAGCCAAGCTCCCTCGTTAATCCGTCTTTTAATCCGAAAGGTGATTGGGTGGAAGCCCATACAGTCAGTTTGCCTCCTTCAATCTGTGCCAGTGCTGTATGAGTTTCAATAGCTGTATGAGCAAGATATGGATCGTGATATTCAGACTCAAAAACTTTCACTGATTGCTTACGTCCTGCTTCAATATCGCCAACAGACCTCAGCACACTGACAGACGCATCTGCTTTTAGCATAAAGTCGTAAATGGTTTTATCATTAACAGCAACATCATTGAAGGTGTATTCTGCCTTTATCTTAACAATAGCTTCATCCGCCTTATCGTGGTTTTCGTTTATCACTGCAATGAAATCCCCATCCCGTACCACCTTTGTGCCTTCTACTTTTTCAGCACCTGAAATATCCACTGATTTAAGTTTTGCAGCATGGGAAGGCGGCCTCAGAATACGTGCGAATACCATTCCCGGCAATTTCAGATCACCTGTATATTTTGCCTGACCCGTTACTTTCAGTACAGCATCGCTGTGAGTATATGATTTGCCTATATAATTAAATTTTGAATAATCTTCCATTACGGGCTTCACATCGAGAAATTTCTCAATTTTCTGACCCTTCGATAGTTGTCCGTAAGTCATAGTGCGAGCAGGATTCTTGCTATCTGTGATTATCCCGTCTTTTACTGCGAGTTGATTTACCGGAACTCCCCACTGTGTGGCCGCAAGCCCCAGAAGCACTCCTCTCGCCTCAGCGGTGGCAGTTCTCATAAACTGACCAAATACCCTTGTACTCAGTGATCCCCAGGTACCCTGATCATAGGGACAAAGATCCGTATCTCCCATCACCATCTTTATTTTCGACAATGAGACGCTGAGCTCGTCGGCCATCATTTGGGGAAGTGAGGTGATAATACCCTGGCCCATTTCAATCTTGCCAGTATAGCAGGTTACTGTACCGTCTTCTGCTATTCTCAGGAAGGCATTGTAATCCTTTGGAAGGCTTCTGCCCTGTTCAGCCGGCATAGCGATAGCCTCAACGGCGCTCCATGGTCTGAAAAAGATAATGATCCCACCGCCAAGGATTTTGAAGAAGTCCCTGCGCTCCATACCAACCGGCATATCGGCAGTCATCTCATCCGGATGCAAATGTTTTTCATTTTTCATAATTACTTCCCTCCTTTCATTTCTTTTGAAGCAGATTCAACAGCCTCCACGATACGCAGATGAGCGGCGCAACGACAAAGGTTATTTTCCATTCCATCCTTAATCTCCTGAGTGGTAGGCGATGGATTTTTCAGTAATAACCCTGTTGCGTTCATAATCATTCCCGGAGTACAGAACCCGCATTGCAGGGCATCAAATTCAACAAATGCCTTCTGTACAGGATGAAGATTGCCATTTGTAGCTAAACCTTCAATTGTCACAACATTTTTACCAGCAGCATCTCCAGCAGATAACTGACATGACCTGACAGGTTCATTATTTATAAGAACTGTACAGGCCCCGCAAAAGCCTGTACCACAGCCAAATTTGGTACCGGTAAGGCCAAAATGATTCCTCAGGACCCAGAGAAGGGTCTGTGTGGGATCTATTTTAGCTTCTGTGTCTTTCCCGTTCAATTTGAACTTAATTGTCTCGTCCATAGTTATGATATTTGATTAATTGCCTTTTTATAAACTGAATAAGTATCAAAATCCCTGAGGATACCGGGATCATTTACTGCTAGTTCAAGGACATCTTTTGAAAATTTATATGATAATGACCTTAGACCAACAGCAGGGTTAAGCTTTTCAATCTCATCTCTGTACTTATTGTCAATGAGCAGCGGGTGTCCTCGCCGGTTATGATAAACAGGAATAACTATCCCTTTTCCGGTTGCATTGTATGCATCTATAACAGAATCAGATGTTGATGAAGTAATTAATGGCTGATCACCCTGGAAGATCAGAACCGCTCTGAGTCCAACTGGTATATTTCTTAATCCGCATTTTACAGAAGAGAGCATACCATCCTTGTAATTTTCATTATAACAATAATTTACTGATTTGGTTCTTATCAGTCCCTCTATTTCATTACCTGAAGAGCCGAGTACAACAAGTATCCTGTCAGCATTAGAACCAAGAACATTTGAAATCACAGTCTCAATCATTGTAGATCCTTTGAACGGAAGCAACATTTTCGGTGTTCCCATTCTTTTCGATTCACCTGCTGCAAGAATGATGGCCCAGATTTGTGACATTATAAGCTTTAATAAACTATCCTGAAATTATTTTCATAAAACTTTGCAGGGAAGAAGCCGGAATTATTTCATACCGTTTCTTACCTGAATAAGCTGGGCGGCAATGCTGATTGCGATCTCCTCAACCGTTTTTGATTTAATGTCGATTCCGATTGGTGTATAGATTGAATTCCATTGTCCTTCTGTTGCCCAGCCTTTCCCAATAAATGAAGCCTTCATTGCTCCGACCTTGTTTTTACTGCCTATCATTCCAATATAAGCAAGGTGAGTACCGATACAGGGCTTAAGCGCCTCCGCATCATCCTTATGTCCCCTTGTAACAATAACAATATAGGTATCGTAGCTTTTCTTTATTGCCTCAATTTTTTCTCCTATATTTCCGACAATAATATGATCAGCTTCAGGGATATTAACTTGATTAGCATATTCTTCACGATCATCAATAACAGTTACCTCAAAATCTATCATATCTGCCAGATGAGCCAGTGATTTGCCAATATGTCCCGCTCCGGCTATCACCAGATGAGCCGGAGGAAACACAGGTTCAAGATAAAATCTGGAAACAGGTTCTTTTTCCTCCACAGACAGATCCAATTGTCTGTAGTCGAATGGATCTTTCCCAGCTATCATGTCAAGAGCTACCGGTTCTATTTCTTTTCTGAACTCTTCAGGGATATCGGGAAAATACTGAGAGCTCATCCAATAACGGTTAACAAGTACCATATCGTCTGAGAACCTGTTCACCATAGTAATCAGAACACCTGGAATCCTGTCGGAAAGTGATAATTTTAGCTGTTCTGCCACTGATATAAAGTTCTGCAGGTTAGCGTCAATGAGTACAGTAATCTGTCCTCCACAGATAGCCTCCTCTTTTTTCGAAATATCATTTGCAAGCTCGAATGTAAACTGGCCCGATTTCTTTGTTAATATAGCNTCCCTGGCAAGTTTATCAACTCTTCCTTCAACAACTCCGCCACCAACAGTTCCCGTAATAAGTCCGCTTCTCCCGAAAAGTGCTGAGCTTCCCGGTTTCTGGGGTGTTGAACCATGAGTCATGGTCACTGTCGCAAGGACAAGGCTGGAAATATCATCCTTATGATCGAGAATCTGGAGATAGATGTTTTTCATTTTCCTGCTTCTTGTTAATTACCCCTACCTTATATTCTTTACCTGACAGTATTACGACAGGTGAAAATTGCAGCACTTTTATTCCACCTCAACAAATTTATTCAAATTGATTTAATATTCATAATTTTATCGCTGACTGATTATCCTTCTCCTTTTGTTATATAATTTAATCAAAAATACAAAAACTGAACATTATGAAACCTTCTTTAAAAAGATTCTCAATCCTCCTGCCTTCAGTAATACTTTGCCTCATAACATGTAAATCACCGGTAAGTAAGAATACCGTTAAACCAGGCGATAACCGGTGGATCGAGGAATTGACAATCAGCCAGCTTCAGCAGGGATATAAGGACGGTAAATACCTGGTAAAAGATATTGTCAGGATATATATGGATCGTATTATGGAACTTGATAAAAATGGTCCGCAATTAAACTCCATCATCGAAGTAAATCCCGATGCACTAAATATTGCAGATGAGGTTGACAAAGCAATTTCATCGGGTAAGCCCCTAGGAAAGTTATTTGGCGTNCCTGTTATCCTGAAAGACAATATCGATACCCACGACCTTATGCCAACAACTGCAGGTGCAACAGTCTTAAGGAATTCGTTTCCAAAGACCGACAGTTACATTGCGAAAAAATTAAGGGAGGCTGGCGCTGTAATTATCGCGAAATCAAATCTCAGTGAATGGGCTAATTTCAGGGCAAAGATGTCGTCAAGCGGCTGGAGCGGAGTTGGCGGTCAGACAAAGAATCCTTATGTACTTGACAGAAATCCATGCGGCTCAAGCTCAGGTTCCGGAGTCGCAGTTTCTGCCAACCTTTGTATGTTTGCTATAGGTACCGAAACAAACGGATCGATAGTATGCCCCTCAAACAATAACGGAATAGTAGGCATTAAGCCAACGGTGGGTCTTTTAAGCCGGTCGGGCATTGTTCCTATTTCCTTTACCCAGGATACACCGGGCCCTATGGGAAGAACAGTAGAAGACGCAGCGATTGCCCTCGGAGCGATGACTGGAATAGATTCAAGTGATTCCAAAACTCTCGCATCGCAGGGAAAATATTTTTCAGACTACACAAAATTCCTGAAAAAAGACGAACTTAAAGGTAAAAGGATCGGTCTGCTCAAAAGCGCAATGGGATTCTCTGATAAAGTTGACACGCTAATGAATAAAGCAATCGCATACCTTAAAGCGAGTGGCTCAGAGATTGTTGAGATTGAGTTTCCAAAAACAGTAAATTATGAAGATGCCTCATATACCGTTCTGCTTTATGAATTTAAAGATGGGCTGAATAAGTACTTTGCCGGGCTTGGCAGTGATGCCCCTGTTAAGGATCTTAAGGGATTAATTGAATTTAATAAAAAAGACAGTATCGAGCTCAGGTATTTTGATCAGAGTATTCTTGAACAGGCTGAAAGGAAAAGTGATCTTAATTCAGATGAATACAGGAAGGCTCTTGCACTAATGACAAAGGCTACCAGGGAAGATGGCATTGACAGAGTTATGAACGCCGGTAAATTAGATGCCATTATAGCGCCAACCGGATCTCCTGCCTGGAAAACGGATCTGATCATTGGTGATCATTTTACAGGAGGGAGCTCATCGCTTGCAGCAATATCAGGATATCCCGCAATAACAGTTCCTATGGGATTCATTGATGACATGCCCGTTAATATTACTTTCTTCGGAAAAGCGTGGAATGAACCTCTTCTGCTAGGGATAGCCTACAGCTATGAGCAGGGGACCAAACACAGGAAAGCACCAAAATATAAGATTTCAGACTGATTAGTTACCCCCAAACCCCCTGAAGGGGGCTTAAAAAAGGTAAGTTCTCATACCCCCTATAGGGGGCAGGGGGTAAATGACAAGAAAAGACACCCATCCAAGAAATGTTTATGAAGAATATTATAGATAATGGACCGGTCTTTATTTTTTTTCTTCTTCCTTATGTTCAGCTCCAGGTTTATCACTCTCATCCTCCAAACGTGAAGCTTTTTTGAATTCTTTCATACCCTGACCGATACCCTTCATAAGTTCCGGAATTTTCCTTCCGCCAAAAAGAAGTACTACAACAAGTAATATCAGAATAATCTCAGTAGCTCCTAAATTTCCCATCTTTTCAA
>JGI20214J51088_10002746_pt1 | contig 11644 bp, 6 predicted proteins | sample WetSurMetagenome_FD_51088 | JGI IMG/M metagenome (IMG submission 51088)
CTCACGGCAACCACCTCCACCTTCATCGGCAACTCGGGTGGCGCGATAGAAGTGTACAGTGGCGACCTGCACCTGAACCGGTTTTACAACAATGCCGGGACAACGGTCTATTGCCCGTACAGCACGACCATGATCGAGGCCCAGAACAACTGGTGGGGCACGAACAGCAATCCCTCGGTATACAAATACGGAAATGTCACCTATTCCCCGTGGCTGCAGCTCTGCGCAACTGCNGCTCCNCCGGTCATCAATCTTGGCGATACCTCCGCTATCCGGGCAAACCTGACGTTCAACAACGCGAGCATCGATACATCTGCTCTCGGTTATGTACCGGATGCTATCCCGTTCGCATATGCGGTCACGGCCGGCAGCGGCAGTGTCGTGCCGATATCCGGCGGATCCCTGTCGGGGAAAAACGAGACCCTGTTCTCTCCGGCCGATATGGGGATCTCGACCATCCGGACAACCGTTGACGGGCAGAGCGTGTACACCGATGTCATTGTCCCGGTCCTTGCCTCATTCGCGGGTGCGCCCGTTGCCGGGCCGGCCCCCCATACCGTGCAGTTCAACGACACCTCCGGCAGCAGCACGCTGCTATCGTGGAACTGGAGTTTCGGAGACGGGAGCTGGTTCAATACAACGGACAACCTGCAGCGGAACGCAAGCTACACATACCCCTTCCCCGGGACATATACCGTATCCCTGACCATTTCCGATGCAGCGACCAGCGACACGTCCACGCGGACAAATTATATCACGGTTCTCATCCCGCCCCCGTCTGTNACGGGAATCACGCCGGGAACNGGTGTCAATGCGACAACCGTCAGCATCACGAACCTTTCCGGTTCCTACTTCAATACCACCCATATGCCGGTTAACGTCAGACTGAACCGGACCGGCTTTACAGATATTACAGCGGACGATGTCACGGTCATCGACACCACGAACATTACCTGCACGTTTGATCTTACCGGGCGACAGGCCGGCCCCTGGAATGTGGTGGTGACAAACCCGGACAACCAGGAGGGCATGCTTGCAGGCGGGTTCGAAATCCAGACCACCACGCCATCGGTCACCAGTATCGACCCGACGAGCGGTTTCAACAGCTCGACCGTGGACATCACGAATCTTGCAGGCGATGGCTTCTGGACCGGTAGCAGCACAACGGACGTGGTCCTGCGCCGGGGCGGGTATACAGACATCGGGGGGTCCGTTGTCACTGTCCTTTCACCAACGCAGATCGCCTGCACGTTCGATCTCACCGGGCATGCGGCCGGTCCCTGGGATGTCGTTGTCACCAACCCGGATGGCAAGACCGCGACACTGCCGGCTGCATTCGAGATCAAGCCACCAATCCCATCAGTGACGGCCATCACACCGGCATCTGGTGTGAATACCACGACTGTCAGCATCACGAACCTTGCCGGATCAGGGTTCTGGCCCGGGAGTACAACCGTTGTCACTCTCAACCGGACCGGCTACCCGGATACCATCGCAGCTGGCGATATTATGGTTATTGACAGCACGCACATCACCTGCACCTTTGACCTGACCGGGCAGCAAGCCGGCCCCTGGAATGTTGTCGTCACCAACCCTGACGGGCAGGTTGCGATGCTCACCAACGGCTTCTGGATCCAGACACCGGGGCCGGGAATTACCAGTATCACCCCGGCGACCGGTATCAACACAACAACCGTCAGTATCACGCACCTTGCCGGTTCCTATTTCAACACCACCCATACACCGGTTAGCGTCAGGCTGAACCGGACCGGTTTTACAGATATCACAGCGGACGATATCGCGGTCATAGACACCACGAACATTACCTGCACCTTCGACCTCACCGGGCGACAGGCCGGCCCCTGGAACGTGGTGGTGACAAATCCGGACAATCAGGAGGGTATGCTTGCCGGGGGGTTCGAAATCCAGACCACCACGCCATCAGTCACCAGTATCGATCCGACCACCGGGTTCAACAGCTCCAGCCTGGAGAGCATGACCATTGACGGTTCCGGGTTCTGGCCCGGCAGCAGCACAACGGGCGTAGTCCTGCGCCGGAGCGGGTTCACGGATATCGATGGAACCAATGTTACTGTCCTTTCGCCAGCGCAGATCACCTGCACGTTCGATCTCACCGGGCATGCAGCGGGCCCCTGGGATGTCGTCGTCACCAACCCGGATGGCAAGTCAGCGACATCGCCGACCTCGTTTGAGATCTTTCCGCCCGTGCCGGCGGTCACCGGCATCACTCCGTCGTACGGTGTCAACATTACCACGATCGACATCACGAACCTTGCCGGTTCCGGCTTCTGGCCGGGCAGCCTTACGGACGTGATCCTGAACGGGACCGGCTATGCGGATATCACGGCAACAGATGTAACGGTTGTTGACGGCAAGACCATCACCTGCAGGTTCAATATCGCCGGGGAACTGGAAGGCTTCCGGAATGTCGTGGTCACCAACCCGGACGGGCAGGTGGCGATGCTCACAAACGGCTTCAGGATCCGGGCACCGGGCCCGGTTATCAGCTCAATCACCCCGGCGTATGGTGTCAACGTTACCACGATCGACATCACGAACCTTGACGGTTCCGGTTTCTGGACCACCGGTACCACGAATGTCTTCCTCAACCGGACCGGCCATACGGACATTGCGGCAACCGATGTCACGGTTGTTGACGGTACGACCATTACCTGCAGGTTCAATATCGCCGGGCAGGAAGAAGGGCTCTGGAACGTCGTGGTCACCAACCCGGATGGGCAGGTTGCGATGCTCACAAACGGCTTCAGGATCCGGGCACCGGCGCCAGTAGTTACCGCGATCACCCCGGCATCCGGTGTCAACAGTACCACGGTCAGCATCACGAACCTTGCCGGTTCCGGTTTCTGGACCAGTGGTACCACGAATATCTTCCTCAACCGGACCGGCTCTCCGGATACCATCGTGGCTGGCGATATCATGGTTATCGACAGCACGCATATCGCCTGCACCTTCGACCTGACCGGGCAGGAAGCCGGTCTCCGGAACATCGTGGTCACCAACCCGGACGGACAGGACGCGATGCTCGCAGACGGGTTTACCATCCTGATACCGGGCCCGGGAATCACCGGAATGACCCCGTCAAGCGGTTATAACACGAGTGTCATCAACATCACCCGCCTTGCCGGTACCGACTTCTGGACGACCGGTACAACCGTTGTCTTCCTGAACCGGACAGGCTCTGTGGACATCGTGGCAACCAATGTCACCGTTATCGACAGGACAAGTATCACCTGCCTGCTGGACCTTACCNGGCAGGATGTCGGCCTCTGGAATGTTGTNGTCATCAACCCTGACGGGCAGGAGATTTTGCTTGCAAACGGCTTCAGGATAAAACAGGTGGAGGTGCTGACACCCACCCCGGAAGCCACGCTGGACACGTCCGACAATGACGATGGATTCCCCACCAGTACCCCGACTGAGACCATCATTCTGCCAACAACGGCTTCCCTGTCAAATATCACGGAGAATGTCACCGTGAATATCGGGGGGTCTTCCGCGTTCAGCCGGGCGGTTGTGAGCGGCACGGGGATCACCGGCCTTATCGTGACCGGGTTTGTCAGGAGCACACCGGATGACAGCTCCCTGCCCCCGGGGACCGTGTACCAGTATACCGACCTTGTACCTGCACGGTTCAACACCATCAGGTCTGCAGAGATCTCCTTCTCCCTGCCGCAGGAATGGCTTGATGAACAGAAGATCGCACCGGGCAGTATTGTCCTTTATCGCCGCAGTGCCGGCAGCTGGAATGCCCTGTCGACGCACGTTCTGAATACCAAAGACGGGACCGTGAACTACGCCGCAGTGTCCCCCGGCTTCTCGCTCTTCGCAATTGCCGGGACACCTGCGGATGCGACACCGGTCACCGTTACGACAACAAAGGAAATTATGAACAGGGTTGTGCAGGAGCAGCCACCGGCGCCGGCTGTCGCCATGGACGTCCCGGTCACAACACAGACCACCGCCCCGCCGGCTCCCGCAGTACCGGCCGGCTCCTCCGCGTTCCCGGTTGTNCCGGTGCTCGTGGTCCTGGGCTGTGCCGGGCTCATTGGCGGCGGCTGGTATGTCCGGCGCTGGTGGATCCGCCGGCAGAATCCGGCACTGTTTGCGGAATATGAGTAACCCGCAGTGCAGGGACCGGGAATTTTCTTTTTCAGGTATTCCGGCATCCGTATCCTGACGGGAATACTACCAGAAAGCAATTCATTTTAAAATTTTCATATCAGTTTCTGCATAGAATACTACCGGATTAAGTTCGTTATATTTAAGAATGAACAGATTATACCGGACTAAATCATCTGCCAGGAAGTTTCCAATGCATCGCACCATTCACACCAGGGTGAGGTCAGATGAAATGATCCGCCCGTTCAGATCGTATGTACTCATCTGCATCGCCATCGCTCTCCTTGCCGCATCAGCCGGACCGGCATCTGCTGATTCAGTCCCGCAGGTCACCGGGATCTCTCCCTCCGGAGGACCCATGGCCGGGGGTACAAATGTAACCATCACAGGATCCGGGTTTTCCGGCGCAACAAACGTCCAGTTCGGGGTGATATCCGGAACGGGTCTGAACATTGTCAATGACAGCCGTCTCACGGTCGTCTCACCACCCCATTCAGCCGGGACGGTTGCCGTTTCAGTCACCGGCGCTTCCGGGGCCAGAAGTGCCGAGAATCCCTACTCCATGTTCCAGTATGAAGAAGTATCGTTCCCCAGAGTATCCGCGGTCTCACCCTCCTCCGGGCCAATCACCGGGGACACGGTTGTCACCATCACGGGATCCGGGTTTACCGGGGCAGAGAGCGTCCGGTTCGGTGAGGTATATGCGTGGGATATAGACGTTATCGATGACAGCCATCTCACGGCCAGAACACCGCAGGGTTCGCCGGGACTGGTATCGATTGTCGTGAAAAATTCCGTCGGGACCGGAGTCCCTTCGGAACGACCTGCCATGTTCATGTATGAATTCCCGTTCCCGAAACTGGCCACTATCTCTCCTTTATCGGGTTCAACTGCCGGAGGTACTCTTGTTACGGTCATGGGATCCGGGCTTTCGGGCGCAACGGGCGTCAGGTTCGGGGGAATATCCGGGACCGGCCTGACCGTTATCGATGACAGCCATCTCACGATCGTCTCGCCGCCAAATCCCGCCGGGACTGTTGGCCTGTCAGTCATCAATCCCGAGCATGCCGGGAACTCTGCGGGATCGGCTGCCGTGTTCCGCTATGACGTTCCGGTCCCCAGACTGTCGAATATCTCACCCTCATCTGGTCCTACCACCGGGGGAACAGTTGTTACCATCACGGGATCCGGGTTTACCGGCACAAAATCCGTCCAGTTCGGGGGGAAGAACGGGACCAACCTGACCGTTATCGATGACAGCCATCTTATTGTCATGACCCCGGCATTTTCTCCCGGATCATTCCCAATCTCAATTACCAGTGCCATCGGGGCCGGGGGCTCCCTGGGACCATCTACCATGTTCCGGTATGAATTTCCTCCATCCCCAACACCACCTGCAATGAAAACTGATGCACCGGGGCGTGAAGGGAATCCTCAGGGATCGTTCCCGGCAACATCCTTGGCGCTGCCCGCAACAACCGCCACGGCCCCATCGGCGACAATGCATACTCCGGGATTCGAAGCAGTTTTTGCCCTTGCTGCGCTGGGGGCCATCATCCTGATCAGAAAAACCATACCCTGATTTTTTTATTACCACGATGGCCATATCCATGGCATCAGGTTCATGATCGCTGCCGCAGGGATTGCCGGGGCTGGCAGCACCAGCCCGCCCGGTACTTCTGCCAGTTACATCACTTTTGAGAAATTCCAGGGAGTTGATGCACCACTGAAGGATATTTCTATGAAGAATTTAACGGATCGGATAAATTAATGCTCCGGGAAATCCCTCTTCCGGTATCGGGATCTTTTCCCGGGATTGACAGAGGTTTGGATTGTGATGCATGGTAGTGTTTTAACAAGAGCGGGGATCGGCGGGGAGCGATCCTGGATGGTATTCTGGATCGTTCTTGTTTTCCTGCTGGCGGTTCCGGCCGCTGAGGCCGGCCCGCAAGTGATCGTTGATTTTTCAGCAAGACCCACGTCCGGCTCTGCGCCGCTGACGGTATCGTTCAAGGACCTGTCTGCCGGCCACCCTGCCGGGTGGGCGTGGTATTTCGGTGACGAAACCTACACGGCGCCCTGGACACTCGAAAATCCACGGTCCGCATGGGTGGGACGAGACGCATTTGCGAGCGCAGCAACACCGGATGGCAGTATNGTGCTGATGGGGGGCGGTGTCGGGTATAACCCGGATTTTTACCTGCTGAACGATGCGTGGCGGTCCACTGATTACGGTAAAACCTGGACACGGGTGAATGCCAGTTGCGAGTGGTCGCCACGGGCAGACTTCACTGCCGTGGCAATGCCGGATAACAGCATCGTCCTGATGGGCGGCAGGGATACCCTGTATCGCAATGATACATGGAGATCGAGGACTCATGGGGCAACATGGACCCGGATGACCAGCCAGGCAGCATGGCCTTCACGGTCGCGGTTCAGCACCGTTGCACTGCCGGATGGCAGCATCGTACTGACCGGCGGATGGTTCAACAACGTCTCATGGGCATACAACGACACGTGGAGGTCCACCGATTACGGCGCTACATGGACACGGATGAACGCCAGTTCCGGGTGGCCATGGCGGTTACTGCATACCAGTGTGGCGATGCCGGATGGCAGCATCATCGTTATGGGAGGTACAACACCGGAAATTCCCCATATCACGTTGAACGATACGTGGCGATCCACCGATCTCGGGGCCACGTGGACCCTGATGAATGCCAGTTCCGGCTGGGCTGCACGACAAGGGCTCAGTGGTGTGGCAATGCCGGATAACAGCATCGTTATCACCGGGGGGTGGCGTGGAGGTGGTGTGGGATATAACGATACGTGGCGATCCACCGATTACGGCAGAACATGGACACTTGTCAATGCGAGTTCGGGCTGGGAGAAAAGGAGTAGTCAGGAATATGTAGCAATGCCGGACAGCAGTATCGTCATGATCGGGGGTATCATCGGGCTGGATCAGAAGAACGATACCTGGCGGTTTGCACCTGCCGGTTCAACACTCCAGAACCCCCAGCACACCTACACCCGTACCGGATGGTACCCGGTCGCCCTGCAGGCCTATAACGACGGGATGTACAACAGCACGCGCAAGAAGACTGGATACATCGTGGTGAACTGGCCGTTTACCAGAAGCAGCACCAGCGGGGGATTTGGTCTGCCGACCCTGATACCCGTTCGCTGACGACAGCCGTGAAAACAGGAAGGGCCGGATAACGGGTGAGATCCGGTTCCTGTGACAAAAAGGAACAGTCCCGGAATGTGAAACAATGGCCGTGATCGGCCCCCCCGGGGCTCTCCAGTACCCGCAGGTAAAGGCACGCTGGGAATCCAGTCCTTTTTCCCGTTCCGGACCGGACATGACAGAATCTGATACCCAGAGAAGAGCATAAAAGGGAGAATATGAAATTAAAGAGTATGAGATCTGTTCTTCTTTTATTCTTCATCTGCGTTATTATTGCCGGGACGGCCACGGCATATGGCAATAGTGTAACCGAAAAAATGAGTGCCACATGTACTGAAGATACTTTCGCGGCTCAGCCGGGGGTCAGTGTCATTGCTATCGTTTACACATCCGGGCACGGGAATACCTATATTGACGGGTTAACCCTGGTACCGGACAGTACTGCCCAGGTCAGTGGATATGACGCGAACTGGTATGTGGCCACCCCGGGCACGCATTCAATCTTAATCACCGGCAGCGGATATATCAATTTTATATCAGATACGCAGGTCTGTAAAGGCAAGGTAAGCTACGTGTATTACGATCAGGAATCACACCGTGCACTGGGAACGACACCCAAGGAAACAACGATAACGACGGTTCCAACCACGACGGCTGTGCCGACTACAACACCATTGGACGGGCAGTCCACGGACTATGGGGCAATAAAGGGTGCTCTTGGCACGAAAGCTCCCCCGGGTACTTACGGGTCGTTGTCAGTATCCACCGACCCGAACGGTGCAACGATCTATATCGACGGGGTCCAGCTGGGCATCAGCCCGGCCACCCTCCCCGGCCTCTCTGCCGGAACCCATACATTGCTCCTGAAAATGGACGGGTACCAGGATCTCTCCCTCCCGGTCGTCATCTCTGCAGGAACAACCCATTCCTACTCCTCGGCCATGTTAAAGAGCGGAACGGCACCGGGTGTCACGGCTGGAACAACCACGACAAGGAAAAGCAGCGCGCCCGGGTTTGTGGCCGCGTTTGCAGCATGTATTGTGGGCGGACTCCTCCTTGTCCGGAAAACCAGACCCTGATTTTTTCTGCGATTCTCCTGCACTGCGGGATGGGAAAAACGCCCGCAACCGGTTATGAAAAATTAAAAAGGATTGGATTGTACAGTTGAGTATGAATTTCAGGAATCTCCTTTTAGTATTTTTACTCTGTGTAGCCGCAGTGCCGGCAATGATCGCAGACAGCAATTACATGGGTGGGGATATCGTGCTTGGCGGCGCCGGCCCCAGACAGGTCACCCAGGTCACATTAGCAATCACGGAAGCAACAACCGCAGCAGTCCCCGTCCAGGCACAGCAGGCAACCGGGTCACTCTCCGTTACAACATCTCCCGCAGGTGCAACGATCATCATTGACGGCACCCAGAGGGGTGTTTCCCCGGCCACCATCCCCGGCCTCTCTGCCGGGAGCCACGCGCTGCTCCTGAAAATGAACGGGTACCAGGATCTCTCCACACCGGTTACCGTCACCGCAGGACAGACGCAGACCTATACCACCGGCCTGTCACCCGTCGCAGCAGCGGCCGCTGCAACACCGGCCCTTCCCCGGAACAAGACGCCGGGCTTCGAAGCCGTCTTCGGGATTGCAGCACTCGGTGCAGTACTCGTTATCCGGAAGAGTACCCGCTGATTTTTTCACTCCCTTTTTTCCCGTCCGTTTCCCGCCAGATCATCCACAAACCCATTATACCGGCATAAGGTAACCGGTTGCAGATACGAGCATGAAAACAGGTTTCTGGTTCCGGCTGCTGCTCATCAGCAGTATTATCACAGGCTGCCTTGTCGGGGCAGCGGGGGCAGCAATCCTCGGGACTGACTGGAAGGAACGGGCACCCGAGGAAGGGCCCTATCTTGGCATCACGATAACACCGGACGCCTCGCTTATCTATGCCGGGGGCAGCGTGATCTACGTCCGTTCATGGGACAAGGAGATTCACTGGGGTAACACGCCGGCCCGGCTGGCGGCCCTGAGCTATGATGGAAAACGTGTGGTCCTTGGCGTGGGGAACAAGCTTTCTGTCCTCGACAACAAGGGTGTCGAGAACTGGTCACGGAACATGGACGGCTATGTCAAAGCCGTTGCGATCTCGCCGAACGGGTCGTTTATCATATCGGCCGATGACAAAGGGAACTATGTTTCCTGGAGCAGGGACGGCGACATGATCGCCCGTCTGAAGAACCAGACGGCAAATGCGATTGCATATGCTCCCACCGGCAATCTCGTGGTTGTCGCAACCGATAAGGGACTGCGTTTTTACAACCGCAAACTGGAACTGATCTGGTATGACACCCGTACCGAGAGCCGGGATGAATTCATCGCCATCTCGGGGGACGGTTCAACGGTCATTACCGCCGGCAATAACCAGGTGGCGTCCTATTCCAGCGACGGTACGCTCAACTGGAGAAAAGAGATAACAAAAGACCCCATCATCGATATGGATTGTTCGTTTGACTGTTCTGCGATCATTGTCGGCGGACAGGACAAGGAGGTCGTGGCCATCGACCGGTCCGGTACGGTGCGCTGGAGATACGATACAGGACAATGGGTCAATGCGGTCAGTGCATCCCGGGACGCATCGGTAATCGCTGCCGGGGGCATCGGCCGCACGNTGTATGTCTTTGANCGGAGCGGNACGCTCCTCATCTCAAAGAAGACCGANGCCATCATCCAGCCGCGCTCNATTGCGGTCAGCAGCGACGGGAGAAAGATCGTTGTCGCCGACCAGATGAACCTGTACGGGTTCTCCATGATCGGGGACGCAGTAGCTCCCGATGTACCCGTGACCTACACCCAGGCGCCGCTCAACCCGGTGCCCACAACCAACCCGACACCGGTGCCGACAACAACGGTGACCACGACTGCACCATCCCCGGTTGTGCCAACAATAACCGTACCTGTCAAACCAACAACGTATTCACCGGTAAATCCGCTCATCCTGCTCCCGGCCCTGGGCGGAGCGTTCCTTCTCACCCGCAGGAAGTACTAAACCGACAGTACATGTAACCTTTTTTTGGACGATTGAATAAAAAAGAAGAGAGATTCAGGCTTCCCTTTTAAACTCCCCGGTATAAATGAAGGTTGCAAGCGCCACAATTCCCGCCAGCACGAAAATCAGAATTACAATCGTCAGGCCACCACTGACAATCATGGGATATGCACTGAATATCAGCAAGCCAACCGTGAGAAACACCAGAATAGTGTTCATGTAACGAAGTCCCTGTTCCATACGTAATGATTTTTTATGTACGATATAAAAGTTTTGGATAAAAGGGAAATCGTTTGCGTTTTTTCATGAAAACCGGATTTTCAAAAGAATTTGATCCGGGAAACACCGATCCTGACGTAGCCAAACGGCATGTGCACCTTGTCGCCGTACACCTGTTTCAGGAGGTTGACATACCGGTCGTCTTCAGCCATCAGGTAATCGAACGTCCCGTCCGCCGACACGACTGACATCCTGAATTCGGTGTAATCCATATCGCCCGAGCCGGTGTCCTTCAGTTTCATGTTGATGGCAGTGATCCGTGCATTCTCAACCGACAGGTTCCCNGGCGTTTCCGCAAGCGTCATGTCGGGATTCATGGTCTCGTAGCGGATCGCGTACCGGAACTGGGCAGAGAGCTGGTCCTTCATGATCCCGAAGAAACCCTTGCCTTCAGCCTTGGCTTTGGCCTGCGCTTCCGCTACTGCCGCGTTTATCATGGCAGCAGTCATCTGGACCATGATCATGCGCCGGGTAGTGACCACAATATTCCACGTGTCCCACGATGCGCCGAGAAACTTGACCTTCCGGGCATTGGCAATGACGCCGATAACCTCTTCCCCACCCGCTACCGGGGGGACGGGCCGAAAGGAAGAGTCACCACCACCGGAGGGGGCGGTATTGACTGCTGCGCCGCAACCACCGCAGAATTTCGTTGTAGCAGATATTGCTGCACCGCAACTGCCGCAGAACTTTCCTGCCGGGGGAGCAGCAGGGGGTGCTGCAGGCGCCGGGACTGCCGGGCGCGCTGCCACCAGGGGAGACCCGCAGATACCGCAGAACTTCTCCGACCCTGAAGCCGGGCTGCCACACGAGGAGCAGACATACCCCCCGGGGACAGCAGCTGAGGGGGCTGGCGGAGGTGCCTGGTACACCGGTGCAGGTGCCGCGTACGCTGCCGGTGCTGCGACAGGGTTGTCCGGGACTTTCACAAGACACTTACTGCAGAATTTGTCACCCGGATTGATCGGGTT
>JGI20214J51088_10002747_pt1 | contig 11641 bp, 7 predicted proteins | sample WetSurMetagenome_FD_51088 | JGI IMG/M metagenome (IMG submission 51088)
CCGTTCTCCCCCTTTGTAAAAGGGGGATTAAGGGGGATTTTTTGGTTATTTATGCCTTCGTAGTATCTTTATTCTCTATTCACGGTTCCTTCGCCAGCGGATGTGCCGCCAGATATACCCTTTTCGCCTGAGCTTTGCTGACATGTGTATATACCTGGGTGGTAGACAGGCTGGCATGTCCCAAAAGCTCCTGGACCACACGCAGGTCGGCATCACCGTCCAGCAGGTGAGTGGCAAAGGTATGCCTTAATAGATGAGGATAAATCCTTTTTTCGAAACCGGCTTTTTGGGCACAGGCGTCAATGATCTTCTGTACCCGGCGTGCCGGGATGCGGCGGCCCAGACGGTTAATAAATACCGCCTCGCTGGTTTTATCACCCAGGAGTTTGCGGCGGCCGTCATTCATATAATGCTGTAGTGCGTTGATCGCCGGCACGCCCATCAGTGTGATGCGCTCCTTGGAGCCTTTACCGATGACTCTGATCTCCCTGGCCTCCATGTCGATCCTACCGGTATTCAGGCTGACAAGTTCACTGACCCGCAATCCGGAGGCGTACAGAAGCTCCAGGATAGCACGGTTGCGTTGTCCCTGTGGTGTCGATAGATCAGGTGCATTCAGGAGCAGTTCCACTTCACTGATAGTCAGGAAAGAAGGTAATCTTCTGTCCAGCTTTGGGGAGGCAATAGTAGCTACCGGGTTCGATTGTATCATTTCCTCGCGGACCAGATATTTATAGAACGACCGGATCGCCGACATCTTGCGGGCAATACTGCTTTTTTGGATACCTTCCTTCATCAGGAAAGACAGGTAACCGCGGACTAAATACTTATCGGCATGTTCCAGCGAAATGATATTTTTGCTGCTTAAAAACCGGAAATAATCACGCAAGTCGGTAGTATAGTTTCGGATAGTATACGCCGAGGCATTTTTCTCTGCCTGAAGATAATGGACGAAACTATTGACGACTTCCTGCATATAGCCCTATTATGGCAGATTTTATATAAGCTTCAAAGCCTGTGCCATGTCTTAGTCCTCTCTCCCCCATTTGTCCTTCTCCTGAAGGAGCGTGGGAGAGAGCTAGAGAGAGGGGGGATTCCCTCCCCCTTTTTTCAAAGGGGGACTAAGGGGATTTTTCGGAATACCTTACGCCGCTTTTATTTCTTCCTTCGGTGCGTTTGCTTCGGCGGGCTCTTTATCTTTATCTCCGGGTATCTTTCCGGAGTAATCGCCTTTAATACATTTCACATATTTCCCGCGTGCCTGAACGAGGAGACCGCCGCACTTCGGACACGGTTGGGGTATCGGTTTCATGCCGGTGGCAAATTTACATGTCGGGTAGTTGCTGCATCCATAGAATGTCTTGCCCTTCTTGCTCTTTCGCTCGATCAAATCCCCGGCACACTCAGGGCACTTGATCCCGATAGCCGTCTTGATCGACTGTGTATACCGGCATTCCGGATAGCCGGTGCAGGCCATGAATTTCCCGAAACGGCCTTCCTTAATAACGATCGGTTTACCACATTTCGGACAGTTTTCACCGGTAGCGATCTCAGGCATTTTAACTTTCTCAATTTCCTTGGCCTTTTCTACCGTCTTTTCGAAAGGTGTATAAAAGTCTCTGATGACCTCCACCCAATCACGTTTTTCAGTGGCAATTTCATCAAGCTCATTCTCCATTTTAGCAGTGAACTTGATATTCACTATGTCCGGGAAGTTTTGCCCGAGCAAGTCGTTAACAATACAGCCCAGTTCGGTAGGCTTAAATACCCCGGCTGATTTAGTCACATAATCACGGTCCTGAATCGTAGAAATAATCGGGGCATATGTGCTGGGACGTCCTATACCGTTTTGCTCCAGTATCTTGATCAGCGTGGCTTCGGTAAAACGGGAAGGCGGCTGAGTGAACCGCTGTTCCGGGAAAAGACCGATAAGGTCCAAAGCATCTCCCTTTGCCAGCGTACCGATAACCGGATTTTTCTTTTCGTCCTCTTCCGCCTCGTCCCTGCCCTCGATATACAGNGTCATAAATCCAGGAAATTTCAGGATAGAACTGGTAGTCCGGAAGATATAAGCCTTCGCACCTGCCGCTTTGATATCCACGGTAGTATTATCGAACTGAGCCGCCGTCATCTGGCTGGCTACCATGCGCTGCCATACCAGTTGATATAGTTTGAACTGGTTGACATTCAAGTATTGTTTGATTGCTGCCGGCTCTCTCATCGTACTGGTGGGACGGATAGCTTCATGAGCTTCCTGGGCAAACTTGTTGCTGGAAGCCGGAGTACGTGCATGTTCCGGGATATATTCCTTACCGTATTTCTTTTCGATATACTCTCTGGTCTCCACGACAGCCTGCCGTGAGACATTAGTGGAATCGGTACGCATATAGGTTATCAGACCGATACTACCTTCGCTGCCAACGGGAAGACCTTCGTAAAGCTGCTGGGCAATAACCATCGTCTGGGAGGCCGAAAAGTGCAGCTTACGCCATGCTTCCTGCTGCATGGTACTGGTGATAAACGGGGGCGGCGCCTGACGCAGGGCTTTTTTTACATCAACCTTCATAACACTGTATTGCGATTTTTCCAGATCGGCCTTAAGTTTATCGGACTCGTCTTTATTATGGATATCCATCTTGCCGCCGCCGGCTAGTCCGACGAAGGCAGCCCTGAAAGTGCCTTTTCCAGTCTTTTTAGACAGTTCTGCCTCGATCACCCAGTACTCTTCCGGCTTAAAGGCTTCGATTTCTCTTTCACGGTCCACAATTATTTTTACGGCCACGGACTGGACACGACCGGCAGAAAGCCCGCGTTTGACCTTTTTCCATAAGACCGGACTTATCTTGTAACCGACTAATCGGTCCAATATCCGCCGTGCCTGCTGAGCATCCACCAGATGCATATCGATATCGCGCGGGTGTTTGAAAGCATCTTCTATTGCTTCTTTAGTAATCTCGTGAAAGACTACGCGGCGGTAGGGGATTTTATCAACATTGGTCACCGCAGCTATATGCCAGGAAATGGCCTCTCCTTCGCGATCAGGGTCTGTCGCCAGGTAGATCGCTGATGCATCCTTAGCAGCTTCCTTGAGCTCTTTAACCAGCTTACTCTTGTCGCGCGGTATAGAGTATTGAGGCGTGAAATTATCCTCAACGTCTATACCCAGTTTGCTTTTAGGCAGGTCGCGGATATGCCCCATAGATGCCTTCAGGTTGTATTTGTCACCTAAAAACCGGCCAATGGTCCTGGCTTTGGCCGGAGATTCCACTATTACCAGATTCTTTTTAGCAGCCATACATGTCCTTTATTCTCGATAACCAGCATATTCCCCCGCCCGCTCCCATATATCAAGTACGGGGCAAGCTCTTAGTCCTCTCCATCGAGGAGAGGGAATTAGAGGTTATCATTTAACATTATATTATTCTTAATTCTGCAATCATTAATCCTGAATCTTTATTGTGTATTCTATATTCAGATTTCTCTATTCTAACCTATATTCATCTCCCGTTTCACGGCACAGTACATAATTCATGCTGCCTACCTGGCGTACCATGCCCTTAAGTTCCATCATCGCCAGTGTACTGCTCACCGTAGCTACAGACAGACCGGCACGGCGGCAGACCTCATCGATATGCACGGGCTCCGGCGAAAGGTATTTAATCAGCAGCATTTCAGTCCCGGTAGCCGGAATTACCTCTTTCATTTCGATCTGATGCGTTACCGCGGTCAGATTCAATTCTTCCAGGATGTCGGCATAACTCCTTACCAGTTTAGCACCTTCCTGTATCAATCGGTTAGTGCCGATACTGGCCTCGGAGAAGATATTGCCCGGTATGGCGAAAACTTCGCGGTTCTGTTCCAGTGCCATATTAGCCGTAATAATGGCACCGCTGGTTTCTCCAGCCTCCACCACCAGCACGCCCAGACTGATGCCGCTCATTATGCGGTTGCGCCGGGGAAAATTTTCAGCCCGAGGTTTGGCTTCCAGGGAGTATTCACTGATAAGAGCACCATTTTCAGCGATATTTCGTGCCAGCTCAGCGTGCTCCGCCGGATAAATCGTGTCCAGGCCGCAGGCAAACACAGCTATCGTCCTGCCTCCCGCTTTTAAAGCGGCTCGATGAGCTACTGCATCGATCCCTCTGGCTAAGCCGCTGGCAATCGTCACTTTATTCTTAACCAGGTCGGTAACAATTTCCTCGGTAACCTGCTTCCCATAAGAGGTAGACTTCCGGGTGCCCACTACCGCGATAGAGCATTCATCCTGCGGTTGCAGCGAACCCCGGACGTAAATTACCGGCGGGTAGTCATATATCTCCTTGAGCCGGGATGGATAGCCGTCATCGTGATAGGTGTACACCTGCACATGGCTGCGCTCCAGCTTTTCCATTTCTTTATCAAGCGAGATGCCGGGACGTCCTTCGGCGATCGCGTCAACGATAAACTGGTCCAGACCCGACTTCTTTAACTCGGCTGTATCCGCCAGCCATGCCCTTTCCAGATTACCGAAATAGTTCTCCAGCTGGTTAAATCTGACCCGTCCCAGACCTGAGATGATATTGAACCCTACCCAGTATTTGACATCTTTATCAGTCATTCTAAGTAACAAATTCTAGCAACACCGGGCAGCAAGTAGCAAGTTTGAGGTGCTAAAATACTATGTCGAGGCCATGAAAAAGCATTCCCTGGAGGAGATAGCAACCTTCCCCAACTTCCTGCCGGAGCTGTACGGGAAAAGAGCCGGAAACTCGAAGTAAGAAGTAGGAAGTTAGGAGGGTTCCACGAAACACTTCAAATATGTAATAATCCCTCTTTTAATCCCCATTTAAAAAAAGGGGGGAATACAGATTCCCTCCCTATTTTTCGTTCATATTTTCCGGGCGGCCAGATTAGAGCCGGCCACTGCACTGACTATAAGTCCCGGTTCATTGCAGTCACCGACGGCATAAAGTTCAGGTACAATTCCCTGCAGGCTATCGAATAACGCATGGTTGGGTACCAGCGGCACAGCCAGTGCGATGTTATCGGCTTCGATCGTTTCCTTAAAGCCGTAGTCGGTGGTGACCGTCAGCCCCGTAGAAGTGATCTCCCCGTATTTTACACCCATCATTATCCTGACACCGTGAGCCCGGACATAGGTGATATGCCGGGTGATAATGTGAGGCGGGATACCTTTGCCGAGTTCCGTCACCGGAAGCTCATCAACCAGCGTAACACGCCTGCCGCGCTCGACCAAAAATTCGGCCATCTCGATGCCGTGTATTTCGCCGCCTATCACGACTACCCTGTGTCCCAGTGGCAGATAGAACTTCGTCAGGTCTCTGAGGGTTAAAGGATTTACGAACCTGATGCCCAGTTCCAGTTTGCTGTGCATAGACTCATTATCAACGACGATCCGGTTATCGATTCCCGGTATCTCCGGTTTAGAATAAGCCCCGCCGACAGCCACCATTACAACATCCGGTTTATTATTTTGCACGGTCGCTTTACCGGCTGCCTGCCCCAATTTAACCTCGACACCGAGCTGAAATAACTGGGTGGAAAGATAACCGGCAAAGTCCAGTATTCTCTCATGAGGACCTTTAACCACGGCGGCGGAAAGCATCAGACCGCCCAGTTTGGAGGACTTCTCATAGAGGGTAACCTGATGGCCTCTCATGGCGGCTACACGGGCAGCTTCCATCCCGGCAGGTCCGCCTCCGATCACCAGTACCCTTTTCTTCTTAGCAGACGGAAGCACATGGTATCCTTCGGGCATGGTCTCGCCGCCGGCACGCGTCATGGCGGCGTTCACCCGGCAAACATTATCATTAAAACAGGTTATACATTTAGTACACGGGCGTACTTCATCCATCTTCCCGGCAGCAATTTTTGCAGGCAGCTCGGGGTCTGCCATTAACGGACGGTTCATCAATACAAAATCGATCTTGCCTTCTGCGACAGCGTCCCCGATAACATCGGGGATCAGCCTCAGGTCCATATCGCCCACAGTACCAACCGGGATCTTGAGACCTTTTTTAATCTTGCAGGCAATATCGATAAAAGCACCGGCACCATCATATTTACTGATAAAATCAGGGATGTACCGCTTGAAGTCAAGCGGTATACCATAACCTGAATCGGATCTATTGGTAATAAAGTTTAGGTCCGGGAAGAAACCGGCGAGATGGCTGCCGAACATACCGGAACGTACATGGATGAAATCAGCACCGGCCTGTTCGAACAATTTAGCCAGAGCGGCACTTTCCTCAACCGTCATGCATTCGGCATCATTGCCCAACTCAAATGTATTGGTCTCCACGCCATTCAGCAGCACGGAAACCACAAAGTCCTGACTACAGGCTTTTTTAATGCCCTGAATCATCTCCACCACGACGCGGGCACGGTTCTCCAGGCTCTGGGGACCGTACTCATCGGTACGCTTGTTCCAGAAGCGGGAGAGGAATGTGGCCCACAGGTGGCTGCAGCCGGCGTTGATCTCCATGCCGTCGAAACCGGCTTTCTGAGACCTGATCGAGCCATCGATAAAGCTCCTTATCTTAGCCGTAACCTCATCTTTAGTAAGGGGATGAGGCAACTCGGAATTCATGTCCTGCCTGGCACCGGGCATATAAACCGCAGAAGAAGATTCGGTATGGGGAGCGGGCAGGAGAGGGGAAAAATCATAGAACTGCTGGATGCAGGGAATGCCGTGTTTGTGGACGGACTGAGCGTATTCTGCAAAGTAGGGGATATTATCATCGGTATCGATAGGGACCAGGAAGTAGCCGCCGCCGCGCCTTTTCATAGCAGCACCGCTTTCCATGATAACCATGCCGACGCCACCCGCGGCGATGGCATCATAGAAAAAGAGACCGCGTTTACCGGGTTTTATCACCTGTTTCTCATGGTCCCACTGCATAGCCGATTCAGCCGCACATTTTATAAGCCGGTTTTTCAGCGTGAGTTTACCGATCTTACCGGGTTCGAAGAGTCTCTTCAATTTAACATTGCCTTGCCCTACCATGCCAGCCTCCATTTACGAGTCAATAAAAGATTTATGATTAAAGATAACAGACGGTAGTATAATATTCAAATTTCATGCGTAAAGTCCGCAGATAAAGAGCAACAATTACGCTTGTTACTTAACATATTTATGATTTATTTTCCTGGTAAGAAACAAACATATCAATACCCTCAACGTCTCCGGTGTTTACATAATTATTCATAATTCTCCAGGGTATCTGAAGATACTTTCATAAGGAGTCCCCTTCTCGAACCACAAGTCCTTCAAAGAAGGATAAATAATAGGGCAGGCTCTTTAGAAAAGGGAGAGGATACTTATTTAAATCCTTCCTAACCTCCCTTTGAAAAAGGGAGGGATATATGGTCTCCCTTTAGGTAAAGAGGGGATATACAGTCTACCTTTGGGAAAAAGAGGGATATAGACTCTTCCCCTTTGGAAAAGGGGGAATAAAGGGGGATTTTAATGCATTCAATTGTGTTCCTCGAAAGGCTAGCCTCTGGACACGCCTGACAGCGAGTGGTAAAATTGGGCAATAACAAAAATGACTCTTTCTCAAAATGAGTGGGGAAGATAATAATAGAGGAACGCTATGATATACGCATTATGTATTCTTGGGGGTTTCATAATCGGAGGTATACTGGCATGGTTTATTGCCTCCGATCGCACAACCCGAAATTTGGTGAAAAAGGTACAGGAAGCCAATGAAAAAGCCAATGCGGCCGGTTTTCAATCATCAAACATGCAGGGAAGTATAGAGGAACTACGTAAACAGATTATTAAAGCTGCCGGTGATTTTGATACCCTGCGATCTAAAATGGAAGCCGAACAAGCAGCTAAGACAAAGGCCGAAACGCAACTTGCAGAAACTCTGTTGAGGCTGGAAGAAGAAAAAAAGACTCTCGACCAGGCTAAAACAAAACTAACGGAAACGTTTAAAGCACTCGCGGGAGACACGCTCAATGAAAGCACCGCCGCTTTCTTAAGACTGGCGAAAGAGACACTGGACAAAACACTGGTTGATGCTAAAGGGGACCTTAATACCAAACAAGAAGCAATTCAGGGAATAGTTAAACCGCTGTCGGACTCATTAAAACAATTTAACGAACACATTGCCTCAATAGAGAAAAGCAGGCAGGAAGGCTATTCAAGCCTTACGGAACAATTGAAAGGTGTAGCGGAAACGCAACAACAGTTGAGAACAGAAACATCCAATCTTGTTACGGCNTTGCGAAGACCGGAGGTAAGGGGGCGNTGGGGAGAACTGACATTGCGACGTGTAGTAGAACTATCAGGCATGTCACCACACTGCGACTTCTGTGAGCAGGTTTCAGTAGAGACAGAACAGGGCAGGCAACGGCCGGATTTGATCATAAATATGCCGGCTGAAAGACAGATCGTAGTTGATTCGAAAGCGCCGCTCGATGCTTACCTGGATGCGACCAAAGCGGCCAGTGAAGAAGAACGTAAGACGGCGATGGTCCGGCACGCGGGACAGGTAAGGGTCCATATGGACACGCTTTCATCCAAGAGCTACTGGGAACAATTCGATAAAGCCCCGGAGTTCGTGGTGATGTTCATTGCCGGAGAGTCGTTTTTCAGTGCCGCTCTGGAAGCGGACGGGACTNTGATGGAAGACGCACTGCAAAAAAGGGTAGTCATCGCTACCCCGGCGACACTGATCGCCCTGCTGCGGGCGGTAGCCTACGGCTGGCGGCAGGAGGAAATCACGCAAAATATCGAAGCGATAAGTAGCCTGGGCAAAGAACTTTTCGAACGCATCAGCAATCTGGCCGACCATTTCAACGATATGGGTAAGAACATAGCACGGGCTGTCGAATCGTATAATAAAGGCATCGGGTCGCTGGAAAGCAGAGTGCTCGTCTCCGCACGCAAGTTTAAAGAAATGGGGATCACGTCAGGGAAAGAGATCCCGGACGCGGAAACGATACAGGTAATTCCGCGAATGATAATGACGGAAGCCGAAAGCAAACAGAAATCAGGTGTCAGTGATCAGGAATAAGTTTGCAGTTTTCTCATTCCCGGCTCCGAGCCGGAATCCACATATACTTGACACGTCTCACATCTAACGTCCAACGTCTCACGTCCCACCGTCATTTGTTTACATCCCGTATGAGCGTAGCCATTCTCTTTCATTTTTGGTCTATGTTTTGATCTCTGATTATTGATCTTCCCATTCCACGTCCCATGTCTTAAATCCGCTCATAGTGAGCCTGTCGAACTATACACCTCCCACATCTCTATTATTGGTATTTATTTGACATTGGTAGTATTTCTCACTCCTCTATTCCTTGTATCTTGCATCCCAGGGTGAGGACAAACAAGATAAGGGCGGTTCTCTCCCTTTGGGAAATCTTTTGATCCCGTATGTAAATCGGGAGGGAGATGAAGAGGGATTTAAACATATCCACATCTTACCCCATTCCTCCGCTAGTCCCCTCTCCCTCGATAGTTTATCCCGATTTATCGGGAGGAGAGGGCTAGGGTGAGGGTGTTCAAAGTCTTTTTCAGCAATCTCCTCAGGATTCGTAGCTTCGAGACGCAGGAACAGGTACCTTGTCTCAGTTCGAATTTAGACAAGTAATGAGTTGTGAGTTATCAGTAAGAAGTAAGACGTTAGACGTTTCAAGTATACGTGGATTACCGGTCCCGATAGATGGGGATTATTAACTTTCGCAGGGATGGTGGACGTGGAGTCTGATGAGCCGGACATAAAGTTGAAGGTTGAAATCGGGAAATTCATAATAGGTACCAGTGTAAAAAAGGTAGATTACTAAAGCTTCGTCCCGATTTTATCGAGATCTCGCAAAGACAGGCTTATTGAAGTTACGCTATAATTTACTACGGAAGGAACAAGCCGATTAAAAAGTTCATGGTAATCTGGGTGAGCCAGGCGTTTTCGCTATTCGGCAGCGCCGTGGTGGAATTCGCGCTGGCCTGGTATTTAACCATCAAAACAGGTTCAGCAACAATCCTGGCGACCTCGATGCTGGTGGCAATTTTACCGCAGGTTATTCTAGGCCCCTTTATAGGACCGTATATCGACCGCTGGGACCGCAAACGGATCATGATCCTGGCGGACGCGGCTATTTCAACGATGACACTGGGGCTGGCGATTTTATTCTGGTTGGACGTAATTCAAATCTGGCACATTTATGCAGCGATGGCGGGAAGAGCAATCGGGCAGAGTTTCCACTTTCCGGCCAGTACAGCAGCGGTAACCATGATAGTGCCGGAAAAAGACCTGACCCGTGCGGCAGGACTGAACCAGTCGTTACAGGGAGTGATCACCATAGCAGGTCCGCCGGCAGGGGCTTTTTTGTTTGGTATTTTACCGGTGCAGGGTTTACTGGCAGTGGACATTATTACATGTGTGATAGCCATTGTCTGCCTGCTGCCGATTTCTATACCACATCCCNCCAGGGCTATCATCAGGCTTAAAACCTCGGTCATGAAAGAGATGGCGGACAGCTTCCGTTATATCTGGAAATGGAAAGGGCTGACGGCACTCATAATCATATCAGCCATTATCAGCCTGTTTATCATGCCTGCTTTCACGCTGCTGCCGATAATGGTAAACCAGTCGCTGGGCGGAGACGTTCTCAAGCTGGGCTGGCTGCAAGCGGCTTTCGGAGTGGGTATAATCTCCGGCGGGTTATTATTAGGGGTCTGGCCCGGGTTTAAGAAACGGGTATTGACCGGGCTGACCGGTATAATTATCTGCGGTCTGTCCACCATCTCGCTGGGCTTAACCTCCAGAGGCTGGTTCGAGGTTGGCCTGGCCTCCAGTTTCGGCATTGGATTCGGCATGTCATTTGCCAACAGTCCGATCATGGCCGTCCTGCAAGCTACTGTGGAGAAGAATATGCAGGGGAGAGTATTTTCACTTATCGGCTCAATAAGCTCAGCTATCATACCGTTGGGACTGGCGGCGGCGGGGCCCACCTCAGACGCCATCGGGATAGGATCGCTCTTCTATATTTGCGGAATTGCCATAATAATAACGGCGATAGTCTTTTTCTTTAATCCGACCCTGATGAACCTGGAAAACCAGATGAAGATAGCAGCAGCGGAGACGGAAAAAGGAAGTTAGCGGGAATAGAGGATTTATGAACTCTATAATCATCGCTTCGGGATACGACAAAACCCCCTTGCTATATTCGAACATATGTGCTATTATTGTTCCGTTAACTGTGCTTTTCGCTCTTTACCAATTGAAAATACTCGTTACTGGAAACTGGCTGCCCATATTTGTTAAGTAATTATTAATTTTCCCGGATGAGCGGATTTGTTTTCTTCAAATAAAATCGAATAAGTCATAACCATGCGGATCATTAACGAAGTATAATAAGGATACAGCTCCCAACCTCTTATCTCCTTGTCAGAGGTAGTAGGTGAAGCTTGAAAAGGGACAATTATTTTTTCAGGTCGGTTTTGCCCTCGTTAATCATCTTACGAAGCTCGATGCACATAGCCGGGGTATCGATGGACATAGGGCAGCGGACCTTGCACCGGCCGCAGGTAAGGCAGGTATAGGCGATGGCCGCTGCTTTCTCCATACTGCCGCTCAGGGCAGCCCAGACGGCACCGGCACCGGCAAAACGTTTATCGCCGAAG
>JGI20214J51088_10002749_pt1 | contig 11637 bp, 8 predicted proteins | sample WetSurMetagenome_FD_51088 | JGI IMG/M metagenome (IMG submission 51088)
GTATTCGGTTGTTCAAAGTGGTCAAGGGAATTGTCCGGCGAAATTATATTGGAAGCAGGAAGCGGTGCAGGTAGATTTACCGAACAAATTGTAAAAACAAATGCTATGATAATTTCATTTGATTATAGCTATTCGGTAGAAGCTAATTACGAAAACAACGGACATAATGAAAATTTATTGATTATTCAGGCAGATATTTATAATATGCCTTTCAAAGAAAATTTTTTTAATAAAGTTATCTGCATTGGAGTTCTGCAACATACACCGGATGTTAAAAAATCTTTTATGGAATTGGTAAAGGTTACTCAAAAAGGAGGTAACCTTGTTGTAGATACATATTTAAGGCATCATGGTTTAATAAAAAAAATTAACGCAAAGTATTTTTTCAGACTTTTTTCTAAGAATATACCCGAAGAAAAACTATATAAATTCTGTATTTGGTATGTGGACTTTATGAGACCAATATCGAAATTTTTAAATCATATTCCAAAAGGATGGTGGATTAAGTGCTACCTGCTTATGATTGTGGAATATAGTCCGCCGGGATTTAATTTTAATAGTGAAGAGAATTATCGGGATTGGGCTATTTGTGATACGTTCGATAAATTAGCCCCGGCTTATGATTTTCCTCAATTTGTTGAAACTGTTGATTCGTGGTTTAAAGAAGCTAATTTTTCCGAATATGAAGTATTCAAAGGGTATAACGGTGTTACGGGAAGAGGTATTAAATGAGTTTTAAAATAATTATTATAAATTAAATTTTTATTATTTGAAATTATTAATAAGTATATTTGATTTTATCTTAGCTGTCATTTTTGGATTTCTATATGTTATATATGTATTATTTAGAAATCATAAAAATGATAAAAAACCCGTTGTGGTATGGGGATTATTTCCCTATAAACCTACCTGCTATAATTCTTCGGGTGTAAGACGTTATGGAATCGAATCTTTTACTTATATGGATTACATACCGGGGATTTATAAAAGAGAAGATTTTGATTTTTATTTCTTCGACAGGTTAAAATCCAATAAAAATATTTTAAAATTATTTTTTAGGTATTTAAATTTTTTTGTAATTCTTAAAAAGTTTAATACTTTGATTTTATCGTTTGACGGAGGTTACTTAAGAGAAACAAAATTAATGATGTTCGAGCATATTTTCTGGAAAATAGCAAATCAGAAAATAATTATGTGGCCATACGGGGGGGATAGTTTTGTGTTTTCAAAAATGGTTGACCATACGTTTAGATATGGTTTAACAAAATCTTATCCTCAATATTCCGTTAGAGATAATATTATAAGAAAGCGTATCGATTATTATACAATACATTCCGAATTTGTTGTTGGAAATATACCGCATTGCGAATCCTGTCCAAAATGGGATATTGTAACGGTTGCGTGCTATTGTGTCGATACGGAGGAATGGAAACCGGATAATAATTTCAAACATCATAGTAATGGAATAGAAAGTGAAGTTGTAATAGTACATTGCCCGAATCACAGAGCAGTAAAGGGGACAAATTTCCTGATTGAAGCATGCGACGAGCTTAAAAAAGAAGGATTGAAAATTAATCTTAAAATTTTGGAAAAAGTTGACAATAGAATTGTTATGGAAGAAATAAGACAATGCGATATACTTGCGGCGCAATTTTTATACGGATATGCCGCAAATGAAGTTGAAGGAATGAGTATGGCGAAACCTGTATTATCTAATTTAGAAAGTAATTATTATCACGATGTAGCAAGAAGGTATTCTTATACAAAGGAATGTCCAATCGTTTCGACTTCACCTGAAAAAATTAAGGAAAATCTGAAAGTATTAATTACGAATCCTAAATTACGGGAAGAAATTGGAAATAAAAGCCGTATGTATGTAGAAAAATATCATTCTCTCGATGGGATGGGATTGATGTGGAGTAAAATTATAAATAAAGTATTTTACAAGACCAATGAGGATTTAGATAATTGGTGGAAAGAAAGATAAATTAATTTAAATGTATTTTACGAATTTTATTTTAATTATATGAAAATTTTAGTTACAGGAGGAGCCGGGTTTATAGGCTCTCATTTGGTTGAAAGACTATATAAAGATGGAAACGAAGTTATTGTTTTAGATAATCTTAGTCGTGGTAATAAGCTGGATAAAGATGTACTAAAAGAAATAAAACTAATAAAGGCGGATATACGCGAGCAGAGTGTTGTATATAAAGCAGCCGAACAATGCGATTTAATATATCATTTTGCGGCTGTGTTGGGAGTCGATATTGTTGCTGATAATCCTGTCCTTACAATGGAAACAGAAGCGATAGGAACATTAAACGTAGCTAATGCGGCAATATTAAATGGTGTAAAAAGAATTATTTATGCATCGACAAGCGGAGTGTATGGAAAATCCGCAATAACGGAAGCTGTAAACGAAGAATACAGCGTTTCTCCAAAATCGAGCTATTCTATTGCAAAACGATTTAATGAAATTCTTTTGGCTTCGTATTTTCAGGAAAAAGAATTATCATCGGTTTCGTTAAGATTTTTTAATGTGTATGGTCCGAAACAGGATGAAAGAATGGTTATCCCGAGATTTATTCAGCAAGCATTGAAAAATGAACCTCTGACTATTTATGGTAATGGCATGCAAACCCGTGATTTTACTTATATAGATGATGTAATAGAGGCGTGCGTAAAGTTTTGTGATTATCCGCACGGGGCAGAAATTTTTAACGTATCAAACGAAAAAGAATTTTCTATTAACGATTTAGCTAAATTTGTTGTTAAAAAAACTCAATCGAAATCCGAAATCCACTATTTGACTCCTCCGGAAAATAGGTATGATTTTGAAGTGGAAAGAAGATTCGGGAGCTCGGATAAATTATTTAAAAAAACCGGTTTTAAACCCGATACTGATTTGGAAGAAGGGTTATCGAAAATAATCGGTTTTTAGCATTTTTTTATCGTTTGCATTTTTTTGATTATTATATTAATTTGTTTCATTTTCCAGTTTGCAATAAACTTACATAAATATTTTAACGGTTAGTGACCTTTACAAATATTATTAGCAAAAATATAAGAAAAAAATAGTTATAAAGTTTATGGAAATAATCGTTAATATCTTTTCAAAAATCTTATAGGAAGGGATAATACAAAAAAAATATGTGTGGAATTGCGGGTATAATCAGTTTTAGGGGAAAACTGGATACCTCTTTAATTAATAAAATGACGGATGTTATTAAATTCCGTGGACCGGATGATGAAGGAGCGATATCTTTTAATTTTACTGACAAATCAATTGTACAATTTAAACGCGTCGAAGAATTAAATTCTGAAGCATGGTACTCTAATCTTGTTTTAGGACATAGAAGATTATCCATTATTGATTTGAGCTCTTCCGGTCACCAACCTTTGAGTTATGCTGACGGGAATTTATGGATTACTTATAACGGAGAGATTTATAATTATGTGGAATTAAAAGAAGAGTTGAAAAATTACGGCTATGAATTTAAAACCAAAACGGATACAGAGGTTATCCTTGCGGCTTATCATAAGTGGGGGGAAGATTGCTTAAGCAAATTTAACGGAATGTGGTCATTTGCCATTCTTGACTTGTTTAAAGACAAGATATTTTGTTCGGTAGACCAATTCGGAATTAAACCATTTTTTTATTTTTTAAGCGATGAGTATTTTTGTTTTTCGTCCGAGATAAAACAATTGTTTCAATTGCCATTTATAAAAAAAGAATTTAATGATAATATTATTAGAATTTTTGGCTATAACCGTTTTGACGAAGAAGATAATCTGATTTTTAAACAGATAGAAAAACTTAAAGCAGGCGATAAAATAATTTTAAAGAATATTTCTTTAAGTTCGAAAAATTATGAATTATCCAGATGGCATAGGTTCAATACTGTTCCTTCTGATTTTAAAATTTCGGAAGAAAATGCTGCTGAACGGTTCAGAGAATTATTTTCGGATAGTGTAAGGTTAAGATTAAGAAGTGATGTTAAAGTAGGTACAGCATTATCCGGAGGTATTGATTCCTCGTTAATAGTGATGACTATGGATAAAATTTTAAAAGAATCGAACATAAAAGACTTGCAATATACATTCACCGCCGGTTCGGAAGATAGCGAAATAAACGAAATACCATTTGCTAATATTGTTATCGATAAAACGAATACTAAAGGATTTAATACTATTCCGAAATCTGAAGATTTTGTCCGGGAATTCGAGAAAATGTATTATCACATTGAGTTACCTTATATCTCGTCTTCCAGCTATGCTTCGTGGTGTGTTTATAAATTAGCAAGAGAAAATGGAGTTACTGTTACACTTGATGGTCAGGGTTCCGATGAGCTTTTAGCAGGATACGATGCTCATATGTATCCTTATTACCAGATGGATTTCTTTTTGAATGGTAAGTGGGAATATATTCTCCCAAATTCGAAAGAAATAAACCGGCAATATTCTATATCAAAACTATCTCAAATTACACAGATATTAAAAGCGGATATAAAAAACAGTATTTTTGTTAAAGAATTTTATGATAATTACAGAATAAAAAAAGATAAAATATTTAATAAAAATTTTATCAATAATATCGGATATATAAATGGTGGTAAAATAAAAAATAATAATTTCGGAATATTTGATATCTTCGCAAAAAATCTGGATGATTATTTTTACAATTTATCGTTGCCTGTTCTACTGCATACTGTAGATAGAAATTCGATGGCACACAGTATTGAGGCAAGGCTTCCATTTTTAGATTACAGGTTGGTGGAGTTTATTTATTCTCTTCCCCACGAACTCAAGATTAAAAAAGGAATTACTAAATATATATTAAAGAAAGCGTATTCCAATTTATTGCCCGATAATATTATTAAAAGAAAAAAAATTGGTTTCGATACGGCGGAAAAAAGATGGTTTAAACAACAAAAGAAATGGATTCTTGAATTTGTCGGAAGTAATTTAAAATACGTGGAAAATTATCTCGATAGAAATTCAGTTTTGAATTTATTTAACGATAATCTACACTTTAAATATACCCAGAGTAGAAAATGGGATGTCCTTTCTTTCATTGTGATTGCAAAAGCTTTGAATGTTAAGTAAAATAAAGTTTTATTATATAGTAATATTTATTAATCTCTCGCTTATTTCTAACCGTTGTTATATTATTTAGTATTTTTCTATAAATAGAAAAGCACGAATTATTACAATTAATATGAAAATTGTTCACGTAATAAATTACTTTCAACATCAATTAGGCTACCAGGAATATTTTCTTGCTAAGGAACACGTAAAAGCAGGACACGATGTTTATGTTATTACATCGAATAAATATTTCCCGTTTCCCGATTATGATAATACGGTAAAAAACATTTTAGGCGAAAGAGAATTTGAAGTAAGAGAAGAGGTAGTAGATGGAATAAAAATATTCAGATTAAAAGGAGTACTTGAACAACCGGCAAGAAGAATTTGGATGAAAAATTTTTTTTCCGTCTTCAAGAAAGTTAACCCTGATTTAGTAATTTTACACGGTGTATATAATTATTACTCCTTACTACTGCCAATTTATCAAAGATTCAAAAAATTCAAAATGGTAATGGATTCACATGACCATTATACGGAGAATTTTAAAAAATCGAAAAATCCGGTAACGAAAATTTTAATTGGATTATATTCATACGTGGTCAATTCAAGTAATGCACGATTAGTTGCCGTTACAAACCAGACAAAAAATTTTATGGTGAACGAATATAAATTGAAAGAAAATAAAATTGAAGTTTTACCATTAGGCGGCGATATAAATTATTTTTCACATAATCCGGAATTAAGAAAGATAACAAGAAAAAAGTTGAATGTTACAGATGATGATACTCTGTTAGTATATACGGGTAAAATTATTTATACAAAAGACCCGGTATTAATTTTAGAGGCGGTAAAAGATATTTATTCGGAATATAAAATAAAAGTTTTATTTGTAGGAAATACTTCAAAGGACTATATCGAAAAAGTAAACTCCTATAAAAATATATTTAAAGATAATTTTATAGTTAAAGATGCAGTGGCAAATAGCGATTTACTTAAATACTATTCAGCCGCGGATATTGGAATTTGGCCTAAAGAAGCATCTATGAGTAGTATAGACGCAATGAGTTGCGGTCTACCAATAATTATTTGCGACTATTTGACTGAAAGATTATCTAATAATAATGGTATAGGAATCAGGGAGTCAAATATTCCTGATTTAAAAAATGCAATAGTAAAAATAATAACGGATAAAAAATTGAAGATGGAAATGGGAAAGAACGGAACGGACTTGGCAAAGAAAGAATTTGATTGGAGAATAATAGCATCAAAATTTATCGGAAATTAAAAGGAAAATGAAGATGAAAATTGCATGGCTATGCCAGTATCCAGTAGCTTTACTTAAAGATGAATTGAAGTGCGAAGTAAAAAGATTTACTCATCCGTCTTCGTGGATTATTAATCTTTCAAACGAGCTGGCAAAAGATATCGATATTGAATTACATATTATTACTTTATCTCCATATTTAGATAAAGATTATTATATAATAAAAAATAACCTGCACTTTCATTTGCTCGAAAGGTTTTATAAGGTACCTTTTTATAATCTTGGATTACCATGGTATTTTCCTTTAGAAGCACTTACGTTTTTTTATTTTGATAAATATAAATTGGATAGAGAACTTAAAAAAATTTCGCCTGATATTACGCATATACACGGAACGGAAAATAATTACGGAATTTCCGATTATGCCGTAAATAAACCTCATTTAGTAACTTTACAAGGACTTGCAAATAAATATTATGAAGTAGATAAAAATTTATTGAGCATTCCATTTTGCCATCTTGAAAGAAAAACAATAAAGAAATATAAATATTTTGGCAGCAGAACAAAATTTGGAGATGATTTTATAAAAAGTGTGAACAATAATAGTAAAATATTTTATCTTGCAGAAGCAATTAATCCGGTTTATTTTGGAAACGATAGGGAAGAAAATAATGAAAATATAATTTATATAGGGGAAATTATTAAAAGAAAAAATCCGGAAGTATTAATAAGGTCTTTGGATATTGTTAAGCATAAATTTAATAATGTCAAACTTATTATTGTCGGAAGCGGAGACGGTGAATATATAAATTATTTAAAAACCCTTTCAAAAAAATTAGCTGTTGCTGACAATATATCCTGGGTGGGGAGAAAAACACCGGAAGAAATAAAAGGACTATTAAAAAAATCACTTATTTTTGTATTACCCACTAATATAGATAATAGTCCGAATAGTTTACTGGAGGCAATGACATCGGGATTGCTTTGTATTGCTTCTAATGTAGGTGGAATACCATCCATAATAGAAAATGAAAAAAACGGTTTTTTATTCGAAAAAAATAATGAGAAAGAATTAGCAAATATAATTATTAAAATATTTAACGGGGAAATTGATAAAACTATGGTAAGTAATAATGCACGAAACTTTACTGTTTCCCATTATTCGGTCGATAAAGTTGTTGCAAATATCAATAAAATATATTCGGAGATTATTAATGAATACTAATATCTCTCCAATTTTAAAAATTGAATGGAAAATTATAGTTTAATATTATCGGAATTATTCAGGAAAAGGTCCTTTTATGTACCCCTTCTGATTCTAATATCTCTTGGGCTGGCATATCTTTTACCTCAAAATATAATAATCTTTATGATTATTGGTGCTGTGTTAATATTTACGACTTACGATAATCCTAAAGCCGTTTTATATATTTCAGCAGGGTTAATTACATTCCGGTATTTCTTCGTAGATTCCAGCGGAATGGAATTTACAGGACTTCCACCTTCTTCGATATTCTTTAGATTCAGATTGTTAACGGATTATTTTGTGTCTAATCTTCATAATTTTGTCTTTATTTATTTGTTTTTAGCTTTTTTAAAAAATAACGCCAAAATTAAAAGAGATTCGATGATTATTAAACCTATGATTACAATAATCGGTGTGATTATTCTAATTATGGTATTATCTGCTTTGTTAAATGAAACCAGTTTAATGCTGGTTGTATTGTTTGTTGTTCAGTTAATAAGACCTGTTTTATTTTTGTTGTTGATTTTATGTGTAGATTGGACTGAAGAAGATTTACTTAAATTTTTTATATATATACTAACACTAATTTTTTCTCTGCAATTAATTTTAACCACCATCGATAACATCAGGTATATATTGCAGGGATATATTTTACTTAGCGATAATCTTACCGGCAGTTTTACTTTTCCGTTTAACTGGGTTGCTACGCAGTTACTTGTATATTCTTCTTGCATGTTTTTTTCAATGTATCTTTACACAAAAAATAAAAAAGCGGCTATTGCCATATTAATTTGTGCTTTTTTTATTTTATCGGCTCAAACAGGATTTCAAACTTTTTATAATTTACTATTTTTGATTCCGTTTTTCTTTTATGTAAATGTGAATTCAATAAGACTTGATTTGGGAATAATAAAAAGCACGTTTTATATANTTATGNTCGTTATATTTTTATTTATAGGATATTTTGTACTTAGAGAATTTAAAGATTTACCGGGTTATGATTTAATCTATACNTATAACGAATTGGGTGCTGAAAGTATTAAAGAAAGCGGTCTTGCAGAATATCCGAAATTTAAAATTTATGAAATATTTTTTAATTTTGTTTCCAAGGGAGAAATTAATCTAATTACAGGTGTTGGACCGGGAAATTTTTTATCAGGTGCCGGAATTGGTTCGCACAATAAATTTTACGAACTCCTATTTCTAAATCCGTTTTTTTTCAAAGTCGGAATAACCAATACCGGGGCATTTATTGGGAATAGTTTTCTGGGTATTTTAGGGGAAATTGGAATTCTTGGTATGATACTTGTTTATTCTCTCTACATTATTCCTTTCAGGTTTGTTGTGAGAAATATTACGGAATATATAGGCACACCCTTTATGCCTGTAGCAGTCGGTGCAATTGGTGTTTTTTTAAGTGTTGTTGGTTTTAGTTTTGTGTGGAATGCCTTTGAAGATTTTGCAATTCCGGTCTATTACTTTATAATCGTTGGTATTGTGATTGCTTACAAAGAGAGAGTATTAGATGAAAATATAGAATAAAAAATTGAATAACATTAAATTTTCTATTATAACTATATCTTATAACCAGGCTAAATTTATCAGTCAAACGATTGAATCGGTTATAAATCAAAGTTATAAAAATATCGAATATATAGTTGTCGATGCCGGTTCGGTCGATGGAAGCCGGGATATAATTTTAGAATATAAAGACAGTATTAAAGAAATAATTTTTGAATCGGATAAAGGTCCGGCTAACGGTTTGAACAAAGGAATTGGAAAGGCAAGCGGGGAAATTTATGGTTTTTTAAATTCAGATGATATATTATTGAAGGATGCGTTGTTAAAAGTTATAAACTGTTTTTCCGAATCCACAGCCGATGCAGTACTGGGAAATGGATATGTAATTGATGATAAAGGGTTTTTGGTAAAAAAAGTAATTGCCAATAGTGTTAACCTTACCGGTTTGAAGTATAATAATGCAAGCTTTATACAGCCTTCGATATTTATAAAAGCTGATGCATTCGGAAAAGTCGGTAAATTTAATGAAGAAAATTCTACCTGTTGGGATTATGAATTGCTGATAGAATTATTGAAAAATAAATGCAAACTCGAAAAAACTAATTATTATTTGTCTGCATTTAGATTGCATAATTCTTCAATTACCTGCTCAGGAAAAGCGAAAATCAAATTCGAAAATGATTTAAATAGAATTTACAGGAATTTAACAAATAAAAATATCGGTATGATTTATTATATTACAAAATATTTTTATAAAATTATAAAATTATTTTCTCATCCAAATATATATTTTGTCGGAAATAAGTTTAAAAATAAAAAGCTAAAAATAAATGATTTTATCTGATTCCAGTTTTTTTTATAACCAAACGAAATTATAAAATAATTAATAGATTCGATAATGACTAAAGTTTTATGGCTTGCAGAATCCTACACACCGTATAATGCTTTTCTATTCCAGACTTTATACGAAATTAAAGATATTGATTTAAAAATTATTTTTAGGGTGAAAAGAGATTCGTTCCATTATTTTCCCGAATCATCATCATATCATTTTAATTTCGAACATAAACATAGTTTTAGTTTTAAATTATTAAGCGAATTATTAAAGTCCGATTTTGTTTTTTTTACCGGAATTAAGAGCTTTAACAGAAAAATTTATATTCTTTTTGCCGTATTATTAAAAAAGAAATTTGCATTCTGGACTGATACATTACCTGATAGTTATTTTTCGGGTTTTAAGGGCCTTATTAAAAAAATGTTTTACAAATTTTTCGCAAAACGCGCCCATAAAATCTGTACTACAGGTGTAAGAGGAATCGATTTCTTCAAAAGAAATTCGTTAAATCCGGAAAAATTAGTAAATCTTCCTTTCTTCTTAGACTTGAATATTCCCAAAATATCGGACAATAAGATTAATGAACTTGAAAATTATTTCGGAAAACTTATTAGTAATGGTGATTTTGTAATTTGTCTTTCCGGAAAATTAATTGAATTCAAGCGTTATGATTTTGCGGTAATGATTGCAAATAAAATTGTAAACGATTTTAATATTAAAAATGTGAAGTTTCTTTTATGCGGTGCAGGTCCGTTAAAAGAAAATCTGGAAAAAGATATAGAACATTATAAGTTAAAAAATAATTTTTTCCTATTAGGCTGGTTGGATGATGAGTATTTAGATTACTTTCATATGAAAGGAAATTTATTTCTGCATACTGCTTTGGTAGATCCGTTTCCAACGGTAGTTTTAAAAGCTATGATATATTCGTTGCCTATAATTGGATTCGAAGGTGCCGGTTCTGTTACAGATAGAGTCATAAATGATTATAACGGATATATTATTAAAAACGGTGATTTGAATAATATGATTGAGAANACTTTAGATTTGGTAAAGAATCCCGGAAAGGCCGATAAACTTGGAAAGAATGCACGGGAAACAGCAGAAAAATGGGATAAAGAAAAAGCAGTTTACATTTTTAAACAAATCATTTCTTAAAATTTTTATTTTTTGTATTAACTACATGTTATTAGAAGTACATCAAAATTTTATATTTTGAAGATAAAAAATCTATTACAACAGTTTGGTTGGGAATTTGTTAATCCTTTGGTATTAAAATTAAAACATAGGAATAGTTATTCTTTTAATAATTCATGTTTCGGAATTAATTTGGGCTGTGGTATTGATAATCCGGATGAATACATTGGACTTGATGGAGGCTTGTATCTTTTAGCTAAATATCTGCCTTTCCCAATCTTTAAAAAATTATTCCCACTTTTTAATATGTCAAGTTACCATGATGATAAATCATATTACCGTGCGTTAAAAAAGAAAAATTTAATATATTGTGATTTGACTAAGGGCATTCCTTTTAAAGATAATACTATACCGAATGTTTACACTTCTCATTTTCTCGAGCATTTAGCGAAAGATAAGGGATTTATTTTATTAAAAGATGTTTACCGCGTTTTAAAATCTGGAGGAATTTTACGGATAGTTGTTCCATCGCTGGCTGAAGAAGTT
>JGI20214J51088_10002750_pt1 | contig 11634 bp, 10 predicted proteins | sample WetSurMetagenome_FD_51088 | JGI IMG/M metagenome (IMG submission 51088)
GATAGATCAGTGCTGAGAGGCTGGTCGGCCTAAATCGGTGAGGGCGAAACACAGACTTCTACTTCATGTTCTTCTTTTTTACCACCCATTCGGGATCCTTGCAGAGTGTGCAGTCCGGGCCAACAAACGCCTTACCCGCTTCCTGATCGCGCTTTAATTGCCACTGCAGCCACAGTCGCGCCGCCTGCGCCATTTTTCCACCGAAGGGCTTACTCAGAGACCCGTTGTGGCCAACGTTGCCCAGGTTTGCGTTGAACAGCGGAATGCCTTCGATTTGCTGATAATCAATTTCTGAGTTCTTATACGCGATGTCCTTTTCCCCGCCGATCAGGTAGATCACAGGNGNGTGCAACTTCTTCAGCGTCTCCTCGGTGCCCGGGACTATGACCTTGACTGTTTTGCCGTCTGGTCCCTTCATCGAGAATTCCGGCGGAATTCCGCGCATAATGCCGCTATTGAAGATGATGACTGTTTTTATTCGCGGATCGGCTGCAGCTTCCAGCGCTTCCAGCGCGCCACACGATTGGCCGGAAACGGCAATCATGTTTGCCGCAATCTTGCCATAGTACGGGCTCTTAGGATCCTTGTTCTGCGCCACGGCCCAGTCGATAGCCTCGAAGAGGTAACTGGTCTTCGAGCGTTCGGGGCTAAGCGTACTCACAATGGCATCCGATGGCTGACCCAGAGTGGTCCCGTTCGCGCCCGGTCGTCCCTCGGGCGGAAACGCCGGTTGAATCGGACCGCTTGCGATGACCAGGAATCCGTATGAGGCGATTTCCGTCAGATATGTCTCAAACGCATTGCCGATCATGGAGCATCCGCCATTGCCGAATGCCATAATGGGCAACTTCTCTTTAACGGCCTTCAGATCGATCGGCCGATAAACGGTGTGCCGGGCAAGGGACGGCTCCATCATTTCCTGTACTTTATGGGGCCCGTTGGTCTGGAACACGGGCTCTTTCAAAACAACGGCGCCGGTCCGCTCCACGTTTTGCTGCGCACGCGCCTGACCGATTAGAACAGCCGTCGTCACCAGGATCATTGCATACCATTTCATGGGGTTGCCTTTCTTTGTATGATTTGTCTTGATCCCTCTGGCGTCGGGGTGTCGTCCGAAGGCCTATATACGCGCTGAAAAATCGAGCTTACTTCGGTTTCTTGACCTCGTAGTTGGGCCAACCGGAGGGCGTGTTCTCCGGCATAATGTCCATGAATGCCTCGACCGCGTGGATCTGCCCACCGTAGATCTTGAATGCCTCGAATAGAGTCAGGGCGTTTCCAGGTCCGTAGTTTTTGGTGTTCCCAAAATCAAGACGAAACAGAGCGATGCCCATTTCCTCATCTACGGCTGCAATCCGATAGCTGATGTCGGGGTGAGCCATAACCTGCTGGGTGCGAATGTTCTCGCTGCCCGCCCTGGCGCCTGGACCGGCGGTGATGGTTCCATTTTCAATACGGTAGGAATCTGGAGCGAATGGTGCTTTGACGGCATCAAAAGTGCCGCCCACCTTCAATCCTACAGGATAGATTTCCGCGATACGAAGCAGTTCGGCACGCGACATCCGCTGTGATGCGTCGGGCACGACGTTCATCGCTGCACGAGGCGTTGTCAGTTTTTCGATATCGAAGATGGCGCCCTCTGCCTTGCTCCGTGTGACCAGCGTTTCGATTTCTGTAATCTTCCTGTTTTCGACCTTCAGCCGTAATGCCAGCATCACCGGTGTACCGTTTTCCTCGACAACGACAAAGGATGCCGCCACACCTTCACGGACATCCAGGATGTCCTGTCGATAGGGGCGGATCTTGGATGCGCCTTTCCACAATCCTTCTCCCAGTGGCAGCGTTTTTGTGTCTTCTGTAAATCGTGCGGTGGGCGAGGTTGGAATGGCGTTCGGATTGTGACGGATCATGGCATCCAGGTATTGCGTAATGAATCCACTAAGGCATTCGCGGTCGCACGTCCCGTCCGCAGTTCCTACCCGGGTTTGTGCATTCACGGCAATGGTCAGAATAATGAATAGGGAAGCCAGAACAATGGAACGTCTCATGATGGATGTCCTCCGAATGGTAGAGGCATTATACATCACGGGGCTGATATCAGACGTGTGATTACAGTCTGATTTTGCACGCAAGTACAGATTAGCGCGGGAGCGCAATCTTCCGCATTTTCAGCAATGCTATGTTTATCCGGACGATTGATAATTCTGCCTTGAGGAATGGTATGAACGGAAGAAACGCTAAATTGAAATGTGATTGTGGTCCTTCCCAGATTGAAGGCATTATAGCTGCCGGTAAAGGATATAATCCCTCAATCTGGGAAGGACCGACCTATGTTCAAGCAAAATTTGTCATTGACGATTGCCCTGGCGTTCATGGCAAGCGCTTCTCTCCCCTATTGCGCCTTCGCACTGAACTACTCGGGAAGCCAGGGAAACCCGGCCACCTTCGAGACTTTGGAGGAGACTCGCACAAGCAGCCCGGCGGCTGTCGCCTCACTGGAAACCAACAACGGGAAGTCCTTTAAGTCTCATCCAGTCCTGGATAACTATCCCAGAGGAACCACGTACGTCTATCGTTCGCCAAACCTGTTCGGCGGCCGCGCTGCGGCCAGGCTCAACACCGATATCCTTGTGTTCGCCGAAAAGTCCTTTCAGNACAAGGACTCTGCACTCAAGTACCTCAGGGATTTGGGCTTGATCGANATTATCAACCAGGCGATCGGCAGCGTCGTGCTCGTTACTCCTTCTGATTCCAAGACCGGCTTCACCGCAAACGATCAGAAGTGCTATTACGCGCTTCAGACAGCCATATTCGCTCAGAAGGCTAATGAGCGATCCGGAAATGCAACGACCTACTACTCCGACGCGGAATATTTCGGCGGATTCGGCTACACGTACGTCATCGGCATCGATGGCGGCGCGACATTCCTCAACAACCATATTGCCGGGACGCTTGATTATGTCAGCCGCATTGCGGGCATGCTTTTGATCAACGCCAAGATGGAAAGCATCCGCAACGTTGCCGCGCTCGTTCCGGTGTTCCTCGTCAATGCATCCGATGCGATCGTTGAGAAATACAGGAAGGTCAATGATGCCCACGCATCCACGAATGAAAGAGGTCTTGAGATCTGGTACAACCAGGCGCTTCCGCTCAAGAAGGTCGTCGTCGCCAGCGATGCGAACCCGGATGCGGCGAGATACATCCGGAATGCTTACGACAATCTGTTTATCAAGGCGATGCGCGTGCCCGTGCTTAAGCCGGGACTTCACAGCGCCTCCACGCTGTATCAAAACTATGGCTTGGATCAGGCGCCCTATTCTCTGTGCGAAAGGAATGCTTTTATCAACGACGTTACCCAAAATGGCATCCACCTGAAACGCCGCACAGAAGATAAGTTCAGTGACCTCAAGACAATCGCCGGCGAATACCTGCAAACCTGGTTCGAGTATCTTCCTGAGGAGGTGCTTAACAACACAGCGCCTGCTGGAACCGTGCCGCTGATTCTCGCAATGCATGGCAGCGGGGATGACCCGCGCTCGTTCGTCGACGAAATTGGCCTGCTCGCGCTTGCCGGAACCGAACGTTTTGCGATCCTGGCACCCGAGCATCAGTACATTTTCTGGACGCAGCAAGGCAATCAATACATTGAAGGAATAGAGTGCGACATTCTGCCAAGATTCGTGAAATACATACTGAAGACCTACCCGGCGCTGGATCCCTCACGCGTTTATGTTACGGGGTATTCGATGGGCGGCTTTGCGACAACCAAAGCCATCAACGGCGATCCGTCCGTGTTTGCCGCAGCGGTTCCCATGGCCGGCATGGGCTATACGGGAACGGCTGACCAGATTGCCCAATTTGATAGGGTCGACCTGCCCATAATGTTTGTGACCTCCACCTATGACCTCAATGGCCCGTTCGATCAAGCCAACCGAACGATCGGTTCAAGCTTCAAGACACTAATCACTCAATTCTTAGGCTACAATGGCATGAAGAAGTTGGATGCCTTCGATTTCAATGCCTATCCGGTTGCCGGCTTCAAGGCCGATCGCATCGATAACATCACGCTCAACAACGAGTATAAAAACACCAGTTGGTATATCAACAATGCTGACGGTATTCCGATGATTGCCCTGAGCGTTACTGAAGGCCTTGTTCACGCGCTTTATCCGGAGTACGGCAAAATCATGTGGAACTTCACCAGGCATTATTCCAGGGATCCGAAGACCGGGGAGATCAAATACAAGCCATATAGCAAATAAGAAACAGTACTCCATTCTGAAATCGTGGCACGCGACAAACAAGGAATCCTAAATGGGAAGAACGATCAATTGGGGGATATTGAGTACCGGCAGAATTTCAGAGAAATTTGCGCTCGATCTTCAGCTTGTTCCAAATGCCAGGCTGGCTGCCGTTGGGTCGCGCGATCCGGATCGCGCGCGCGGATTTGCGCAGAAGTTTAATGCGGAAAAGGCATATGGGTCCTACGAAGAACTGGCCTCCGATAAAGATATTGACGTTATCTATATAGGCACGCCGCATATTTCCCATTGTGAAAATGCCCTTCTGTGCCTCGAAAAAGGGAAAGGAGTCTTATGTGAAAAGCCATTTGCCATGAACGAAAAGGAAGTTTTGCGGATGATAGCAAAAGCGCGCGAGAACAATGTCTTTCTGATGGAGGCTATGTGGACAAGATTTATTCCGGCGATCAGAAAGGTTCTTGAGCTGATTAAATCCGGCGCCATTGGCGACATTGTGCATATTAAGGCAGATTTCGGCTATAGAGCGCAATGTGACCCGGAATGGAGGCTGTTTAATAAGGAACTGGGAGGCGGCAGTCTTCTTGATATAGGCATATATCCGGTGTTTCTCATCCTTTTGCTGATAGGCGTCCCCGATGAGATTGCGGCCGACGCCATAATTGGCAGGACCGGTGTTGACGAACTGATGTCAGCCTATTTCAAATATTACAATGGGAAAATGGCAACTCTCTACAGCACTCTTATTGCCAATACCCCTGCGGAAGCGGAGATTTCCGGCACAAAAGGGCATATTCGCATCAATCGTATGTGGCATATGTCTCGTTCACTTGTACTACATTTGAATGATGGGCAATCGGAATCATTTGAATTTAGCTATAAAGGAACGGGCTATCAATATGAAGCCGAAGAGGTAACCAGCTGCCTGCAAAAAGATTTGAAGGAAAGCGATCTGCTGCCTCTCGAATTAAGCCTCCGAATGATAAGAGTATTGGACATGATAAGAAAGAAATGCGGGATTACATATCAAGCGGACGGACCTGTGTTTGCGTGATCGCCAAGATTCTTCACTTCCAGCCACATTCGAATCCACATGCCACTCGCGAGCATTATCTCTGGGGTCGGACCGACGGTAGTTCTTTAAGTTAAATTTGGGAGGAGGATCAAAAAGAGGGTTTAAACGCAGTTTTAGCCCCTCTTTTTTGGTTCTAAGAGATTTTCCCGATGGCCACTTGAGGTGGCCGTCAAGGGATTTGAATACGGCCGCCAATCGAGGACGTTCTACGCTTTGCTTAAAATAAAAAAATGGCCTCAAAAATGGCAGCTAAAAGGCAATTTCAGCGTGCTTTTGGGTTTATCTCTTTGGTTATATTAGACTTTTGCTGTTCCGACCCCGCCAAAAATGCAAGCACTTCCTCGCTGTGAATTGCGGGTTTCACATTCAGGAAGACCTTGGAAATTTTCCCATTCGGATCGATGATGAATGTGTTTCGCGTTGCGATGGTATTCCCCTGGTATTCGCCGAGCGAGCCGTAAAGCGCCGACACTTTGTGGTCGGTATCCGCGAGCAGTTTGAAGCTCAGTCCTTCCTTTGCGCAGAAATCCTTGTGCGAGCCTGCGGAATCGACACTGACGCCGACGATCACTGCACCCAACTTTTCATATTTCGCGATATCACGCTGAAAATTGCGCGCTTCCAAAGTACAGCCTGAGGTGAAGTCCTTTGGGTAGAAATACAGGACCACCCATTTGGTTTTGAAGTCACCGAGTCTTACGTCGGCCCCCTCCTGATTCTTGAGAACAAAAGGAGGTGCCTGCGACCCAATTTCAGGGACTCCGGCAAAAGCGCTCAGCAGGGCCGCGGTGAAAAGCCAAGCCCCATATCCAAACAAAATTCTCCTGATCATAAGTACTCTCCTCACCTTGGACACTAAAAGCACCGAAAAAAAGCGGAGAACACGGAATTTTCTTTTGGAAGCTTCAGTGAGTTTCGCTTTCTTCCGAGTTCTCCACGGCTCATGACTATATAAGATGCAGCCGGGCCCTAAGGTTTCACGCCGAGGATTATTTCTACCGGAATCCACATGTGTTTCATGCGGGCTGTGTGAATGGTGAACCCGGCATCTTCTAAAGCGCGCTGGATATAGATGGGACGGCAGTCTATGAAATTCGGGAAATGCCTGTGCGCCCACTCAAAAATCGCGGTGAGCGAGTCGTGTTCTCCTTCCTTTGACATCCCAACCACAACAATGCGACCGCCGGACTTCAAGACACGCTCGCACTCATCCAGCACCTTTGGAATTTCCGGCGAATCGAACAGTTCGAGCGTGAAGCTCATGAATACCGCATCCATGGAGATCCCGGCGAAGGGAAGTTTCGTCGCGTCGCCGCAATTCAGTTGGGCCCGATCCAGCAATCCCTCCTCATCAAGCTTTTTCCACGCAATCTGAAGCATCTGATCAGATAAATCGAGTGCGAATACCTTCCCGTCCGATCCAACAGCTTTTGCCAGTGCGATCAGTACGTGTCCGGTTCCGGAACCAATTTCCAGAATCCGCTCACCGGCACAGGGTTTCAACAAATCCAGCCCGGCTTTGCGCATGGGTGCCTCACTTCGATCGGCGAGCGCATCATAGAAGCGGCTGATTTTATTGTAATAAGCCCTTGTCTGATCCCGCGTTTGAAAAACCCGGAGAGGCAGTCGTGGGGGCGGCGTAATGATATGAATTGTCATATTTACTCCGCATCCAAGGCAAAAGGCGTATTCGACGTGAATGGACAATTACCAGTATATAAATGTTACACAAGCAACGCTCTCTTTGCCAATCAAGTCTCAGAAACAGTCGGGACGTGAGATCCTGCTTCTTATGATGGGATAGCGTTGGTACAATCGGGGATTGTCCGCCTTGCATCTCCAATGAAGGACTGCCGGCGACGAAGACCATTTGAGGGAGGAACGCGCAGTGAGTGAGCCGGAAGAAGAAGATTTTGCTGCAATGTTGGAGGCTTCCTTACAAACCAAGCAGCTCGACAAGGGAGAGGTAATCGAGGGGATGATTGTCTCTATCGGCCCGGAGGTCGCCCTGGTCGATGTTGGGGGCAAGGGAGAGGCAGTCCTAGATGTTGAAGAATTGAAAAACCCCGAAGGTGAAATCGAGGTGGCCGTCGGCGATCGCATTCAGGCGATGGTGACATCAACAGTTGGAGGTCTGAAACTTTCCCGGAGACTTGCGGGAGCAGCTGCGAGCGATCAACAGTTTGAGGATGCCTTTCACAGCGGCCTGCCGGTGGAAGGGAAGGTTGAGCGGGAAGTCAAGGGAGGCTTCGAAATACGCCTTGGCCGGCAGCGAGGGTTCTGCCCGATTTCCCAGATCGACGTCCGCGGCGCGGACGCGGTGCCGCACCCAGGGAATGTCTATCAATTCAGGATCATCGAATACAAGGATGGCGGCAGAAACATCGTCGTTTCCCGAAGAGTGCTCCTCGAGGCGGAGCAGAAGGCAAATGCCGCCCTCGTCCGCGAAAAAATCGTTGCCGGCGCTGTCTTCACCGGGCGCGTCACCTCTGTCCGCGAGTTCGGTGCATTCGTCGATCTGGGCGCAGGAGTCCAGGGCCTGCTTCACGTTTCCGAAATGTCCTGGTCGCGTGTGTCCTCTCCGTCGGAGGTCGTCAAACCGGGGGATGAGATAACCGTCAAGGTTCTGCGCGTCGACGAGGGTACGCAGAAAATCTCGCTAGGGTTAAAGCAACTCTCCACCGATCCCTGGTCAAGGGTGGGTGAAGTGTACGCTGTGGGCCAGCAGACGCCTGGCCGTGTCACGCGAGTTGCGGAATTCGGCGCATTCGTCGAACTCGAGCCGGGAGTCGAAGGGCTGGCCCACGCTTCAACATTTGCACCAACCCTTTCGGGAGGCTGGTCGAGCCAGGTCACTCCAGGAATGACGGGCACTTTCCAGATCCTATCCATCGACCTGGCGCAGAAACGAATTGGTGTGGCGCTGGTAGCGGAAGGAACGGCGCCGGCCGGGAAAACCGGCAAGGCCCAGCCCGGCATAGTTCCGGGAGCGCGCTTGACGGGAAAAGTTGAGCGACTTGAAAAATTCGGAGTTTTTGTTTTCCTGGCTCCTGGTCGTACCGGCTTAATCCCGATGGGTGAGACCGGGATTGCAAAGGAAAGTGAGGTACCCAAAGCCTTTCCTATCGGAGCCGACGTTGAGGTGAGTGTACTTGAGGTTGATCCTGCGGGCCGACGAATTCGCCTGAGCGCGAAGGCAGTCTTGGATGCACGCGAGGCTGAGGAAGTGCGTGAATGGGCGGAAAAGCAGGCGCCTGCTTCTCAGGAATTCGGGACGCTGGCCGACAAACTGCGTACGGCGCTGAAGCAGCCCAAAAAGTAAAACGGCACCAATGAGCTCGGCCCCGGAGGCAGGACGGAGAAAGATAATCAGGGCGATTTCGACGTTGTCTCGCAGAATACGATCGATCTGGCAAAACAGATGGGCATAACAACAGCATTTCGCAATGCTGTTGTTAAAAAGATTCGGTGAACCGGTTCCACCCTGCCTGTGCGAACCGCCGTGTTGTCGCGCGCAATGACGATGAGATCATCCCCGTGTTCCTTGTAAAATACGGAGCCCCTACGACGCTTTGAACCTTAGATTGTGCCGCATACACGGACCTTCCGGAAACTCCGGTACCTCAGCCGTCTTATTTCAGGGCGCGAAGGCGTCCTTCGAGCCCGAAAAACCCATGCTCCTGATTCACTTGGCTGCAATTTCAACCAATTCAACCCGACGGTTTTTCGTGCGGCCCTCTTCGGTCTTGTTGGAGGCCACCGGCGAATAGGGCCCGGCCCCGTAGGGGATCAACTGCGCGGCAGCAACCCCAAACTGGCTAACCAGGGCATTCACCACCGATTGTGACCTTGCCTGGGAAAGCCTCATATTTGTTGCAAGGTCGGCCGTCATATCGGTATGCCCGACAACGAATACTTTCAGCGATGGATTTGACTTCAGGAGTTTTGCAATTTCGTCCAGGGCAGGCTTGGATTCGGGCTTAATGTCCGCTTTCCCGGTATCAAAAAGAATGCCGTAGAGTGCTACTCTTCCTGTTTCACCGATATCGCGAGCCATCCCGTTTGCGTCTATGGTTACGTCCTGCTGCATCGCTTCCTTCTCGATGATCACCATCATGATAGGAATCCCGCTCGGGGCATTTCCTACCTCGATGGACAACCACACGTCTTTGCTGTCTTTGCTGAAGCGAATGGTGGTCGATTCGTTCGTACCGTACAGGATCTTTCCGCCATTGGCACGCGCTGCATTCTGGTAGTTGCGTATGACCTGCAACTGGCTTGGCGCCTGGACATTATCTTTGAGATTGTACCGAAGATCATACCGGTGCCCCTCGGCAGCTTCACCTTTCCAGCTATCGCCTGTCCCGACCTTGAATTCGTACGAATCGAAAGGCGTGTCCCGGTAATCATAAATGTAATAATTCGGCATTCGAGAGATTCCGGGGTAGTCCTTTGACCCCTCAGTGTCCGACTGCCCGAACATGAACGGTCCTGTGATCAAAATGGTGATGCCCACCAACAGTTTGCCTAGAGTTCGGTTCATGGAATTTCCCCTCCTGGAATCATCTTCAAGCATCTAACCCCCGACGGATACATATCAAGGATTTTAGGTTCGGATTTGACCGTGAGAGAGCAATATCACACAGGTCTAACCGGCACACCAGTAAAACCTTGCCGATAGATATTTGCCAAATTAGTCACGGAACATCGTGCCGGAGTATCTCTGGTCGGGGTGGACGGTGTAAATCTGCGTAGAGAACATAAAAATTAATCAGTCTTTCCTGCGGATCATGACCCTCTGCAGCTACAAATTGGGGAAGAGTATACCTATATCATTGGAAGCTAAGGGGCCTCTGTTTCAATACCCTTTGTCTTCCCGAGCAATCTCGATCTCTGCAAATGATTTCGGCGGACATACGGACCAGAACCATCTGCTATGCTGATGAAGGAGATGTTGCCCGGGAAAATATTGCCTGCGAAGGGAGATTCCGAATGATTACATATGCAGCGCTACTGAGGGGGATCAATGTCGGCGGGCACAAGAAGGTAGCCATGGGAGACCTTCTCGACCTCCTTGGCCGCTGCGGTTACCTCAATCCGCGATCGGTGCTCCAAAGCGGCAATCTGGTCTTCGGAGGCAAAGCCAAATCCGGATCGCTAATAGAGCGTACCCTGGAATCGGAAGCAGCCAGCAGACTGGGCTTTGAAACGGAATTTTTCGTCCGGTCTGCTGAGGAGTGGGTTTCAGTGATTGCCGACAATCCATTTCCCAAAGAGGCAAAAACTGATCCCAGCCATCTCGTAGTCATGTTTCTGAAAAGCTCACCGCAAGCCAAGGACGTGGACGCTCTCCGGACATTGATAACCGGCCCGGAACTTGTTCATTCTGTAGGGAAACAACTCTACATCATTTACCCTGACGGTATCGGGCGATCCAGGCTGACGAATACACTGATCGAGCGGAAACTCACCACCCGGGGAACAGCCCGCAACTGGAATACAGTTCTCAAAATCGGCAAGCTCGCCGGTCTGAAGTAAATTCCTCTCCAGTATCGTCGTTCAGCTTACGCCGTCGAGATGCGGGAGCTCCGCAGAAAATTCTCTTCGAGGACTCCCGGCCGCCCCGGAGAGCAAAGTTTCTGTTCTCATTGAAGTGCTGTGGCTTGCCACGGAACTCCAATTTTCTCTATGTAGGAGGAATGCTGGAGAAGGCAGGCATTCTGGACATGGCGATCTGAAACACCGGTCTATCGATTTTCCGGAAGCAGAGCCCGCCATGACTGACTCCGGCAGGCACGTGGATGAAGCAGGTCTTGGTAATCGTCATCTTCTCGCCGCCGACGACGAAGTCGATTTCTGCTCCCAGATCGTTCGGATCATCCATATTGCTGCCTATAAAGCCGACAATCTCATCGAAGTCAGGATGAGTGTGTTCCGGGTGAGATCTTGGTACGGAGCCCACGACCCAACATGCTTCAACATAAAATGATCCAGGGATAATCCTTTCGTCGATATAAATAACCCGTTTGATCGGGTCGGCGTTGGGCGCTTTGTCTGCGAGATCATCAACTTCGAAATCGTGGACGCCCTTCGGCAATACGAGATTGGTCGAAACCACCGCTTTTGCTTCTTTTGCTTCTTTTGGGTCTGCCATGCCTAGCTCCTTTAGAATGACGCAGCGTATGCACGCGCATATGCTATGCCATGGATGATCGTCATTTAATTCCAGACCCTGATCATCTGTCAATCTGGTTCTCTAAGTAATCTCCGTGTTCTCCGCCTTTTTCCGTGCCCTCCGTG
>JGI20214J51088_10002751_pt1 | contig 11633 bp, 15 predicted proteins | sample WetSurMetagenome_FD_51088 | JGI IMG/M metagenome (IMG submission 51088)
TCTCAGAAGGTTTACGAAAGTTCTTGAGTCGAAGTCAAAGTTGGCGTCGGAGCGGTTAAGTTGTTGTGGCTGTGGGTATGTAGTCACAGAGTCTTAAAGGCACGTCTTCATAAGAATGGTGTTTTAATTGGAAAAAAGCATGATGAAATATCAAGTTTTAATCAAAACAATTTCAGGAAAAGGCGGAGAATTCTGGGGAGCTTTCCAGAAGATGCCAATTGAACCAATGAAAGGAGTAATTATAGAGTCTTCATGGAGCTTGTACGGATACTGGGATCTCGTGCTCTTCTTCAAAGCAGACAGCAACGAAAATAGCCTTCACTTCGTCGGCGAGATCTTACGAGCAATGCCAGGCATCGCCGATACTAGCACATCACCAATGACCGTTCTCAAAGAGCACAAAATGTAATAGGCAACTTTCTTAGAGTTTCTTTCTCCTTTCCTTTTCTTGTGAATATATCATTCCTTTAGCCTTAAGGTTCTATTTGCTTAGAAAGCGGGATGAAAAAAAATTCGGTAATAAGCGCAATTGGCTAAAATTGGGATGAACTTTATCCAAGTTTTTTCGGGTGAGCTTGTTTTGATATCTCTTTTCCAATCGAGAAAGCCTGTCCTATGGGTTTCCCAACCTTATTATAAGTCATCTCCGAAGGATTCCAGATTATGGGTTTCGCTTTTTCAATGTCTAGTAGGTTCTTTTTGTTAAGCACAAGAGAATCAGCTTTGACATCCATGATTTCACCTATGAACTCTGTGTGTAGCCCAATTTCAACAGTTTTAATAACCTTGCATTCAATGACCACTGGAAATTCTTTAACATAGGGTGCATCAACAAGATCGCTTTTCACAGGAGTAAGCCCTGTTACCGAAAATTTATCCACTGTTTTCCCTGAAGTGATTCCAAAATAATCAGCCTCTTTAGCATATGTTTCAGATGGAATACTTACAGTAAACGCTTTCCGTTCCACAATATTACCGTATGTACAAGTTGCTTTTCTTAGGGATACATAGATGCATGGTGGCTGAGAACAGCAAACGCCACCCCAAGCTGCAGTCATAACATTTGGTTTTCCCTCTTGGTCATAGGTTCCCACGACCCAGACTGGTGTCGTTGAAACGATAGTTTTGGCGCCCAAAGAATTTTTCATGAGAAACTCTCAGTTATTACCAACCAATCTTTTCTAATATAGAAACTTTTCTGCTTACTCTTTTGAGAACCGGAAACGAATCTCTTGACACGGAAATGTCTTCCAAAGTTTTAATCATATTTACGAGTTGAATTTTGCTTGAAGGCAGTTCAAAGGACTGGGACATACGTCTAATGTTTACCTAAAGACAAAATAGAGCTTAAATACTAAAACAGTTCATACTGGCGATGGGGATAACTCCAATGAACAAATCAGATAAAATAGCAACCAAAGTAGTCAAAGAAATACCAGTAAACCCATTACCTGACAATACAAAAGCAGCAGAATACATTCGAAGAAGACGCACAAAATAAAAGCTCATATTTTAGTTATGATCGTTCAATTTTTTCTAAATCCTTTAAATCCTCATGACCGCTTTTCTCCTATAGAATTAAGGCTTTGACTCCACTCCCACGTCATAACGACCTGGGGATTTTAAATTGCTTTGAACTTCATACCACAATATTAGTGACTCATTTGAGAAAACCGAAAATCCCATCGTTTTTTTTCTTATATTCCAATAACTTTGTCGGGGTAGTTTACAGCAAACCTTACATTGAGGTTTCATCCTAATTTAAGTAGGTGAAACCGAATGGGAGTCCCTTTTTACATGCTGATCAGAACCAGAATTGGTGAATCTAAGAATGTTGTTCATAAGACTCTTAAGATTGAAGGAGTAAAAGTATCTCACTCCGTCATGGGCAACTACGACGTCATACTTTACGCTGAAGGAAAAGACCTCGAAGACGTAAGACGCATCCGCGACGCAGTGTTTGACATCAGCGGGATAACAATAACTGAAACAGTTGTCCACGCTTAATGTTCTATCTATAGGAATAACAGAACACTTCTAAGTAGCTATTAGCTTTTTTTCTGACCGAATTCTTTTCTTCGCTTGGGCGTTCACCAATTTAGTAATAATTTGAATAGACCCAATGCTATTCTCAGACACTACAGCGTTAAGTACTATTCCCACCATCAATGGAGGATAAAACTTGCTTGATTGAATTCCTATCAAACGGCCATAATAGTTACCTGTATGGGCGTGAGCACAAACATCCCAACTATTGTCCCTATTCAAGCATATTTGTTAATAAGTCTTTGACCTATGGCTGCTCTTGTTTCAAGCCAACTTCTCAAGCCTTTTCTCCAGTTCAATAATTCGATATGAGAACGTAAATGTTGATCTTGTACATGCTTATACCAGTTTGCAGATTTTTGTTGGGGCTAATTCGGTTACTTAATGCCTTATCTTTTTAGCTTTTCTTTTAACGTGTAATAAACAGGTTTGCCACCGAGAAGTAAGGCGCCAAGCAAACATGCTGAACCTATCCCACGGTAAATAATTATTGAAAGAAGTACTCCATAAGCATAATTAATATGCAGAATATAAGAAAAAAACAATCCTAAAGTTGGATGAATAACAATTTCATCTGCAGTAGGGAGCCAGATATAAACACCTAAACCCAACAAGAACGCAGAAACGGCAACTTTACGTAACCGCATATGAATATACAATTGAACTTCTACGCTAATAAAAATTCGCTTGTTACTTACAAAGGGTTGCTTGCACAATAAGTTTATTTGTTCGACAATTCTCGGTTAAATTTGTAAATTAACTATGTTTATATAGTAAGAGTTAAGTGATCAGAGTTAAGTAGCGACTGCCATGACAAAACCGACAATTAGAAAGAAACACAGCAAACTCAAAGTAGCCCTATTATCACCCATACTCATCGTGGTCTTTATAGTCGGTTGGGGCCTCTATTTCATAGGACAAACAGAACACCCAAAATCGAAGCAACCACCAAAACCAAATATCAAAAAACCCGCACAGCCAAATGAAATCGAGTTAATAGCAATTCCTCAAGAAGAAAGTCAAATAATAACAAAATAAATACTTTGAAAGCGCTTTTAGAATTATGCACTAACAAAAGTATTTAGGTGTTCGCCACATCACTCCCACTTACTCGTTTTCTTTACTCTCTTAAATTTATGCTTTCTTTTCAAAAGATGGTTTAAGAAACTTTTAAATGTCAAAAAACGTGAAAATAACATCCTTTTAAGGGATATAAGTCAAGAATCTTCGATCCATGAAAACGCACTTTTGGCAAACAGGCTTATTTGACCTCCCTCTCTCGTTTTGTGCACGGTAATACTAGGCTGATAAACATTACTTATTTTGACCAAAACACAAATAGGCAAAACTAACAACTTTATTGTTCAGCAGGAAGAAAGCAACTTGTCAGACTTAGCCAGTAGCTGCGAATATTTAACAAGTGAGAAACTATGTCTATCTGTTTCTGAAAGTGAGAAAGCGAGGTCAAGCAGGCAAGTTCGATGCAAAAATAGCGAGAAGATGACCTGTTGCTATCTTTGCATGTTCGTACTGGACTGTGCGACGCCCTGCCGATTTTTAGAGACAACTGAAAATGAGCCTCAACCAATAGAAGCTGAGAAAATCCAGATCAGCAACACATTGATCAGTGACCATAAACCTGAAGAGGACAAAATACAAAACGCTCCAGGTATTTGTTGCTCTTTGTGCAACGCCGAGATGGTTCAAACTCGAACCAAGCTTAAGATTGATGGATGGGAAAGAACAAACCAAAAATTTGTTGACAATTACTCGGCTAGATTTGGGGAAGAAACACTCTCTGTAATAGTGTACCTGTGTCCAAATTGCGGCAAAATTGATTTAAAAGTTGATGAAAAAACAAACACGGATTAAGTATTTTGCTTAATATGCGAGGTTAAGGTTTTTCTTTTGTTGCCAAAATAATGGTACCACATTCGGTACATTCCCAACAAGTGAGAGTCTTGTTCTTGTCATACACAGCGCTCATTTCTTCTTCGCATTCAGGGCATAGCTTTTCGAGTTGATTCTTTTTTGACATTTAAATTTCAGACGTTTCATGCGCTATTATACAATATAAACCAACTGGTTTTTGAATTGGCAAAGACTAAATAAAACCATTTACTTTCACTTTTGGGTTGCCTAATGGATACTTCAAACGCCAAAATTCGCTCGCTTGCACTATGCGGAATTTTATCCCCGATTGTTTATGTTATTACAGTGGCATTTGGCGGCTTTTTGGATCCCTCCTATTCACATTTTGGCATTGACCGTTAGCGAACTTGTTGAGAGGGGTGCTCCAAATCGCGATTTACTAAACATCATGCTGTTGGCCTACAACATTCTCATAATTCCCTTTGCGATTAGACTCTTTTATGGGCTAAAGAAAGGATGGACTAGTAACCTGGTCATTATTGCTTTGGTCCTAACGGGCATTTTGGGTACCGCTGTTACAGTTTTCTTTCCGTTAGATGCCGCTGGTCAATCGGTGACTTTTACGTGCATGTTCCATCTAGTGGTAGTTGGCTTAGTAGTGCCTTGCACGTTTGTGTTCATGTTGGGCTTTTGGTATGCTGCAAGAAAGGAGCCTAGTTGGGGAAAACTTGGGCTCTTCTCTATTGCAATATTCGTGTTAACTCTCGTTTCAGGCATTGCAACAGCTGCGTTTGTCACCTCTGACTTCCGAGGGTTACTTGAAAGAATCACAATTGGATCAACGTTGATTTGGATCGAAGTAGTGGCTCTCAAACTTTATTCTATTTCAAAGAGCAAAATTCCAACACTTTCATCCTGACAAATTAAATATAAAAGAAGAAGAAACCATGTTTCAGGAAAAATGATTTTTCTTCAAAGTATAAGTTAAATTATAGGGGATGGTAGCCCGGGAGAGATTCGAACTCTCGTCGGCGGGTCCAAAGCCCACTATGCTTGACCACTACACCACCGGGCTGCACGGTTTCAAATAACACTTGCGTTATTTATTGTTAGAGGTTTATTGGGTTACTTTTTTGTTAATAAGCGTTCTCTTTGAGGATTTTGAAATTGATTTTAATTTTCGGGAGCCTGAGTTTTGTCAAAATTATGAATATAATCATGATTTTTCTTTCGCGCAGATTAGGTTTTTTTACATTTTTTTATGCAATTTTCCATAAGTGAATTGGCACTATTTTGAGTAATTCGAAGCCATTATGTGCAATAGGTTTAATAAACCACAAAGCTTAAATATTAAATCGGTTCCTTTGCTTAGTTTGCGCGGGCCGAATGTACTATTTTCTAGCCAAATTGGCCTATGGTGACGGTTCTACGCATATCAAAATCGAGGTAGAAGAGAATTGAGCAAAAAAGAAACACCTAAAACTGCACAGCGCTTGCAAGACAAGTGCCCAGAGTGCGGTAGTGAGAATTTAGTTCACGATTACGATACTGGAGAAACCGTATGCGGCGATTGTGGATTGGTCGTATACGAGCAAATGATGGATAAAGGACCAGAATGGCGAGCATTCACCCAAGAAGAAAAAGCATCCAGAAGCCGCGTTGGTGTCCCAACATCTTATTCAGTTCATGACAAAGGCTTATCTACAGCCATCAGCCAAGTGGATCGAGATGCGTTTGGAAGAAAACTACCCCTATCCACCAGACTTCAAATGTGGCGTCTACGAAAATGGCAAATCAGAAGCAGAGTCCACTCATCAATCGACCGCAACCTTGCCCAAGCCATGGCAGAACTTGACCGGTTATCAGACAAAGTCTACATTCCACCACCAATCAAAGAAAAAGCCGCCGTAGTCTACAGAAAAGCTCTCGACAAAGGTTTGGTCCGAGGAAGATCAATAGCCGCCATAGCCGCAGCTGCACTGTATGCTGCATGCCGTGGAAGCGGAACTCCACGCACACTCCGTGAAATTGCTGAAGCCAGCTTAGTTGACAAGAAAGATGTTGCAAGATGCTACAGGCTTCTGTTACGAGAACTTGACGTTCACATGCCCATTGCTGACCCGCTAACATATGTGTCGAAGATTGCTGAAAAAACAGGCATCTCAGGCAAAACTCAAGGCGCAGCTATTCAAATCCTTCGTGAAGCACGACGAAAACGTGCTGCCGCAGGAAAAGACCCCATGGGATTAGCCGCAGCTGCCCTATACATCGCATGCTTACAAAATAACGAAAAGAAAACACAAAAAGACATAGCTGAAGCCGCCGGTGTAACTGAAGTAACTGTACGTAACCGCTACAAGACACTCAAAAAACAACTAAACCTTGAATTGCCCGATTAAGGGCTTTTTATTTAGTTTAATCAATCAAGTTTCTGCTTTTTCGTCATCTTTTTCAAGTTCCATTACAATTATGCCCAGATAACCACATTCTTCACAGTAGTATTGTTTAGGAGTTAACCAGACTGCAAGACTGCTCGATAGAGCGATTTTTGGACTTGCGCATCTTGGGCAGTATATTTGGGTTGGTTTTCTGTGTTTAGTGTTTTTGAGAATGTCGCGTAAGCCATCTGGTTTTCTCATAAGGAACGTCCCGTACTTGAAGATTAATTGGGTTTATTGCAGTTCGATGTTTTCTTGCGGATAACCCATTTTAACCAAGAATTCGCGTACTCGATCGCGGTGGTCGCCTTGAAGCATAATTTGCCCGTTCTTACTGGTTCCGCCGCATGCGCAGTATGTTTTGAGTTTTTGAGCAATGCTTGACAAATTTGAATTTTTATCATCCATGCCGTCGATGATGGTGGTTGCTTTGCCGAATTTTCTGGTTTCAAGACGTATGCGAATACGTTGCTGTTCCTTTTCTATTTCTCCACAAACGCATAGGTCCTTTGGTAATCCGCATGTTGAACAAACTTCAGCCATGACACTCAACAGAGAATTATCAAGTGAAATATATAAGAGTTTCAAAGGTTTGAAGTGGGTTTTTTTTGGGTTTTCGTGCTTGAGCTGTTATGTTAGAAATGGAGTTTAGGTTCTTTTGTTGCTTTCTGTAACATTATTGAATTTAGTAGGACAAATTTGCTCTGGTGATTCTCAGCCAGTGAGTTCGTTCAAGTTTCAGTTGTTGGCTGTTTTACTAGAAAGAAGATGACCGCTGACATTATCATAATAACTCCGAACCCAATTCCCAATACCTGATATGAGAATAGTGCTAAAAGTACCCCTCCGATAGCAGCTCCGATAGCTTCTCCCGCGTTTCTAGCAATACGATGAAGCGACATCATGGTGCCTCGAGATTCAGGAACCTGATCCACCACGAGACAAATGAAGGCTGGGACCGCAAATGCGCCAATAATTACACTCGCGAAATTGACTATTAGCGCAGGCCACAAAATGGGAATATTAAAGAACCCCATCGTCAAAACGCCGGAGACAAGACCGCATAGGACAGCTACCGGTTTCGACCCAAAGCGGCTAATTAGTTTGCCACCAATCAAGCTTCCGATCACGAAAAAAGCAGTATTAATTAGACCTATTCCCACTGCCCAGTTTATTGATAGCAAAAATTGTTGTCGATAAAAAGCTAAAACGAAAAGCGCAACTACAGCTGCGTTTCCAACAAGAGTGCCAATCAAGCAGGTAGAAGCAGACTTGTTCATTAGAACCTGCCTAAAATTTCTGACATAATTGTCAGTGCCTAGTTTCGGTTTTTGCTCAGTTGTTGTAGACGGAATGGCAATTACCGCTAAAAAAAGTCCTACAAGGGAAACCGGTAATGTAAAAAGAACAAAGATCGAACGCCAACCTGCAACATTTGAAATTAATAACAACACTGGAACTCCAACTATGCCTGCCAAATATGTGCCTGCTACAAACCAGCTTACAGCCCGTACTTTTTTGTTGGAAGCAAAGTTATTCCCGATTAATGTAATTGCTAATATGGAAACCATTACTGATCCTGCTCCTTCCAATGCGAAAAAGATTTGAAAGGTGATCAAATCCAGAGCAAAGAAACTGCCTACGTTCGAAAAGACGACTATGACCGCTCCTGCTATCAGCAACGATTTATGTCTAAATCGGACTGCTATCACACTCATTAGAAATGCGAGGACGACTTCAGCAGCGGCGTTGATTGTGCCCGTCTGGCTCGCAATGCCTACGGCACCTTGATCAGCTGAGCCTAGGAAGGTTTTTGCTATTTCTGGCAGGAATATCGATAATGTAACAGATGACATGCTAATGGCAAAAATAAGCACAGTTAAGGATGGAACAAACAATCTCTTGGGAGATTCCTGTTTAGCAGCGGTAGGCTCATCACTCATAATATACAGAGTGAAAAATCAGTATTTAGTATTTACCATTTGTCAACCATCTAAAAATCTTTCATAATTTTGGCTCGCCAACTGGAGAGAAGACGTTTTTTACTTTCCTGTAATGCTAACGCTTGTTTTTTCTTTGCTTCAATTAAAGAATCTATAACCTTCTCAAGTGGCGTTGCCGAAAAGCGGGCTGACTGCATAGGGTATGCGCTTATCATGCCCCTAAATTGCAGGTTTTTTAGGCTTCTATAGAGCTGATGCCTAGGCAATTTTAACGCATCTGCTATCGCGTTTCCCTCCTGGGGACCCATTTCTGCCAGAAAAATGTAAACTTCAGCGTCACGCTGTTTAAATCCAAGGTTTACGAGGGTTTTACGCATCCATTCTTTGCTCAACCAAACACATCCCTTTGCGAGAACATAAACAAAAAAGGGAAAAGAGCGTTATACGAATAGCGTTTTACTTAGTGAAGGTTGTTGTCACAAGTGCATCTATGCGTATACTTGTTGCATCTGGTCCAGTAGATTCTCCAACTTGTCCCCAATAATACCATTTTGGACAAACAAGAGTTGCATGAGCATAATAGCCTGTTGAGTCAATGGTCTGTGTCCAATATGGATAGTTTTGATCAGATGTTGTTACGCTTCCAGTTTGAACTTCACCGTATCCCTTGAAAAATATGCCTCCAGCAGGGATTGTAAATGCTGGAATTACTAACGCGCCGGTAGGTCCCCACTTTTCTTCTGGTACCACTAAGGGTATCGTCCAGTATGCAAACACGGTTTTACCTATTCTGCCTATTTGAATGTCGCATTTGTCAACCTTTGCAATTATCGTTGGATATGGCATCGTAAACTTTTGATAATATCCAATGGCTTGAGAGTTATCTGTGAAATATGCAACTGGGAACCACCTATTCGCTTGTGTAGACCAAACCCATATTTGGATCACGTCTCTAGCTCCTATGCTTTGGTCCCAATTAACGTGGAGTACACTAAGTCGAATTTTTGGATGCCCGGCAATATCAATAACAGCTTTTCCTTGTGCGTTTTCGTGGCTGATGATTATCGTTTCTGCGAGGGCGGGAGCCACACTCGAAGCCAAGACTAGTACTATAAGGGAAACGGCAACTAATGTTCCCAATACAAATTTCTTCTTCATCTTTTTCACCTCCTTTGCTCTTCTTTCAACAAATTAGTTTTTCAGTGTTAATCATCGAAAAACAGTTAAGCTTGCTCTGTCTACATTAAATGGTGCTAGTCACCAAAGTAGGTGGCACTTTAGTCCAGGTGGGACAAGATCTGAGCGAGAACGGCATAAAAAAAGTCCTAATGGATTTTGGGCTAACGGAAAAAGAGACTGAGATCTATATTTTTCTCGCTAGGCATGGGGCGTTAAGAGGNGGAGAAGTTTCTAAACGTACCAAAACGCATAGGGGGCTTATTTANCGCATCTTGGGAAGCCTTCAAAGCAAAGGCTTGGTAGAGACAACCCTTGAATCGCCAGCACGTTTTACAGCAGTCCAGTTCGAAAAATTCATAGACCTGAGCATAAAGGCCAAACAAGAAGAAGCTGCTCAATTAGAAAGCACAAAGAGTGAGCTGCTCAACTACTGGAAAAAATTAAGCACATCTGAAGCTGAACCAACCCCTGAAAAATTCGTGGTAATCGAGGGAAAACAAAAAATCTTCCTTAAAATCTCTCAGATGATAAAAGAAACCAATAGTCAATTCTCAGCAACGATTACTGTTTCTGCTTTGGCTCGAGCTGATCAGTACGGTCTTTTCGAATCCGTAATCGATCATCCATTAAAATCCAGAATCCAATTCCGCTTTCTTACTGAATTGAACGAACAGAACCTGAATGCAACCAAAACTCTTCTGAAAAAGATCCCCAAAATCCCGCTACAAATCAAAAGCAGAAACTCAGAAATTGGTTTGCGGTTGTCGCCTCGAATTGTAATAAGAGACGAAGCTGAAATATTATTCTTCATCACTCCGCGAAGAGGCACTTCTGATATAGAACAAGACGAAGTGTGTCTTTGGACGAATTGCCGAGAATTGGTACAGACATTTAAAACTGTTTTTGAGGAAGCGTGGCAGGATGCTTTAGAAATAAAGAAGATGATTTTGAGCATGGAAACTGGCGGGCAAGCCCTTCGAACTTCAATCGCCCATGAGCTCAAGGATGCTATGAAAAATTATGACGACGTCATAAGCTCCGCTAAAGAAGAAATAACAATTCTAACCTCATGTGATGGACTTCTTACTTACCTTGAAAAAACATTTCTTGCAAAAAAAGTGANCGAAGATGGAGTCACAATCAAGATAATGTCGCCCATAACAAACCAGAACTTAAAAGCAGCAGAAAAGCTTTCGAAGTTTTGTGAAGTAAGACACGTACCCCCAAGCTTCTTAAAAACTACGATTGTTGACGGAAAGTATCTTTTCCAGTTTGGAAAACTACGTGATTATAGATGGACTCCTAAAGTTCCAGAAAAATCTGANGGATTGCCCTCTTTTGAAGAAATCGCTTACTCTGATAATTCAACATATGTGGCTAAAATGAAGGCATTGCTTGATGACATTTGGAAGAACTCAACGGCTCCATCTAAAGTCACAATCGATTCGATTTTAGGTTTAAAATCAGCAGTTTTTCAATCGCCTGAGCCTTCTGCAGAGAGGTCTATAGAAATGCCTCAATCTGGATTTCCCACATACTGTTCGGCACAAGCAGTAATCCATACCCTCGGCCACTTTGACATGCCCGACATGTTAATTGATGTCATGCATTTTGGCGAACCGACTGACGAAAAGGCAAATTGGATGTCAATTTCAATGTGGCTCAAAACCCCGAAGGGCTACGCTTTCGTGCCAACCGCTATCGTTGTCAGCAGGGGACGAAAAGACACTATTGCCACAAAAATCGAAAAGTCTAATAAAGCGATATTTGCAGGCACCCCGGCTGGACAAAATGTTCTTCGGGTCAAAGAACATGAGCTCCGAGTATGGAGACAAAATAATACCCTTTTTGCAGGCTGGACGGTGCCCATCCCAGTTTTTCCTCCGAAATATGTGGTGCCACCATCAATCCTGCTTTTTGAGGGATATGGCAACTCAACACATTCTAAACGCACTCTCTCGGGTCTCCCTTCAGGCTACAAAGTAACGATTGAGAATGATGGATTCGATGCTTTTGTAACCTTCATATCCCCTGCATCAAGGTATACTGGACCAGGAACTGAAGGAAGACTCTACGCCAGTGGCATTTCAACTGTAACAAGACCAACGTAGATTCATGCATAGATGGTTTAAGTTTTAAACAGTCTATTTTTTTT
>JGI20214J51088_10002752_pt1 | contig 11628 bp, 8 predicted proteins | sample WetSurMetagenome_FD_51088 | JGI IMG/M metagenome (IMG submission 51088)
TTTCCTATATCCTGTTTTGCAAGATTTTCCCAATCGTGGATGAAAATTTCACGGTAATATTTGGTCAATTTTTCATCATAAAATAATAAACTTGCATCCCTGTTGAATGTAATACCAAGTTCAGACCAGTTTTGACTTCCTATCATAACTCTTTCCCCATCGACCATAACAGCCTTTGTATGACAATCTTTCTGTATTTTTATTTTACATTCATCAAACCCCATATCAACAAGTTTCTCAAGATTTTCTCTGACTTTTGCACCGCCTATATTTCGGAAAATTATTTTTACATCGATACCGGCTTTTTGTTTATCCAAAACTAAACTAATTAATTTTTCAAGTTTTTCCTGATTTTCATTTGGTGCATTGAATGTTTGATTTTGAATTAATAATTCTTTTTCAGCACTTTCCACAAGTTTGATTACCTCATCATAAAAATTATCCGGAGTAAGAATCGGTGTTACTTTAAATACTCTATCTTCGCTGAAAGGTATAAATGTACTATATTCCTTCTTCGTGGCTTCTTCTGAAATAGCTTCGTCAGTATCGGGAACAAGAAAACTCATTTCTTCGTCTTCACTTTTCTTCTTCCCGAGTTCGTTATCTTTATTGTGTTCATAATCATTTAAGATAAATTTTTCAAAAGTTTTAGCAAGTTCTTTATTCTCTACGATAATATGCCAGTCTCTGTTATAATGAGTTAACATATATGAATTTGTTTTTTTCAGTTCATCTAAATCAGGCTGGTTTGAAGACTGCCAGTTCCCGCTTGAAAGCCAAATAGCAGAACTATCTCTTACGGCAACTTTTATATGATAAGAAGTTGTAACCCATCCTTTTTTTGAACCGACACTCACCCATGCATTTCCAAATTTCTTTTTTAATTTTTTACCAAGCTCGTCAACTACTTCTTCGTCTTTCAAATCATTTTTTTTCGTACCGGTACTCAGACTTTCCCCCGGTTGAATAGCGAGTTTCATTTCCTGAAAAGCTTTATTTGACGAAGCTTTTTCTATTGCTTTAAGTATATGTTTTGCACCAAAGTCATACATAGCAACAATTAATTTATTCTTGGTATTTAATAAAAACGGTTCAAGGTTTTTCCATCCTTCTTCCGGGCTTACGTGGGCATTTACTTTCATCTTTGCTTCAACAGTTTCGAGTTTTCCGTCTTCGGGAGGAACGTATGTTATTTCTTCTTCCATTATTTCATCATAAGATTCATATTTTTCACTACCGAGATGGTGTTTGATTAATTCCTCAAAAGTCGGTCCTGTAACCTCAACCTTATAACCCATAAATTTCTTGGGCAATGGAGAAATACATTCTTTTTTCAAATCCTGGTCTGATTTTCTTTTCAATACAGTAATCACTACTGCACGTTCTTTTGTAATCCAGCCATTTTCGAATACGTACCCCATACGAACATTTAATACACCATCTTTTGAACCTAACTCTTTCTTTGCCTGCTCTAATATTTCCTCATCGTTTTTTGTTTTATCATCCTTTTTATCTTCGGAAATTACATTAGTAACAGTTCTTGATTGTTCTACTATATTAGAACCAACTGTTAAATTTGTACCACCTATTTTTACCGTTATTGATAACGGAACATTAAATGTGACGCTTCCATCTTGGTTCGTAGCAGAAACCCGATTAATATCTTCTTTTTCCATAATGTTTTGTTTTGGTTTAATTAAACATTCCGATGTTGAATAGATTTCATCGACTAATTTTAATTTATTTGAATCGAATTTTCCTTCATCTAAATTTTTTAAAATTGAACTTATCCTCACACCTTCATTTGCAATCCATTTAATATCATCATCGCTCATACTATTATTCCATATTCCTCCATTTCTGTCAAGTTTATTTCCTTTTGAATCGGTTGCCCAAACACCCGAATGGTGAACTCCTACCACCTCCCATCTTTCATTAAATACAGGTGAGCCGGAAGAACCCGGAGCAGTATCTGTTTTATATTGAAGAAAATTATCCAAAACATCTATCAGCTGGTTTTCTCTCACGCTGACCCGTTTAGGCATCCCCTTTGGATGTTGAATAATATTTAACCATTGAGAAACGATTGTTTTCCCAACTTCTTTGGAAAGTTTATTCCATCCGAAATTGGAAATAGGAACTCTATCCGAACTTTCCGGTAATACAGAAACGATTGTAAAATCGAGTTCTTTACTCGTATGATAAAACGATACAGAGTCTAAACGAAATATTTCCGATTTAAGAAGATTATTTTGAATATCAAGCTGGTAATTAAATTCTATCTTTGAATTTTTTGCATAACTAATATCAGGGAGCACATGATTATTCGTTATCATCAAATGAGGAGAAATCATAAAACCCGTTCCATATCCCTTCAAGTTTCCAGCATCACTAAAGACCCATACTTTACCGATTGTGTTTGACACCGCGAGACCCAGTTGGAAAAATGATACATCTACTAAATCATCTTCCCCAAGAACTCTTTCAAGACTTAAATACATTCCCACTCCCGGTCTTTCAAGACCAAGTGTAGCCATTTTTTCTTTGGAAGTTATTATTTCTGTTGCCTCTTCTTCTGTATATCCTCTGCGAGATAAAAACTTTTGAACTCTTTCTTTGGAATCTGCATCTAAATACTTACCTTTACTTATTAATTCTATATTTCTTTTCCTGATACTTTCTCGTTTATTCCATCGGAAAAGAGTTTCCTTGTATTGATAGTCACTAATAGTCATAATAGTATATTTTTAATTAACAAAATTGTTTTTTAAAATTTCAATTGCATATTTCTATATTGCTATTAAATCAAATACTACCGGAGACAATATTTTTCAGGAGGTTTTATTTTTTGTAATTTAATATAAATATATACAAAAGTCAATATAAGTAACTTACATAATTTGTTATTATTTGACTTCGCATAATAATGCATTATAAATCATTTATTAACATATATTTATTATAAAAACAGCTTTTTTTAATTTACCTGTCTTATATCGTATGTTTCCTCTCTTTATTTGAAACGTTATAAAACGTGAATTGTTATTAATTAGCAGAATTCATAAATTTAACTTTAATACCTATATGTAATTTTCCCAAAAATTTTAAAAAGGAGTAAACAAAAATGGCTGACGAAGAATTAAATCAGAAACTAGATAGACAGAAAATGTGGATTGAAAACATTAAATGGTTCATTGCTTCTGTTTTAATTGTAGTTGTAGCTTTAATAGTCGATTCGAATTTTAAGAAAAGAGACCTTATGCTCAGGGAATTAGACCAATATGATAAATTCGTAGATTTGCTTATAGCTAATAATAATACAATCGGTGCACAATATAAAGTAGCAGGGTTTTATGATAAATTTAGCATTTCAAAAGATATTAAAGAAAAGTGGGACATTTATTTACAGGAATTAAAAAAAGAATATGATGAATACAATGAGTATTTGGCGAGTACAAATTCAGTTCTCCAGAACCTGGAATCAAAACCCATTAAATCAAATACCGATTTAATCCAGATAGATAGCCTTAAAGAAAAAAAGAATGTACTACAAAAAGTACTATCTCCTGAAATAAAAGTACCTTCCAAAACAACGGATGTAAGTGTCGAAAATAATTCATCGAAGTTTACAAAAGAAGATTTGCAGGTACTCAAAGAAATTAATGATGCAAAGCTGAAAAAAAACGATTTAAAAGTTAATAAACAGGAAAAACCGGATATAAAAGACGTACCCAAAAAGAAATAGTAATATGACAAATTCTCCTATTTACTAAAGTCTTGTTAATCCGAGCTTAGGTCGCAGAACTGTAGTGGAAGATAAACTCTATAGACTCTACTAACTGCTCTTTATACTCTCAGAACTTTCGCTCCTCTTATCTTCCTCTGCTTTAATTCGAGCAAAGCGATATTTGCATCTTCAAGCGGATATTCCTGAAATTCGGGTTTGAGTTTTATTTCTTCGGCGATTTTTAAAAATTCTTTTATATCCGAAACGGAAACATTAGCTACGCTTTTAATTTCCTTTTCCATCCATAAATGCTCGGGATAATTGATTTTGGTCAGATATTCCTTATCTGTATCTTCTTTACGAATTGCATTTATTACAAGCCGTCCTTCGGGTTTAAGGTTTTTCATCGCTTCCACAATCGGCATCCATACAGGAGTTGTATCTATTATGCTGTTTAATTTTTCAGGACTTGCATCTAATGTATCTCCCGACCAATCTGCACCGAGATGAATTGCAAATTCTCTTTCCTGTTCGCTTCTTGCAAAAACAAATATTTTTGAATTTGGATATTTATTCTTAACCATTTTCAGCACAATATGTGCCGATGCTCCGAATCCCGTTAATCCGAGGCTTTGCCCATCTTTCAACCCTGTAAGTTTTACCGAACGGTAACCAATTGCACCGGCACAGAGAAGCGGTGCCGCCTCGGAATCGGAAAAAATTTCAGGAATTAAAAATGCAGATATTTCGGGAACTACCATATACTCTTCGTATCCGCCGTTTACATCACGACCTGTTGCTTTGAATTCGGGACATAAATTATCATTTCCTTCAAGGCAATATTCACATTTTCCGCAGGAAGAATATATCCAGCCCACTCCGACTCTATCATTAATCTTGAAACCGGTTGCCTTTGCACCCTTATCAATGACTCTACCCACAACCTGGTGACCCAGCACGACAGGCAACCTTGGAGGCGGTGTCCTGCCCTCGATTTCATCGAGTTCAGTATGGCACACTCCGCAAGCACTTACTTTTATCAAAATTTCATTTTTAGTGGGAACAGGCTCGGGAATATCTTTTATAGTAAGTGGTGTTTTGTTATCATTTAAACTACAAATATTTTGTAATAATAACGCTTTCATAAATGCTTTTTCTTTAAATTTATCAAAATAAAAATATTATTAAAAGTTACGAATAGACGTATAAAAATCAGGATTCTAAAAGTGATATGAAATTTAAGTTTTATTAATTAAATTGAGATAAGTTAATAAATTTTGTAGATTACAAAATCAGCTCGTTTATTCTATAAGTGCGTTTTTAGTTTGCTGTTTACCGAATTTAAAACGATAAGATACAATTTATGGAAAACGAAAAAAAATCTTCGGATATTCAACCTGAGAAAGAAAATCTCATCAGTTTTTGGCTCAAAGATACGCCCTTTGTATTCCATTCCAGAAATGCAGATTTGGATAAAATTTTGGACATAAATCCGCATCTGAAAGAAAATATCAAAAAAGCATTTAATGGTAATATCATTTCTGAAGAAATAAAATTTACAGATAAAGGAAAAGATGTTTTCCGTAAACAAATAATTGTCCCGCTAAAAGATAGAGATAAAATATTTGGAGTAATAGAAGTCAATATTGATTTTCCCGAACTGGAAGAATTTAAACAGGAATTATTAAAGAAAAATGAAATCTATAAAACATTTTATAAATATGCAAAAGAAGGTATTTATAGATTGGAATTTGAAAAACCTATTCCGATATCCGATGATATGAAAATAGAACTTGAACTCTTTTCAAAATATTGTTATTTAGCCGAATGCAATGACTCTCTTGCCAAAATGTATGGATATAATTCGAGTTCTGATTTGATAGGAAAAAAATTAATCGAATTTCATAAACATCCCGAGTTACTTATAAATGCCGATACCCAAAGGGCATTTATTGATTCAAGTCATAAACTGTATAATATTGAAACACAGGAAACAGATTTTGAAAACAACATCAAGTATTATATTTATAATGCAATTGGTATAATTGATAATAATAATCTTCTAAGAATCTGGGGTACACAACTTGATATTACTAATCGTAAAAAAACTGAAATTGCTCTCCGTGAATCCGAAGAAAGATATAGACTGCTTGTAGAGCATTCTCCCGAAGCAATTGCCGTTCACAGTAAAGGAATTATAGTATATGTAAATGAAGCTATGATAAAATTAATGAATGCTGAAAGAGCAGATGATATATTGGGTAAACAAGTTTTTAATTTCGTTCACCCTGATTTTCATCAGATTGTTATCGAAAGAATCCGCCGAAGCCAGGTAGAAAAAAAATATTCCGATATTCTCGAAGAAAAATTTATTGCAATTGATGGTGAAATAATTGATGTTGAAGTAACAGCTATTCCGTTTATATATAATGGAATTCCAGCTTCTCAGGTTGTTGTCAGAGATATTACAGAAAGAAAAAAAGAAGAAAAAATTAAATCAGCTATTTACAGAATTTCCGAACTCGCTCATTCGATTGACACACTTTATGAACTTTACAAATCAGTTCATGAGATTGTTTCGGGATTAATGCCTGCCAAAAATTTCTATATAGCTCTTTATGATGAGCCGACAAATATGATAAGTTTTCCATATTTTGTTGATGAAGTGGATGAAATACCTGAACCTAAAGAATTCGGAAAAGGACTGACTGAATATGTTTTAAAAACCGGAAAGTCCTTGCTTGCCGACCCTGAAGTTTTTCAAAAATTATTTGAAAATAATGAAGTCGAATCAATCGGAGCAGAATCTATAGATTGGCTTGGTGTCCCGTTAAAAATTAAAGGTGAAGTTATTGGAGTTCTTGTTGTTCAATCTTACAGTAAAGGTATTAGATATAAACAACAGGAATTAGATATCTTAAATTTTATCTCAGAACAGATTGCTATGTCCATTTCAGCTAAGAAATCCGAAGAAGAACTTATCAAAGCAAAAACATATGCAGAAGAAGCGAGTAAACTCAAATCTTCACTGCTTTCGAATATGAGCCACGAATTAAGAACCCCTATGAATGGAATTCTTGGCTTTGCTGAAATTATTTTGGAGGAATCGACCGATTCGTATTTCAGGGAATTAGCACATTACATTCACATTTCAGGTAAAAGATTGATGAAAACTTTGAACTCCATTATGGATCTTTCCCAACTGGAAGCAGTAAGTGATATAATAAATTATGACGATTTTGATTTAATTCAGGAAATTCAATTGGTAATAAATTCCTTTATCCCAATTGCAAATCAAAAAAATCTATATCTGAATTTTATTCATTCAAAATCTGCAATTCCGTTATACAGTGATAAAAATTTTATTCAGCAAATTATAACTAATCTGATTGATAACGCATTAAAATTTACTTCCATTGGTGGAGTAACCGTAGAAGCAGAACTGCTAAAAATTACCGATAAAAAAATTGTCGAAATTAAAGTAATAGATTCCGGAATAGGAATTGCCAAAGAGTACAAAGATATTGTATTTAAGGAATTCCGACAGGTAAGCGAAGGTCATAAAAGAAATTTCGAAGGAAGCGGGCTTGGTCTTTCGTTAACAAAAAAAATGTTAAATTTATTAAAAGGAAAAATCACTTTCGAAAGTTATCCCGGCAAAGGTTCGATTTTCAATATTATCCTACCCGTTGTTATCAATCCACACAAGGATATTAAAACTTATAAAAAACATAAGTATGCAAGACCAGAATTTGTTAAAGACACTTCAAAAAAAATTAGTATTGGCTTACCTAAAATTCTATTGGTAGAAGATAATGAAATCAGTATAAAACTTACAAAACAATTCCTTTCAAAAATCTGTAAATTCGATTTTGCAAAAGACCCAGCCACCGCTATAGAAATGGCAAGAATCGTTAAATACGATTTAATACTTATGGATATAAATCTTGGCAACGAAGTAGACGGACTCCAAGTCGCTCGTGAAATAAGAAAAATACTGAGATACGAAAATATTCCTATTGTCGCTGTCACCGGATACGCTTTAAAAGGCGATGAAGAAAGAATTTTAAAAGGTGGTTGTACAGATTACATAAAAAAGCCTTTTGATAAAGCAACTCTTATTGATACTGTTAAGAGATATTTAAACATTTAAATATTTTTTAATCTTTGATGAAACCGGAACTTGATTTTCGTTGTCTAATAATAAATGATGAAATTTAAAAAATAATTATGAAAAATTTAAAACTATTATTTCTGATTATTTTAGTAATGATTTTTCTTACAGGTGCCGAGAGTATTGCATATCCAAGACACAGAATGTGTAGAGTAGTCCACAAGGTAAGATCGGCGTATTACACAACTGTTGTGAGGACATATTATGTAGTGAAGAAATTAAAGATACACCACAGACATCATAAGAGGGTGATAAGAAAAATAATATATTATTAGACCATATAAATCATTAGAATTTTTCAGTTTTATAAAATCTTAAATCGCGGTGAAGACTCATATTAGTAATTACTTCGAAATAAATTCATTTCATTTAAATTAGTTGAATATATAAAAAATAAAATTTATGTTATATATAATGTCAATTAAATATTTAGATATTTAAATAGTATAAATTAATTTGATGAATGAGCTTGAACTTATACAAGAAATCAAGAATGGAAATAAAAATGCTTTTAAAGAATTTATCGATACCCATAAAAAATTCGTTTTTAATTTATGCTATAAATTTGCGAACAATATCGATGATGCAAATGATATCGCACAGGAAGTGTTCATCGAAGCATATAGAACTATCGATAAATTTCGAGGGGATTCTAAAATTTCTACATGGCTTTATAGAATTGCAACTAATAGGTCGTTAAACTATTTACGTGATAATAAAAAATATTACGACTCGGAAAGTTATTCAAAAGACTCGGGTTATATAGATAATATTTCTTCAGACATAAATTCCAATCCCGAACAAAATACCCTTAATAACGAAAGAGCAGATATATTAAACAAAGCTATAAATTCCTTGCCTGAAAATCAAAAAGCAGCTTTTATTTTGAATAAAAAAGAAGATTTGAGTTCCGCTGAAATTAGCAAGATTCTCGGAATATCGGTCAAAGCAGTCGAATCTTTGATAATAAGAGCTAAAAAAAATCTTCAAAAACTCCTTATAAATTATTATAAATAATATACCTTATCGAAGGTTTTTTAAAATTCTTGTGTCTAATTAATAAAACATATAAAAGAAGATGAATTGCAAAGAAATAAATAAATCAATTATCAAGTTCGTAGAAAAAGAACTTACTCCTGAAAAAGAGAAAAAATTTAAAGAACATATCATAGAATGTAATAAATGTGCAAAATTGTATTCTGATATTACAGCAACTTATAACACTTTATATTTTGAGCAGGAAATTGAGCCAAAAGCTTTTTTTACGGAAAGTGTAATGAATAATATCGATGATGCAAGAGAAAAAACAAAAGATAATATCTTTGATATTACACTGGATATTGCAATTTCTAATTTCTTCAAAAAGTTCGCGTATACGGGTATCGCATTTATTATTGCATTAATTATTCTTTTATATACTACAGATAATTTGTTTTTATTTAATAACTTAGCAGAAGATGATGATTTTTCGACAGATAATATTTCTTCCATTATTTTTGAAAATTTTTAAAACACTAAAATGAAAAAGAAATATATAACAATGCTAATATGTACTCTGATAATTGGGATTGTTATAGGAGTTTTAACTTCTGAAATATATTTTAATAAGAAAAGTAACCGATTGATTGTAGTACCAACTAAGGAATACTTTAAGCAAAAAGCCATCCACTTATTGAAACTTGATGAAGTACAACTCAAGCTATTTGATAACTCTCTGGATAAATTTTCCGATAAAGCGTATTTTATCGAAAAGGATAACAATCTTAAAATGTACAATGCTCTCGATTCTCTTTATATAGAACTTAAACCGGCGTTTACACCGGAGCAAAAAGACAGGTTCGAAAAAAGATTAACACATATCAATTCGATAATCTCAAAATAAAAATAGAAAAAAAATACCCTTATAATTTATAAGGGTGCTTTTTTTATCATTAAAAAGAAATATTAAAATGCTCTTGCTACTATATAAATATACTTGAGTATAGAATCACTTTTGTTGAATATATTATGAATAGTATTCGGAGGAATATAAACTATCTGACCTTTTTTTATATTCAATCTTTCATTGTTATTTATTTCTGCTTCCCCTTTGCCTTTTAAGATTACAAGCATCTCTTCATATCCTGAAGTTGTATGTTCACCAACACTCTCACCGCTTTTTAGTGTTACCAGTCCCGACCTCATTGTTTGTGTTTCAGTCTCCCCTAAAATCTGAAAATAATCCTTAGTATCAATCGGTAAACTTTTAACAAATGCATTCAGCATTTTATCATTTTCCATTTTATATTTTTTGTTTTCAGATTTATTTCGTCCAAAATTTTGCTATGAAAGGAATTGAAGCAATTTGCAATATCCCGACAAAAAGTCCCGGGACCATGGCAGAAACAAAATAACCCGAAATATCTATTCCCCTGCTCATTAAAATAAAACTAAACAAGAAAATAATTCTTCCCGCAATTAATGCTACGGCTATTGATACAAATGAATTTAATTTAAATTTTTCTTTTAATAATCCGGTTATTGCTCCGTATGCAAATAGCTCTGTCGTCATCGGTAAAAGCGAAACAGGTAAAGGCATCCCTGTTATAAGGAAACTTGTAACCGGAGACAAAAGTCCTGCTATCGCTCCACCCCTCCATCCGTAAATAAGACCCGCGAGAATAACAGTCCAGTGCATCGGTAAAATGTATCTTACGGGAGCACCAAGTAAATGAAAAATAGAAGGAAGTGCTACAGCAAGAATAATAAACAGTGATTCATAAAAAAAAGCCCGGACATTATTTAGCGGTAATGTTTTACTATCTATTGCTAAAACTTTAATGTTTTTCATAATATTTTTACAAATTATTTATTAATTTCTTTTTACTGAATCGAGAATTTCTCCGTTAGAATCCCTGATGGTCAATATCATAGGCATTTCTCCGGGTAATGTATGTGTAGCACATCCGAAGCACGGGTCGTAGGCGCGAAATGCCATTTCAATCATATTTAAAATAGGTTCTGTGACTTCAGTTCCTTTTTTGATTAATCCTTCAGCGGCTTTTTTAATTGACATCGAAATTGCGGCGTGGTTATTAGTAGTACCTACAATAAGATTTGCTTTTGTAACAATTCCCCTTTCATCTGTAATATAATGATGCGTAAGAGTACCCCTTGGTGCTTCTACTATTCCAATTCCTTCGTGCGGAATTTCAGTTGGCAATACTCTGTAATCCGGAGAGGTTATTTCAGGGTCTTTAACCAATTGCATTACTTTCTCTGCGGCATACTGCAATTCAATAATCCTTGCCCAGTGAGTTGCAAGAGTATTATGAACAGGTGTCTTTCCGGATTTATCCCCTGTTAAAGTTTCAAAATACTTTTCATACTCAGCCTGTGCAAGCGGAGTCGGCATCCCTTCAGAAACGTTTAATCTCGATAAAGGAGTTGCTCTGTAAACACCACTGTCTTTGCCGTCAACAAATCCTTTCCATCCGACTTTTTTTAAAAATGGATATTTCAAATAGCTCCATTTTTCGGTATGCTCGGAAATATGTTCTAAATATTCCGATGGTTTATATTTACAAAATTCTTTTCCATCCGGGTCAACCACTCTTACCATGCCATCATAAAAATTTACTTTATTGTTTTCATCAACCAATCCCATATAATATGTTTTATGTGTGTAAGGTCCGTTCACAATTAAATCTACATATGCATTATTCTTTAATACAATATCCTCAAAAAC